>JGI12316J15309_10009152_pt1 | contig 60695 bp, 51 predicted proteins | sample MarCyaLeptolynsp_FD_15309 | JGI IMG/M metagenome (IMG submission 15309)
CCGTCGCCGGGGCCGAAGCCGTCGGGATCGGTCACGGTGCCGGTCATCGGGTTGCCGGCCATGTCGAAGAACTCGATCATGTCGGCGCCCACGCCGGCAGCGGTGGCGCTGCACGAGAAGCCGGTGATGCCACCAAGGCCGGTGAAGTCGAGGGTGAAGTCGCCGAAGCCGAACTGCACGCCGAAGATGCTGCCCGACGTGGGGGTGACCAGGCCACCACCACGGAAGTCGGTCCAGTCGCCGAAGTCGACCGAGTTGTGGGTCACGGCGCCGGGGATGACCGGGACCAGACCGCCGAAGATGTCGTTCAGGACGGTGCGGCCACCGCCGGTGGCCTCGTAATCCTCGGTGGCGGAGGGAGCAAACGCGCCGGGCGAAACCTGCGCGAACGTGGTGCCGGCGGCGGCCAGGATGGCGGCGGCGGCGAGAACCTTCTGAGTGTTCATCATCTCTACAAACCCCATATCTTTGTATGGACTACATGGGTGCGGCCGGCACGCTGCCGGACGCATTACGAAACAGGAAACCGCGGCCATTGTCCGCATGGCCTCGGATCAGCAAGCCTGATTGTGGGCGTTCTGCTCGACGGTTACCCGGCGCGCATCCCCCATCTGCTCCTCTTGTGGAACCCGGCGACGACCCTCCCGTCGGCACCGGGTTGGCCCCATCAGTGAGGCCAGCTCTCCGCACCTGCCACCGCTCAACCGGCGGCACCCAAAGAAATCCGAGGACTGGAAACGACATTACCCCACGCCTGCTCACGAAGCATGGCACTGGGGCTCAAATCAGCGTCCTGCGTTGGTAGGAACGAGACCAGAAAATATCGCTACCTCCACGAATCTCTCTGGTATCTACAATGGCCCACGATGGCTGCAATGTCAAGCGGGAAACACCCGGGAAACCGAATTTTCACATCCGGGCTTGCCCTGATTACCATCATCTTGGCGGTGGTTGGTGGCTACTTGGTGCTTTCCCGCGCCAGAGCCGATTTAAGGGCCGATATCTATCGAGATCGGCTCGAGGAGATCGCCAGGGACTACACCGCCCTGGTCGACCAGTTTAATTCCGCGGTCGCGCAATCCGCTGTTACGGAACTGGTTGTGGAAGACGGCGCGATGAGCGTGCGTGTCCGCAGCCGGCACGGCGTCGAGACGGTGATCCCGACGCCGTACGACCCGGAACGCGAGATCTACGTCGACTACGTGGTTATCGGGGGTCGACTGTGGATCCGGCGGGTGTTCGATGAGGTGACGCCGCCGATGGAGGGGGTCGTGATCGATCCAGAGGTAGCCCAAGTCGATTGGGAGCAGCCCGGGGCGCTGGTCGGCAAGGCCGTCTACCGGGCCCTCGGCGAGGGCGTGTGGCAGGTCAGCGTGACCGGGCAGGGGGCGCTGGGGCTGGTGCGTGTGGACGAGGGCCAGCGGCTGCCATTGATCGAGGCGCCCGAGGTGATCGAATTCGACACCCTCGAGGCGAAGGCGCGCGAGGAGGCCGAGCGGGTATCGTTCGGAGATCTATTGCGCAAGGCCTTTGGCGGATAAGCAACACGGGGCATCGGGCACCGAGCACTGGGCATCGGCAGGATGCGATCAGCGAGGTTGGAGTCACGAATGAGCGACGCGGTGGCGGACGGGGCGAAGTCGATGGAAGAGCTGGTGAGCCTGTGCAAACGGCGCGGGTTCATCTTCCCGGCGAGCGAGATCTACGGCGGGCTCAACGGCTTCTGGGACTATGGCCCCTTGGGCGTGCAGCTCAAGAAGAACCTGGCCGACCGCTGGTGGCGCGACATGACGCTGACGCCGCCATTGCGCGAAGGCAAGCCGGTGTCGATCGTGGGCGTGGACTCGAGCATCATCCAGAACCCACGGGTGTGGGAGGCCAGCGGGCACGTGGGTGGGTTCAGCGACCCGATGGTGGATTGCACCGAAACCAAGTTCCGCTACCGCGCCGACCATCTTGTGTGCATTGGCGAGAAGGGCGACACGAGCGGCCAGATCTATGTGCACATCGAAGACGACGACGAGACCTACGCGGCAGCACGCAAAAAACTGGACAAGTACAAGAAGCGATCATTGGCTAATGAAGAGATCGACACCTGTCCGTTCGTTTCGCTGAGTGCCGAGGAGCGGGCGATCGCCGTCGGCCCCCACGCCAAAGCGCCCGGCACGCTGACCGAACCGCGCGCCTTCAACCTGATGTTCCAGACCTACGTCGGCGCGACCGCCAGCGAGGACGACAAGGCCTACCTCCGCCCCGAGACCGCCCAGGGCATCTTCCTGAATTTCGCCAATGTCACGGACACCTCGCGCGTTCGCGTGCCCTTCGGCATCGCGCAAGTGGGCAAGGCCTTCCGCAACGAGGTGACGCCGCGCAACTTCATCTTCCGCTCGCGAGAGTTCGAGCAGATGGAGATGGAGTTCTTCTGCCACAAGGATGACGCCCAGCAGTGGCTCGACTATTGGGTAGCCGAGCGCAAGCGCTGGTGGAACAGCATCGGCCTGAGCGATGACAACATGATCGTCCGCAAGCACGACGATGACGAGCTGGCGCACTACTCGAAAAACGGCGCGGGCACATACGACATCGAGTACCGCTGGCCTTTCACGCACCCGGGCTTTGGCGAGCTCGAGGGCGTGGCCCACCGGAGCAACTTCGACCTCTCCCAGCACAAGGAGCACTCCAAGAAAAAGCTGGAGTACTTCGATCAGGAACGCAACGAGCGGTACCTGCCCGACGTCATCGAGCCGGCAGCCGGCCTCACCCGCGGCGTGCTCGCGCTCTTGTGCGAGGCCTTCACGCCCGACGAGTCGCGCGCAAGCAAGGTCGTGATGAAGTTCAAGCCCAGCATGGCACCCATCAAGGCCGCCGTCTATCCGTTGGTGAACAAGGACGGCATGCCCGAGGTGGCCGAGAAGCTGGTGCGCGAGCTACGCGGCCGGTCCGGGCACATGGGGCTGATCGAGTTCGACCCCAAGCAGAGCATCGGCAAGCGCTACGCCCGCATGGACGAAGCGGGCTGCCCCGTGTGCTTTACGATCGACGGCGACACGATGAGCGACCAGACGGTGACGTACCGCGATCGCGACACGCTCGCGCAGGACCGTATCGCGATCGACAAGGTTGGGGATTGGCTCGACGAGAAGCTGCGCTCGTAGTTCGCGTTACGGGCAGCCCTCGTTGAACACGTTCTGGAACTCAAGGAAGTCGAAGATGGTGAGCTGGCCGTCGTAGTCCATGTCGGCGGCGAGATCACCCGTATCGAACGCGTTCTGGAAGGCGAGAAAATCCAGGAAATTGATGCTGCCCGAGCCGTTGAAGTCGCCGCGGCAAGCAAGCCCCAGTCCCTGGGGAACGGACGAGTCGCCGTCGTAGGTTCGTATGGGTCGTGCCGTAGCCGGATTGAGGATGTGGACACGGCGTGGGCCCTCGGTAAGCACGAGGTTGCCGTCGATATCGAACGCCAGCCCGCGCGGCACGTTGTCCATGGGGATGCCGGTATCGAGGATACCGACGATGAACCCGGTGGCGGGGTCGATACGCATCAGGTCCGGCGTCACGCCGGGCCCCGCCGACGTGATCGCCAGGAAGCGTCCCTCGTCGGGGCTGTAGTCCATGCCGTAGATGTCCGGAAGACGAGGCGCCCCGGACACCCGCGTGACGGCACCGGTCGTCAGGCTGACCGTCGAGAGGCGATTCAGCGCGTCGAATCCGTAGAGTCGCCCGCCGGGGCCGAAGCTGATGGAGCCATCGACGCCCAGACCTGGCCCGATGTACGTTGCTCGGCCCGTTCGGGGATCAACCCTGCTCAGACCAGCGTCGCTCACGGGTGAATTGTTCTGCACATAGATCACGCCGCGGTCGCTGACGGCCATGGACACGGGCGTGGTGTATCGGCTGCCACTGGGATTGAGCGGGCCGATCCGGTACTTGTAGGTGCCGGTGTCGCTGTCCCACAGGGAGAGGCTGTCGCTCGACGAGTTCACGGCCCACATCTCGTCCGCGTGTGCGAACCGAACGAGCCCGACTATCGCGGCTGAGCACATGCCCGCGACGAACAACACCGACGTGAACTGCTTACCACACTTGCCCATCTTGACCACCCTTTCTCGCCTCCTAGAAGGTGTGGTCACATTGTAACGGATGGCATCAAGAAACGAGCGCGATTTGCACCATCTGCCCTACTCACATCCCGCATCAAACTGATTCTGGAACTCGAGGAAGTCGAAGATGGTCAGCTCGCCGTCGCCGTCGAAGTCCGCGATGGGGTCGCCGGCGTCGAAGGCGTTCTGGAAGGCGAGGAAGTCGAAGATGGTGAGTTGGCCGTCGCCATCCATATCGACAGGGCAGGCATTCACGAAGTCGAGCGTGAAGAGGCCACGGGAACCATCGGTGAAACGGGCTTCCAGAGCGATACGACCATCGTCGGCCATGCCCTCACCGATCGTGAACGATCCCACGGTGCGGATGTCGGATCCGTCTCCGAAGACATCGACACCAACACCGGTCTGTATCGCCAGAACACCCTCACCATTCCGATCGATCTTCACCATGCCCATCGCCAGCCCGCCCGCCGAAGTCTGGTAAACGCCACGCACGAGGACATCGCCACTCGGTAGTTGCCTCATCTCGCGAAGCCCGTCGACCGAGACCCTTGGGTCTACCCAAACCGCACCGGGGACACCGGCGACGGGACCGGTGTCGTAGGCCAGAGTCTTCCTGCCCTCACCAAAGTCACCAATCACGGCGCGCACGCTGTTGAACGGATCGCCGCCCGGATCGAGAGCGACGAACGCGAACAACGCGACATCGCCGCTCCCGGTAATGTCGGCGGGCGAGAAGTCGAGGATCGCGCTGCTATCCAGCTCTGGCACCGGATCTCCGGGCTCGAAGCCGAGCACGGGCCTGAACCCGCGAGCAACAAGCTCGAGTTCGCCCGACCGGTTGGTCCACAACGTCGGAAACCTGGGCTCATCGGGCGCGTCCCCCGAATCGACCAGGGCGTGGAAGAGCAGCAGGCCGTCGCCGGCCGCCTTGATCCCCGCAAGCGAGCTAAACGTTCCATCCGCGACGGAGCCCGAGACGAATCGGCCGCCGGGCGGAATGCCGGGTACGCTCGGAGCAAGGCCGCCCTCGATCAGGAAGGGCTGGAAGCTCCCGTCGGGCTGTTCGATCCAGATGCCCTCGTCGTTCTCCGGCACGATGCCGGTTCCCTTGTTGATGCCCACGAATACCACGCGTTGGTCGTCGAAGAAGTCGAACGAGTGCACCGTGCCCAGCCGCTGGGTCGTCGTCAGTTGCCCAAACACCACGCCGGTAGAACGCCCCGGGACCTGGTTGTCGACCACCGCGATCGGCTGAGCGGGCTCGCCATCACGGAAGCGCCAGAAGCCGGAAGGATCGAGGTCGCTGGCAGAGTCGTCGTTGATCTCGGCGAACAGGTAGGTGTCGTCACGGTTGTAGAAGGGGATGAACAACCGGGCCAATTCGGCTTCGGATCTCATTCCCGGCAGCGCATCACCGTGAGCGGCCCGCAGGGTGTAGGCGGAACCATCCTGTTGCCACAAGCCCTGGCGAGGGATATCTCCGGGCATCGTGAAGGTTGTAGAGAAAGTGGCGCGTCCCTGGTGCGTATGCGCGAGCGGCGGCTGGCCGATGAACGTCTCGAAGTGCAGTCGGGCGTCGGTGCCGGGGATGGTTGTCGACGAATCGAACAGCGGTTGGGGGTCATGGGGGTTGCCGGCGTAGAGCCCGACCACAGCCTCGGGGATAGGCAGCGGGGTGGGATCCGCGCCGATCCAACCCGGGAACGCGACATCACCCGAACGCGAGACGCGGATCGATGGGCCTGGGAAGAAGATGATCTCGCCCACGGGATGCAAGCCAAAGTGCTGGTAGATCACGCCGGCGGGCTGCATGGGCGCGGGCGTGCCGGTGAGGGCAACGACGTCGAGCTGAGCCTCGACACGCTGGGCGAAGCCGGAGGTTGCCAGTGTCGTGACAGCGAGTGGGACGATGGCGTATCGGCGTCGCACGAGGACCTCCATTCGTACACGGAATGAAACAAACCCGATTCTGCGAGCCGCAGAATCGGGTGTTGAGGTTTAGTAAACAAAGGAGTGTTGCGGGCCGAAGTCGTCTCGCAAGATACTGTTAATATCTTGCAAGCAAGCGAGAATTACGGGCAACCCGCGACGAAGAGGTTCTGGAACTCCAGGAAGTCGAAGATGGTCAGCTCGCCGTCGCCGTCGAAATCGGCCGCCAAGTCACCGCCATCGAAGAGATTCTGGAACTCGAGGAAGTCGAACAGGCTCAGCGAACCGTCGCCGTCGAGGTCGGCCTTGCACGCGCCCAGGGCGACCGTGAGGGTGGCGGCGGCCCGGATGCGATCCTCACCGAACACGAGGTCTTCGTTCAGGTGGAAGCCGACGAGCGAGTCGTCGAGCATGACACACGAGAGGAACACGCCTCCGCGGACACCAACCACGGTTGGCGTGGTGGTGAGGTCCATGGGGACGCCATCGAGCGTGGCGCTCTTGACGGTCAGGTTCATGGTGACGCCCGAGCCGTCGCCGGTCGGGCGCCCGAGGCGGAATCCGTCGCCGACGAGCCCGCCCGAGATGTTGATGGTGCCGTCGTAGGCGCGGAAGTCCGAGCCGATGGCTCCGCCCGTCATGTTGAAGATGGGGTCGACGCCGCCTCCGCCGTTGAGGATGGCGCAGTTGCGGTCCATCGCTCCGCCGGACATGTCCACCACGCCCTTCTCGACGACGAAATCTCGGCCAATGGTGCCTCCGGTGATGGTCAACCGGTTGTCGATCGTCTTCATAACCCCGTTGGTGCCGACCGAGCCACCCGAGATCGTCGCGGTAGCGCGATCGTCGAGTTGGAGGGCGCCCTCGATCTCACCGTCTGTGATGCTGACGGTCGCGTCGTCGATCGCGAGGATGAATGTATCGACGGTCCCGCCGCTCATGTTGAATTGGGCGTCGTCCTCGATGATGATGGCGGCTTGCCCGCCGGCAACGAGGCCGGCGTCGCCACCCGACATGTTGCAAACGGTGTTGCCCTGCAGCCAGACGCCACGCCTGGTCTGGCCGTCGATGATGTTCAGCGTGGTGCTGCCGACGCCGCCGACGAACTTGACGCGGATGAGCTCACCACCGTCGAGGTTGTACGTCACGTCCTCGACGAAGTGGTCGATGGTTGGGAAGCCCGAGGCCCCGCCGAGTTCGATGTTGACGGTCGCGCCGTTGAAGGTGAACGCACCGGTGCCCGAGTCGGGGAAGATGCTCCCGCCACTGCCCACGTTGACCGTGGCGCCGGGGTTCGCGGTAAACCACGACTCGGCCGGCAGAGAGTCCGGCGGGATGTCGATCACCTGGGCGTGAGCGCTGCAGGCCAGGCCGGCGGAGAGGGCGAGAACGGTGAGGGAGAGGCGGGTCATCGTGTGCTCCTTGTTCGGGCGAGCGTCTAGAGGGGCTCGTCAATCAGATTGAGCGGGAGGAGTGACCACAGGTCACGCAAATGCAGCACTAAGAAACCGCCCAGGGTCAGGCTGGGCGCTCTGGGGGTGCCTGGGTGACGGGTGAGGCGGGTTTTTGGACCGTGTGAGCGTCAGGGACACCCGGCATCGAAGGCGTTCTGGAAGGCCAAGAAGTCGAAGATATCCAGGTTGGGTGTGCAGGTCGTCGGGTTGAAGTCCGCCCGGCGCTCACCCCTATCGAAGGCATTCTGGAACTCGAGAAAATCGAAGACCGTGAGCGCCCCATCGCCGTCGAGATCGGCCGGGCAACGAGCCCCGTCGACCAGCGCGTCGTAGTGCTCCCGGATCTCATCCTCCGTCAGCACGCGATCGTAGAGCACAACCTCATCGGTGTTGCCGCTGAAGTACCGTACGGAGTCGGTGGCACGCTGCACATAGAACGGCGAGCTCTGGACGTCTGGCGTCGGGGCGCCAGGTAGCGAGAAGTCGCGATCGATGTCCACCTCTTCACCATTGATGAAGAGCCTCGACCCGGTAATGTCGTCGTTCAGTCCGCCGCCCGAGTCACGCGTCCACACGATGTGCACCCACTGTCCGAGCGTGTAACTCTCCAGCGTGGTGGCCCCTCCGTTATAGAAGCCCACGTAGGGGCGCGATTCGTCGTTGCGCAAGATGCTGAAGTACACCGATTGCCCGGTCCTGGGCGCGCCCCAGTGCAGGAACGGCGCGTAGAACGGGTTCTGCGGCGTCGCGAAGATGCGTACCACGGCCTCGGCGGTAAACGTCGGATTCCCCGTCAGCGAGGCGGGCACGTCCGACGCCGACTCCACGTACGGTCGGGACGGATGCTCGAAGCACGCGGCTGTATCGCCTTGCAGCGAAGCATCACCAAGGAACACGGTGCCAAAGAACACGCCGTTGAAGCCGGTGCCAAGCGTGCCGTAGTTGATGGCCTCGGTCGCACCGACGAGCTCATCGAAACGATACCAGAGCAGCGGGTTCTTATCTTGGACGAGGTCGTGGAACGCCACAGGCGCGGCGACCACGGGGGACGCCAAAGCGATCGCACACATAATCGGGGTCTTCATGGTTTCTCTCCTCCACTTAGGCCCAATGTTAGAACTGCGAAGCCTGCACACCAGATCCACGATTTAGGTTATCGCCCCCCTGTTCGCTCTTAGGGGCAGCCGGCGTCGAAGGCATTCTGGAAGGCCAGAAAATCAAAGATCGTCAGGCTGCCGTCGCCATCGAAATCGGCGGCGGGGTCGCCCGCGTCAAACAAGTTTTGGAAAGCCAGGAAATCGAAGATCGTCAGCAGACCGTCAAGGTCGATGTCGGCGCGGCAGCAACCGGGGGTAAATACACGGAAACGCCTCGTCTCGAAGTCGCTGTTGGCCCAGGTCGTGCCGTCGCCGAGCCAGATGAAGTTGGCCGCGGTGGGGAAGGGGTCTCCGGCTTCGCTCAACGCGAGCAGCTCGCCGCCATCAACGAAGAGTGTGGCACTCGTGTCATCGATCGCAAGGCGGTACTCTCGGAAAATGGTGGTGTCCAGATCGGCCTCAACAACGCCTGGTGTGCCAAAGGCACCACGCAGGTCATTGGTCAGCCACACGCGATCGTCTCCGAATCCGACAGCGAAAGTCTGCCCGGCGTTATCGATGATCGTGAGCATGAAGCCCGCAATCGGCCAGCCCAGGCAGGGGGCCTCGGTGTACTCCGACGCGTTCACGCGCAGCTCGATGTCGAAGACGATGCCATCGGCGAAATCGAACGGCGTGCCGGCAACAAACCAGAACGCGGCCTGATCCTCAACGACTGGCTCACCACACACGGCCGAGGCAGCAGGCAGCGTCGACTGGTGCAGCACGCCGCCGGAGACCTCGAGGATTGCTGCGCCCGAGCCCTCGGCCTGGTAGGTCCAGCCCTGATTGCTCGGGAGCGAGCCGCGAGCGGCCGAGTAGCTAGCGCAAACCTGGGCGTCGGCCGAAGCTACCAGGCATGGGCCCAGAACAATGGCGAGGTGGTGCATGCGCATTGGAGTACCTCCAATGCGGGTATACACGGACTCGGTGCGCGGGGTTACGCGCAGCCGGCGCCGAAGGCGTTCTGGAAAGCCAGGAAGTCGAAGATGGTGAACTCGCCATCACCATCGAAGTCCGCAACTAGGTCGCGGTCGTCGAAGAGGTTAAAGAACATCAGGAAGTCGAAGATGGTCAACGAGCCGTCGCCGTCGAGATCGGGTAGGCAGGACTCCGAGATTGGGGTGATGGTGCCGAAGCCGTAACCCACGCGGATAGTCGCCGTCCGCCCTCCGGTGTCGGGATCGAACACGAAGACCCCCGAACTAAACGTGGTCACGAGTAGCTGCCCGTTGCCGAGCGGGTAGACGCCCCGGCCCGCGCTCGGCGCGACGGGCAGCAATCGCCGTGAGATAACGCCATCCGCGTCAAAGCGTGTAAGGAAGCCATCGAAGTTGAGGTTCCAGTAGGTGTCGTCAGCGGCGGTCGTGGTTTGCACAGCGAACAGCGTCCTGAAAGGTGTTGCGTGGATGCTGCCGTCGGGCGCGTAGAACCGCATGTCTTGGGGAGCCATAGCGGCCGGTTCGGCATCGGCGATTATGTATCCATCTGATGTTACCTCAAGATCCCAGGTCGCGGTCCCGCGACCGATCTCGGCAACAACAGCGCCCTCGGAGTCGAATCGCAGGATGCCACTCTTGGAGTAGTCGATCACGCCCAACCCGAGCGCGGGCGCGTTGCATACAAGCAGGTCATCCCCCAGGAAGGCGAGGCCTCGGATGTTGTCCAAGCCGTCAGACGCATCAAGGAACGTGTCGACGTAGTTGCCATCGAGGTCGTAGCGCAGCACGTAGCTCTCGACCTGGTCGGTGATGTAGATGAGTCCATCGGGGCCTTGGGCGGCCGAGTGCGGTACCTCGAAGGTCACCGGATCAGATTCGATGAGATCGCCCAGGTATCGCCCATCGAAGGCGTCGTACATGCCCCAGCTCATGCCGCGAGGATCACCACCACCACCCCATGGGATGAGCAGGTAATCTTGCGCGAACGAATGGCAGGCAACAGTCAACAGGCAGCACAGTGGTAGCACGCGACGCATGGCGTCTCCTTTCAAAAGGGAGCGACGAGACGGGGCCGTCGATCCGCCGGCGTTGCGCAGCCGGGGGCAACCAAACCGTCTCGTGCTTAGACGCACTAGCGAACGGCGAGTTGCAACGGAGCACCTTACTGATACGTCACGGCCGGTGCGTCGAATCAAACGCCGATATCAGAAAAACGCCCGCATGGCACGCGGGCGTTTCGAGATCTTGTTCCGGCACGATCGCACGTGTTACGAGCAGCCGGCGTCGAAGGCGTTCTGGAAGGCAAGGAAGTCGAAGATCGTGAGTTCGCCGTCGAGGTCGAAGTCGGCGAGCGGGTCGCCAGCGTCGAAGAGGTTCTGGAAGCTCAGGAAATCGAAGATCGTGAGATCGCCGTCATCGTCGAGATCGGCGAGACACACAACCAAGTAGTTGTCGCGCACACCGGCCTGGGGAGAATCGACCCGGATTCCTGCGGGCATTCGGAACACCTCAGACCCGATCGGCAAGCCCGGTGCTCGCCAACCTTCGGACGCGGAACGGAACCAGATCGATCCCGTCGTCGATGCTGGCAACGAGACTCTTCGGGTGAACTGAATCCGAAGGGAGACCGGCCGGCCAACGGGAACGACGAAACCCTCCGCGATCGCGGGTGGGCCACCGCTCCCGAATATGCCCGACAGCTCCGTCCGAGGGGCACCCGAGCCCTCCCAGACCGATCGAATCACCCCGGCCCGGACTTGCCCGGCTACTTCAACCTCGATGAGCATCTCACAGGTCGCGCCAACGGGCATCTGCGACGAACGCACGCGGTACTCGCCGGGATCTACGAACAGGTCAACGACGATCGGCTCCGATGACGGGCCTGAGAACGTCAGATCGTCAAAGAGAACAGAACTTCGGCCAACAGATTCGAACGCCTGGGGATCATCAAGGTCAATCTCGATCCGCCCCTCAACGTTTACCAACCCGAGCGAACGATCGTACGAGAACGGGAACTCCATGAGAAGTTGCTGCAACACCGGCAACGTGCTCAACGTTTCAGCGACCACAAACGGTGCCGTCTCTATGCGGACGCGCTCTGGTTCACCGTTAAACGCGTAACCGATCTCGTACGTTGGCTGGGCGCCAACAGATGCAGCAACCATCAGCGAAGAAGCCGTGGCTCGATTGCAAAAGTGCATCCTTCCCTCTCTCTCCAAAAGATCGGACGCTGGGCTATGCCATATCTCCGCCGCTAGGCGTTGATCATCCGCCCCTCGCTCCCGAGCGCCGCCTCGTGCACGCTCTCGTGCATCGTCGGGTGGGCGTGGACAGTGGCGATGATCTCCTCGCTGGTGGCTTCGAGGCGGCGGGCGAGTGAGAGCTCGGCGATGAGCTCCGTGGCCTGGTCACCCATGATGTGCGCGCCGAGGATCTCACCACGTGGCAATCCTCGGATGATCTTGCAGAATCCGTCGGTGTGCTTGGTGGCGATGGCTTTGCCCAGGGCGCTGAAGGGGAACTTGCCGACCTGGTAGTCCTGGCCGGCCTTGAGGCCCTTCTCCTTGAGCGCGCGCTCGGTGTAGCCGACGGCCGCCACCTGCGGGTGGCAGTAGGTGCAGCCGGGGATGATCGAATAGTCCATCGGGATGGGCTCGTGGTCGAGCTTGCCTTCCCTCCACGCGATGCGCTCGATGCAGAGGATGGCTTCCTCGCCCGCCACGTGCGCGAGCCAAGGCGGGCCGATGACGTCGCCGATGGCGTAGATGCCTTCGAGGTTGGTTTTGTAATCGATGCGCTGCTCGCCCAAGTTGGCCGGGTCGTAATCGGTCTTGATGTGGTCCTTGATGGTCTCGAGCCCGAGCTTGTCGTCGAACAGGCCGTCAAAGCGCCCCTTGACACCCACAGCCAGCAGCAGCTTGTCGGCTTCCAGGGTTTCCTTCTTGCTGTCGTCGGTCTTGCCATCCTTGAAGGGCGCGACAGTGACCTTCACGCCGGTCTTGGTGGTATCGACGGCGGTGCCGACCATGCCGAGCTTGAAGTCGATGCCGGCCTTCTTGTAGTAGCGCAGCATGGCCTGCGACACGTCGTCGTCCTCGACAGGCAGGATACGGTCCATCATCTCGACGACGGTGACCTTCGTGCCGTAGGCGTGGTAGAAGTAACCGAATTCCATGCCGATGGCGCCCGAGCCGACAACGATGAGGCTCTTGGGGAAGCCCTTGTTGAACATGGCCTCACGAGCGCCCCAGATGTGGGGCGACGAGCCGAACTTGGCGAATGGCAGATCTCGCGCAACCGAGCCGGTGGCGATGATGACCTTGTCGGCGGTAATGGTCTCGCGCGGCTTGGCAGCGGGGGTGGCGGGCGCGTCGGTGCGCTCCTCTTCCACCTTGCAGTCGTAGATCTCGATCTTGGCGGGCGTCTTGCCCTTGGCGGGCGAGACGATCTTGGCGCTGGCCTCGATGTGCTCGACCTTGTTCTTCTTGAACAGGAAGCCCACGCCCTTGTTCAGCTTGTCGGCCACGTCACGGCTGCGACCGATGACCTTGCTCCAGTCGAAGTCGATCTTGCCGTTGATCTTGAGCCCCCACTCCTCCTTCTCGGCGAGCTTCTCCATGAGCTCGGCGTTGGAAAGCAGGGCCTTAGAGGGGATGCAACCCCAGTTGAGGCAGACACCGCCGAGCTTGGCCCGCTCGACGCAGGCGGTCTTGTAGCCCAGTTGGGCGGCACGGATGGCACCGACGTATCCGCCGGGGCCCGAACCGATGACGACGACGTCGAAGTGCTTGTCGGCCACGGAGTTGCCTTTCTGCTGAATCGCTGGGGGCTCGAAGGGTGGAATCCAGAGCGGGCAGTCTAGGTGCTGGGGTGGGCGATGGCCCGGCCTTGGGGCGTCCCGCTGCCACCACAATGCGGACCACTCGGCTCGGCGATACGCTCATGCGAGGGATACCGCGAAGTTCGTCCGTCACCGACCCCGGAGCCGGGCGCCAGAGAGAGGGAGACACCCCATGAATGGGCGTGCATGTGCTGTTGCGTGTGCCGGATTGGTCGTCACAATCGCTGGTGCGGGCGATCCCGTGCTGGTAGCCACCGACGCGCCGTTTGGCTCGGCCATGGTCTACCACATCGACCCAGCCTCGGCCCAGGTGGTTTCGGCTGTCGACCTTGTCGGAACCGGCACGACAGGACGCACGCCGCTGGCGGCGCTGGCCTTCGACCGAGGCGGACAACTCCTGGGCTTCACCCCCACCACCGACAACGAGTTGTACCGCGTCGACCGCGCCACCGGCCAGGCCACGCGCGGCGGACGGCTGGGGATCACCGCGCGCGAGGGCGGCATGGCGGTCTTCGCCGACGGCACGATCTATGCCACGCGCACCGGCTCACCCGCCCGGCTGTTCACGATCAACCCCTCGACCGGACGCGCGACACTGGGACCAACACTCACTCCCGAAACCGACATCTCTGGGCTTGGTGCGCGCGCTGACGGATTGCTGGTCGGACTCGACCTGCGCACCACCAATGGCCCGCCCGCGCTGCGCGCCATCGACCCCGACACGGGTGAGACAACTGTGATCGCGCCGTTGCTGCCAGCGATCGAGCTGTCGGACGTGGGCGGACTGGAGATCTTCGAAGTTGGCGGCATCGAGACGGGCTATTACGTCGTGGCCCCAGCCGCAGCGGGCGGCGAAGCGCAGTTGTGGCGGTTTGATCCATACTCGGGCGCGCAGGAACCGGTGGGCGTGATCAACGGCGTGGGCCCAGTCACCGGGCTGGCGGGCCTGCCATGCGAGGCATGCGTCGCCGACCTCGACGGCGACTGCAAGGCGACGATCTTCGACTTCCTGTTGCTGGGCAACTGGATCCAGGACGGCGACATCCGAGGCGACGTCAATGGCGACGGAGCCGTCGACCTGTTTGATTTTCTGTTCTTCCTCAACGTGTTCCAGGACGGGTGTTAGAGCTTCCAGGCGGCGGAACACTCAGGACACGCCGTCGCACCATCGTCGCACTTTGACAATCTTCGCAGGACCCTTCCGCAGCACCGGCAGCAACCAGGCGGGAACCTCGGAGAGTTGAAGATGGGACCAAACACACTCGTAAGCAACGCGTAGCAGCTCAGCCAGATCACGATCTCCGCGAACACGGCCCAGTCCCCAGGGTCCTCTACGAGCCGATGCCAGGCATAGAGCCCGATGAAGCCGAAGAACCCCAGCGTGAGCAGCAGCACAAAGACGCAGTACGCGAGCGGCATCTTCGAGTAGTCACGCCACGACCAAGGCTGCGGAGCGGCCTGCGGCGGGTGACGGCGCATGTCATGCCGCACCCCGCGATCATCAATCACCGTCGGCGGGCGCTTGGCCGCGGCCGATGTAGCGGCGGTTTCGAGGTGCCAGGCCGCGCCACACTCTGGGCACTGCGCAAAGCCGGCGTTGTCGGGATCAATCCCATCCAAGCGGTAGCCGCACGCGGGGCACGCCCCATGCAGTGCGGCCTGCCGGGCGCGGTATGCGGCGTCGCGGCGCTGCAAGACAGCAAACACGAAGACCCAAACGCCGACCACGATCGCCGCGACAATACCGAGCTGAACGAGCGCTCCGGAAGACGAGTCGAAGTCGTGCAGCATGATCGCCGCGACCATGCCCAACAGCAGGAGAGACCAAAGCACAGCCTTGAGCAACAGGCCAACCTTCGGCATGCGCATCAGCAACCCGACGTTCCACGGCTTGATGAACGGCGGCCGCCGTTGCAACTCGACCGGCTCGCGGCGATCGTCGAGGATGGTGCGGCCCGAGAGCATCAGCCCCGGCCCGCGGCGATGTCATAGGGCTTGGCAATCGCACCGAGCAACTGGATCTGCCGCCAGAATTCCGGGCTCTCGATCACGGCCGTGTGCGCCCCCGCCTCGCCGCCAGGCCTGTGCAACACGGTGATGCAGTCGATGAGCGCCCGATCCTTGGGCCCGCCCTTGGTACACAATTCCTGCAGCGGTGCTTCGAGGCCGCACGAGAGCGCACGCTCGCGCACGGCCTTCGCATCGACACTCGCGGCCCTCCAGTGGGTGGGCGTGCCCGTTGGTGCATCGCACCCGGCGAGGTTGCTGTGGTGCAGGAAGGCGTAGCCACCCGGCCGGAGCACGCGAGCGAGCTCGCGTACATACGAACCTATCACGTCGATCTCGGCGTGCACGAGGCTGTCGTAGCTGAAACACAGGTCGATCGGTCCCTGAATGCGCTCGGTTGGCCCACCAAGAGTCAAGCCATCGCCGAGCACCAGATGCACCCGACCACCAAACCGCTCGCGGCACGCGTCGACGCAGCCCTGGTCGATGTCGAGCGCGGTCAGCCGACCAGCGTGCTGCAACAGGTACTGCGTCCAACGGCCATGCCCGGGCGCGATCTCCAAGATATGCGGGTTGGACGGGAGCGCGGCAAGTATCGGCAAGAGCCGCGGCAGCAAAATGCCGTGCCACCAGCGCGCGCTGCCACCGGCGATGGTGGACCACTCGTCGCCGCCGCGGCTCCAATCGTGCGAGGCCCACTTGTTCTTGTTGGCTTCGAGTGAGGGCATCGACGTTGGCTCAGGCGGTGCCCGCGAGCTTGCGCACGGTCATGTCGAAGCGCCGGACCATCTGCGAGTGCAGTGCCCATACGGCAGCCAGGTGCACGCCCGCGCTGGCGGCGGCACCGACGAGCAACGCCACCCGAGCCGTCAGGAGTGAGCCGCCGCCGCCCTGCATGACCGTCTCTCTCATCGCTTCGACCGGCTCGACCATCGCCAAACCGGCCGCGAAAGGAGACAGCCCGAGCAATGCCGGACCCACGGCCGGGATGGACCGCCCCGCATTGAAGCCGCACCCGCCCACCACCGCGGCGACGATGGCCGCAATAATGACCGCGCCGACAACTGACGCGATCGCGCCCTTGCTCTTGAGCGACCAGTGCAGGCCGATCATGACGCACAGGGCCATGAACGGCGCAGCGCTGAGCGCGAGCACGAGGCCAGCCTCGGGCAACACGACCGGAATCAGCACGTTGCCAACAGCCGTGCCGGCGGGTACCTGCGCGCCATCGGGCTGGCTGATGCCCCCCACCGCCGCGTGCAGACCCGCGAGCAGCATGGTCACCACGGGCACGGCGATCATCGGGAGCAGGTACGCGACCAGCCCCCGCAGCTTGCCGCCAAGATACTCAGCTGGCGTCACCGGCGTTGTCAGCAGCAGGTCGAGCGTGCCATCCTCACGCTCGCGGCTGATGGCAGTGGCCGACATGTTGATGGCGACCAGCGTTGTCACGGCCAACTCGACCAGCACGATAACCAGGATGGCAAGGCGATAGTCGGTCGCGGTGATGGCCGACGTGTCGTACGCGACCACCAGCACGAAAGCGAGCGCGACACCAAAGATGATGAACGCCCATCGGGCCAGGATGCGCCCGAGCGTGGCGTTGCGGGCGGCGGCCTCGCGCCAGGCGATGGGATTGTGCCACACGCTGCGCGGCGGGCGGAAGGCCTGCCCATCCTCATCGACCGCCCCGGCACTCAGGCCCAGCATCTTGCGATACCACGGCAGCTTGCGCCGCTCGACCGTGCGCTTGGCCAAGCCCCCGGTGCGCACGGTGAGCGTGGACGCGGCGATCAGGATGAGGCTCAAGGCCGTGGAAAGCAGGATCCACGCACGCACGGGCCGCTCGAGCATGAACGCCGCCAGACCCGCGTGGCTGCCGGCGTCGGCGCTGGGGTAGGTTGTCGGGTTGAGCAAGGCCTTCAGAGCGAGGAAGGGATTGAGCCCCGTGAGCCAGGTGACACCCCGACCCCCGACACCCGCGCCCCAGTTCTTCTGGATCATCCAAGCGTCGAGGCCGTACGTGATGCCGAGATATGTCACCACGGCGACATAGAACGTGAACACGGCCCGCCGACCCGCAACTCGACTGACGGCAAGCGCGATCGCAATGGCGCCCACCAGCAACGCCGCCGCCGCCGCGACGAGATAACTCGCGAAGATGCTCGTGCCAGGCACGCCGCCGAAGTACTGCGTCAACGCAAAGAGCGGCAGGCTGGCGAACAGCAGTGCAAGAACAAAAAACAGCCTGCCCAACAAGTTGCCCAGCACGATCTGTAGCCGACCCATCGGCGTGGTCAGCAGCACCTCCCACGTGCGCGGGCTGGCCTCCTGCGCAATCGCCCCCGCCATGAACACCGGGCTGAGCACACAGATCAGGAAGATCTGGAGGTAGGCGACATACGTGAACGTGCTGGCCCCGGCCTCAGAGAGATCGCGGAACGACGTCGCCCCGCCACTGCTGCTCGTCATGACCAGCAGGGCCCACAGCATCACAAGCACCAGGAGGGCCAGGTACGCCGCGCGGATGTACATGTGCCGGCTCCGGCGGGAGCCATTCTGCACGAGGCGCACGGCGATGGGGTTGGCCGGGCCGAGGGCCAGGAGCCAGCGGAGGAAAACGGGCATGCAGGTCGATCGTACCTGGGTTGTCGGACGTTGGTAGAGGTCCGGCTGTGCCGAACAGCGGGTTATAAAGCGCTAACAAAATCAGATTATCAAAATAGGCAAGCCATCTTTAGCACAAATTTAGAAGTTTAGGGTTTTCGTGAATGGTTTGGTGGCCACATGTGGTCATACTAAACCGCATACATGTACCCCATGCGGGGGCTTTAGGAGGCCTTCGCAATAGGGTGAGAGGAGACAGACATGCGTACGTTTCTGACTGCGGGGGCCGTTCTGGCCCTGTCCGGGGCCGCTCTGGCCCAGACCGAGGTGATCGACGTCAGCGTCGAGAACTTCGGTAACGATCCCGAGGTCGTGATCGACACCACGTTCGATCTGCCCGCGATCGCCTCGATCGACATGGTCTCGATCGATCTGGCCCACTCGTGGGCCTCGGACATCGAGCTGGTCCTGACCAGCCCCGGTGGCGATGTGTTCACCATCACCGACGACAACGGCAGCGGCGTGCTGCTCGGCGACGGCGGCTCGCTGCTGGCCGGCACCGCCCGCTATGACTTCGTCATGGCCGCCGGCAATGGCACCTGGAACGACTTCGCCTTTGGCGATTCCGCTCCGGCCGGTACCTACGACGCCGACAGCTGGTTCGACGGCCCCTTCGCCGCCGGCACGTGGAGCATCTCGCTCGCCGATGACGCGGGTGGCGACGATGGCGCCGCCGGCCGTATCGAGATCGCATACACGGTCCCGGCTCCGGCCTCGCTGGCCCTGCTGGGTCTCGGCGGCCTGGCCGCAACGCGCCGTCGCCGCTAAGGCAACCGGTAGCAACCACAATCAAGAGCTCTCTTGTAAGCGCCCCAAGGGGCGTTTTTTGTTTGCGTGATGGTCCATACCCAGCGATCGCTGGCTCGACGGTCCGAACGGGTAAACCAGCCCAAAATACCCTTGCGTCCAGCCACTCGTCCAGGTATTCTGATCCGTGTCCGGTTCGATGGGGAGATGAACCGCCTGATCATGTAAGTTCGAGGGCGACACTCCCGCCGGCTTCCGCGTGCGCGGCGTGTTCGACCACTCGGGGACGGGTCGACTCAACATATGAAGGAGTTTCTCGTGGGACGCATGACAACCGCTTTCGTGATCCTCGGGCTTGCCGGCACAACTTCGGCGCAGACCGTTGAGATCCTGGCCGACCTCACGACGGGCGACCCGGTGATGGGAGACTTCCCGATCGACCTGGAGGGCGGAGAAGATCTGCCGATGACCTGGGACTTCTACGAGCTTGCCGTGGAAGCCGGCGACCTCGTCCGCATCGAGGTCGACCGCCTAACCGATTCGCTCGACCCGATCTCGGCGGCCTTCTTCGGCGACGTCGACGGCCAGCCCCTGCCTCCAGACGGCACGTTCGTGCTCGACGCGGCCGATGCACTGCCGTTTACGTTCGTCGAGTCGGGCGACGACGACGACCCGCCAGCCACCGGCGCGGGCCCCTTCGGCGATCCAAACTACTCGTTCGTCGCCACCGAGACCGGAACGTACACGATCATCGTGGCCAGCTTCTCGAGCGATCCCGGCGTGCTCGAATATGAGGTCACGGCCACGGTTGGTAGCGCGCCGACCGTTCGCCTCGAGTACATCGGTGACACGACCGATGGCGATCGCTTCAACCGGCCGGACGGGCTCAGCGGGCTGAGCACCTTTGCAACCGACGTGCCCTACGAGGTCGCGGAGATCGAGGTTGCCGAGGACGGGTTCTTCACCGTGTTAAGTGACCAGGAGAACTTCGGCCTTTCGTGGGACGGTTACTTGCTGGTGTACGAGAACGCATTCGATCCGTTCTCGCCGCTGGACAACTTGATCGCGTTCGATGACGACTACACAGGCGTGCTGCTGCCGGGCACCGGCGTCGGCTACTCGGGCATCGAAGACCTCGAGCTGCTCTCGGGCGTACCGTACGTTGTCGTGCAAACCGGCTTCGACAACGACGACTTCGGACCATACCAAATCCAGATACTCGGCGACTCCGACGTCAGCGTCTTCACGTGCTATGCCGACTTTGACGGAGACGGACAGCTGACCATCTTCGACTTCCTCGGCTTTCAGAATGCCTTCGATGCGGGCGATGATCGCGCCGACTGCGACGAAGACGGCTCGCTCACGATCTTCGATTTCCTGTGCTTCCAGAACCTGTTCGACATCGGCTGCGAGTAAGCCCCGAACGAACCAACCAAAACATCGAAACACCGCCCCGCAAGAACCCTTGCGTGCGCGGCTGTTTTGTTGTAGACTGAAAACGAGCAAGACGTTGGCCTGATCCACGATCGGTACGACGCCCGCGCCCGGCGAACTCGGCCGTGACCGCCCCGCGCCCTCCCCACTCAGCGGCCAAGGGATCAACCATGCGAAGCATGCCTGTTGCGTTCGGAGCGTTGGGTGTTGCGTCCCTGGCGTTTGGCCAGTGCGACTGGCAGGCTCTTGCTCAGCCGGGCGCCGAGGTGTTCGAGGGCTTGCTCGAGCCCGAGGTGCGCTCGATGCTCGAGGCCGACCTCACAAGTGGCCACCGTCTGTACGCCGCCGGGCTCTTCACGCGCATCAACGGCGTGGACGCCCGGACGATCGCCTCGTGGGACGGAGTCGCATGGAACGAGGTGGGCGGCGGACTGGAAGTTTCCGGTCCCGCGCGATTCGAGAACCCACCGATGGTCAACGACATGGTCGTGTACGACGCTGGCGAGGGCCCAGACCTGTACGTCGTCGGTGGATTCAACACACTCGATCCTCTGGGTACCGCAATCCCCGCCGACCAGATCGCGATGTGGAATGGCACCACCTGGCAGCCGGTTGGCGCGGGGCTCGGCCCGGTCGGCTTGTCGGGCATCGGGGCACAGCCCTCGGTTTTGGCTGTATACCAGGGCGAGTTGTACGCGGGGGGGTTCCTACGCATCGACTTCGGTTCGCCCGCCGACTCGCTCGCGCGCTGGGATGGTACGACATGGCGTGATGTCGGTGGCGCGTTCCGGCTCGCCAGCAGCGATGTCGGGCGCACCCTCGCGATGGCGGTCTTCGACGGCAAGCTCTACGTGGGCGGCTCCTTCGCGACCGCGCCCGGTGGCGCGGCCGCGAGCAACCTCGCATGCTGGAATGGCACAACCTGGACCTCCGTCGACGGCGGCGTCGATGGAGAGGTACGGAGCCTCGCGGTACACGATGGCGCCCTCTTTGTCGGTGGCCGATTCGAGAATACCGGCGCAGGACCCGCGGCCAACATCGCACGCTGGGATGGCTCGGCTTGGAACACACTTGAAGAGGGCATCGCGCTGGTGGACGGCGGTGCCGTATTGAGCATGCACTCGCACGAGGGCTCGTTGTTTGTCGGCGGAGCCTTCGAGCGGGCGGGCGCCATCGACTCGCCCAACCTCGCCCGGTGGGACGGCCAGTGGTCGGCTATCGAAGGGCCGATCACGGGCACCTCCTCGCTGCCCTGGATCATCCCGTCGGTCCACACGCTGTCATCGGGAACGCTGGGCGGCAACGGATTGCTGGTGGGCGGCTTCTTCGACGAGGTCGCCCCGCTCGTGCGCGCGGGCTCGCTCGCCAAGCTCGCGTGCGAGACCTGCTACCCCGATTTCGATGGTGATGGCTCACTGACCATCTTCGATTTCCTGGCCTTCCAGAACGCCTTCGATGCTGGCGACACACGCGCGGACTGCGACGAGGACGGCTCGCTCAACATCTTCGACTTCCTGTGCTTCCAGAATGCGTTCGATGCCGGCTGCGAGTAAGCACTCCGGGGTGATCAACAACCAATCTGCTGCGAAGCTGGTGCTCGAAATGGGCCGCTAGCCATTTATCGGTCCACCAAAGACGCTTCAGGCAGTTCCCTACTTTGACCGAACAACCCAAACACACCCTATCAAAATCAGACTTTCAAGATCGTCAAGCAAACCAAGACATTTACCATTGCAAACTAGCAGTATTTTGCTAGCTTGAACGGGTGGCCCCTGCTCGTGGGTGGGCCACAACCCGTTGTTTGCTAGGAGAGAAGACATGCGTACGACAAGCATCCTTGCTGTGGCTGGGTTGGCGGGCATCGCCAATGCCCAACTGATCGACTTTGAGGGGTTGGGCGAAGGCACACCCGTGGACACGCAGTACTCGGCACTCGGCGTCGAGTTCTCGACCGACCGCGGCACCGCGTCCATCAGCGGTTTCTCGGGCTTTTTCGGCTCGGACGTGCTGGCCAACGCAACGGCCGGAGGTACGTCAGGCGATCGCAGCCTGACGTTGATCATGGACTTCTCAACCCCCATTACCGATCTGGAGTTCGACTTCAATAGCGCCGGTGACCCGGGTGTGGCCTTCCCCATCCGTTTCTACAACGCTGGCGGCCTCAGCAGCAGCGACACCGTACCCATCGATGGTACCAACTGGGTCCGTGACATCATGTACGGTGGCTTGGATGACATTATCCGTGTCGAGATTGACTCGGGTGGTGGTGATGGCTGGCTCTTCGGCGTCGACAACATGGACTACACCCAGGTTCCCGCTCCGGCCTCGCTGGCTCTGCTCGGCTTGGGCGGCCTCGCGGCTACCCGCCGCCGTCGCTAACTCCCGCCGATGGCGTATCCGTATCACCGAAGGGACGCTCCCAGCAAGGGGCGTCCCTTTTTTGAGGCCTTCCGGCACGAGATTGCCCTTGTGCCTCGGCCAAGATTCTGGTAGCATAATCGAAGCGGTGCCATTCCGGCCCGCACGGGGGTCCAAACATGAAAACGACTGTCAGTATCGCTTCCGCCGCCATCCTTGTCGCCTGCGGCTCGACGCAGGCCCAGGTCATCGACTTCGAGGACGGCTTCGAGGGCCAGCCCATCAGCGACGAGTACGCCGACCAGGGTGTGACCTTCAGCACCGGCATTGGCACGGCATCGATCTCGAGCTACGCGGGCTACTTCGGCACGCTGTCGATCTGCAACGCCACCTCGGGTGGTGCCGCAGGCGACCGTGACCTCTCACTGTTCATGGACTTCGACCCGCCCATCGACGAGATCGAGTTCGACTTCCATACCGCCGGCAGCCCGGGCGCGCCCTTCCCCATCCGCTTCTACAACGCCGGTGCACTCATTGGCAGCGACATCCTGCCCGATACCGGTGCGGTGTGGATTGCCGGCCTCATCTTCGATGACGTCGGAACGTTCGACCGCATCGAGATCGACTCGGGCGGTGGCGACGGCTGGCTGTTCAGCGTCGACAACATCCTGTTCGAGAGCCAGGCTTGCTACGCGGACTTCGACGGTGACGGCAGCCTGACCATCTTCGATTTCCTGGGCTTCCAGAACGCCTTCGACGCCGGTGACCCCGCCGCCGACTGCGACGCAGATGGCTCGCTCACGCTGTTCGATTTCTTATGCTTCCAGAACCTCTTCGACGCGGGCTGCGAGTAGGGCTCGGCTCGACTTGAGAACCACCAAAATACAACGCCCGGTCGCGTCATGCGACCGGGCGTTGGTATTGCAAGATGAAGAACTCGGGTCAGGTCGACTCGGCGCCGGCCGAGACCGGATGGTCGCCTTCCTTGTCGCCCTCGTTCTCGTCCTTGGGCGGCTCGGGTAGCTTCTCGGCATCGAAGAACAGGTTCTCGTCTTCACCCTTGCGGGTTACCTTGAGCAACGTCCGGCCCGAGATCTCACCCGACAGCAGCATCTCGCTGAGCGGGTCCTCGATGTACTGACCAATCGCACGACGCAGGGGGCGTGCACCAAAGTCCGGGCTGTAGCCCTTGTCGATCAGGAAGTCCTTGGCCGCCTGGTCGAGCTCCATGGTGATGTCCTGAACACGCAGGCGATCACCGACCTTCTTCACCTCGTACTCGATGATCTGTACGAGGTCGTCGCGGGTCAGCGGGCGGAACACGATGGTGTCATCCAGGCGGTTGATGAACTCGGGACGGAAGAACCGCTCGATTTCCTTCATCAAGATGCCCTTGATGTTGTCGTAGTCCACCTCGCTAGACCGCTTCTGGAAGCCGAAGCCGCCGCCGCCCTTGATGAGGTCCGCACCGATGTTGCTGGTCATGATCATGATCGTGTTGCGGAAGTCAACGTTGCGGCCGAACGAGTCGGTCAGTCGTCCTTCCTCCATGATCTGGAGCAACATGTTGAACACGTCGGGGTGGGCCTTCTCGACCTCGTCGAGCAGCACGACGCTGTAGGGGCGCCGGCGGATCCGCTCGGTGAGCTGGCCACCCTCCTCGTAACCGACGTAGCCCGGAGGCGCGCCGATGAGGCGGCTGACGTTGTGCTTCTCCATGTACTCGCTCATGTCGAGATGGATCAGCGCGTCCTCGTCACCGAACATGAACTCGGCCAGCGCCTTGCTCAGCAGCGTCTTACCAACACCACTCGGGCCGACGAAGATGAAGCTGCCCATCGGACGCTTGGGGTCCTTCAGGCCCGCACGCGCACGCCGGATGGCGCGAGCGACGGCCTTGATGGCATCCTCCTGGCTGATGACCTTCTTGTGCAACTCCGTCTCGAGCTTGAGCAGGCGATCGGCCTCCTCGCTCTCGAGGCGTTGGAGCGGCACGCCGGTCATGCTCGACACGACCTCGGCGATGATGTCCTCGTCGACGGTCCCGTCGATCTCCTTGGACTTCTCACGCCAAGTCTTCTGGATCTCTTCCTTCTTCTTGCGGAGCTGCTCCGCCTGGTCGCGCAGCTCGGCCGCACGCTCGTAGTCGGCGCCCTTGACCGCCTCGTCCTTCTCGACACCCAGGCGCTCGACCTCGCTCTCGATCTCGGCGAGGTCTGGCGGCTTGCTCATGCTCTTGATGCGTACGCGGGCGCCCGCCTCGTCGATCACGTCGATCGACTTGTCGGGCTGCACACGACCGGAGATGTACCGGCCGCTGAGCTCGACCGCCGAGCGGACGGCATCATCGGTGATGCGCACGCGGTGGTGCTGCTCGTAACGATCGCGCAGCCCCTTGATGATCTCCACCGTTTGCTCGTCGGTGGGCGGATCGACCGGGATGGCCTGGAAACGGCGTGCAAGGGCGGCGTCCTTCTCGATGTACTTGCGGTACTCATCGAAGGTTGTCGCGCCGATGCACTGGATCTCGCCACGAGCCAACGCGGGCTTGAGCACGTTGCTGGCGTCGATGGCGCCCTCCGCGCCACCAGCGCCAACGAGCGTGTGCAGCTCGTCGATGAACAGGATCACGTTCTTGGCGCGACGCACCTCGTTCATGACCGCCTTGATGCGTTCCTCGAACTGACCGCGGTACTTCGTGCCGGCGACCATCATCGCCAGGTCGAGCACCACGATCCGCTTCTCGTGCAGGATTTCGGGCACGTCGCCCGTGATAATGCGCTGGGCCATACCCTCGACGATGGCGGTCTTGCCGACACCGGCCTCGCCCAGCAGCACCGGGTTGTTCTTCGTCCGGCGGCACAAGATCTGCACCACACGCTCGATCTCCTTGGCGCGGCCGATCACCGGGTCGAGCGTGCTCTCCTTCGCAAGCTCGGTCAGGTCGCGGCCGAAGCTGTCGAGCGCGGGCGTGCGGCTCTTGCCCTTGCGGCCCTCGCTGCTGCTACCACCCGAGACGCCCGCGCTGGCGAAGCCCTCCTCGCCACCGCCCGAGCCCTCGCCCGAAGCACCCAGCAGGTTGAGGACCTCCTCGCGAACCTCGTCGAGCTTGAGGCCGAGGTTGCGCAGCACCTGCGCGGCCACGCCGTCCTGCTCGCGCAACAGCCCCAGCAGCAGGTGCTCGGTTCCAACATAGTTGTGGTTCAGACTCCGCGCCTCTTCGATGGCATACTCGATGACCTTCTTGGCGCGCGGCGTCTGGGGAAGCTTGCCCATCGTGACCATCTCTGGTCCCGCCTTCACGAGCTTCTCGACCTCGAGCCGCACCTTGCGCAGGTCGACGTCGAGGTTCTTGAGCACGTTGGCGCCAACACCCGAGCCTTCCTTCACCAGCCCGAGCAGGATGTGCTCGGTGCCGATGTACTCGTGGTTGAGGCGCTGGGCTTCCTGATTGGCGAGGCCCATCACCTTGCGGGCCCGATCTGTAAAGCGCTCGAACATAGCCGCACCTCCAAGTGGATTATACCGAACAAAATCCGGCCAATCCTGATCCCCCGGGGTCCTTGGATGCCCCGTGGGTCTGCCGATGCTCCCAGGGCTCCAGCCCGTCGAGCATCGACGCATTCCGGGGTATCGGTTGCATGGCCCGTGCCAATTGGTCAAACCGACCCACGCGGAGCGCACTTTCTGCCCGCGAGGCTCCAAATCGCCTCCCGGACGAATCAGACGGGCCTTCGCCACAAGCGGGCCCGGCCGATCCATGATCGGACTTGGCGAATCTCTGCCGAAGCGGCAGGGCGGACGCGTCCGATCGCGCCTCTATACGATCAGTTATGGGGTGCGGGTCGCGCGGGTTGTCAGCCTGGGGTCAGCAACCATCTCGATAGGGATCACCCGTTCATCTTGCGAGCCGTCGGCGTAGTCGCGCAGCACGACCTTCAACTGGTACCGCCCCACGCTGAGCGAGGCGGGCAGATCGATCATGGTGCCCAGGTACACCTCGGAGCGCGGGCGGTCACTGCGGATCGAGACACGCTCCTCGGGCCGCCTCCAGGCGAGCATGGAGCCTCGCTCATTGTACAACTGCAGTTCCAGACCCAGCACGACCTCGTACGCGCCGGGATTGGGCGCACCGCCCTGGCTCGTGGGCTCGGTGGCAAGGCGGCTCTCGAAGTTCGCCGGCTCGGTGTATACCAGCATCCGATTCGAGCGACCGGCCAAGAAGACGTAGCTCTCGAACGGCCGGTAAGCAGCAAACCCGTAGATATCTGTCGCCAGGGCGGCGTCGTTGATGCGCACAGGCAGGACCGACGCCAGCCCGCGAGCCGCGTCGTCGATGGCCACGCCGATCCGGTTCGGCGCATCGGCCCGGTCGCCGGTGGTCAGCGCGTCGAGCAGCGGTCCGAGCAACTCGGCCAACTCCCGCTCGGGCGGGCTCAGGTTCTGGCTCGGCCGCGAGCCATCGTCGGCGTCGACGTAGTCACGGATTGCCTGCGCAAGGAACGTGGCAGCCAACGCGCGCTCGGGATCCTGCATCTCAGTCTCGAGACGACCGAGCATCAACGCGATCGGATCTGGCGGCGGTGCCGAATCCGTGCCGGTGTCGGTCGGCGGCAGCTGGGTTCGCTCTTGCGATTCCGCGGGGCCGTCCTGCCGTGATGCAACTTCTTCACTTTCATCGGTATCACGACTCTGCCACGGACGCTGATCATCCATCGGCTCAACGCTCGGCGCAATACGCGGCTTGGCCGTACGATTCATGAGCAGCGCCATGTCGTCCGCGGCCCGGCGCGCCGCGTCGGCCAGATCGAGCCGGCGCAAGGAAGGTGTTTCCGCCGGATCAGCCGGCGTATCGCTAAACTCCTCTAGTGCCGCACTTGGCGCGTTGTCGTAGGGCTGGGTCGGAGTTGCGCACCCGGCGAGCAGCGCCGGCAAGAGCGCACCGCAGGCAAGCAAAGTTCTCAGGTCGTCCACGGTCGCCTCCTGCGACGTTTGGTACGCGACAAAATCGGGGCCTCCGGCCCCGCTGGCACTACCGGGTATCGGGCCGCCCGCTCAGGCGGCTTGCGATTTCGACGCACAGCATCTCAAGCGTGCGCCGGCTGTGCGCCCCACGCTTGATCGCCGCGTCGGCCTCGCAGGCACGAGCGTGCAACTGCGCGGCCCGCGCTGGCCCCAACCGCCGTGCCGCCCCTACCACCGCGCCGCCACGATGCGCGGGCCACAGCTTCAACCTCTTGGCGATCACGCCCTCGGGCGCGCCGCCTTGGGCCATGCGGGCAGCCGTCGCAAGCACTCGGGTCAGGTCCACGCACGCCCACATCGCCGGCACGGCTTGGTCTCGCGCGGCGTTGCCCATCCACAGTTCGATATAAGCCAGTGGCCTGGCCGGATCGCCCGAGAGGATCTCGTCCTGCAAGGGCCAAGGCGTCTCGGCCTCGCGCGTAGCTCGCACGTGCGTGCGTACCAGGTCGGCGGAAATCTCAGCCGACGCACCCGAACCCTCAGCGTCAGTCGCCAGCTTGGCCAGTTCGGCGTCGAGGCGGGCCAGATCGACGCCCACCGAGTCGACCAGCAACTGAGCGGCGTCCGCCCGCAGTCTCACCTTATGGAATGCCTCGGCTCGGCCCGTGGCCCACTGGGCGGCTTGCTGGGGCCCCACCGCCTGGCAAGCGAGGACCTTGCCGACCTTTTCGACGGCCTTGTCGAGCCGGCCCGGCCGCCACGTCTCGGCCCGCAAGACCAGGGTGGCCCGCTCATCGGGCTCGGCGGCATACCGCTCCAGCGCGGGGCGGGTGGCCTCCTTCACGAACTTGTCGGCCCCGTCGACCACAACCAGCTTGTGAACCGGAAGCAGTCCCGGGCTGCGGCACTCGTCGAGCACGTCGGCCAAGGCGACAGTCTCGCCGTCGAAACGGACGGTATCGACATCCAAGCCGGTCTCACTGGCCAGGGTCTCCTTGAGCTTGTCGAGAAAGTGCTGGCGGAGGAAGGCGTCGTGCCCCTTGATAATGACGACCCGTTCAGAGCCATCCGGACCAGCCTGCTTGGCGGATTTGCTGGGGGCTCGTTTGGCCATCGCCGAGAGGATATGCGACCGGGCGGCCTCGACGGGCGTATACCACTGCGTGCTGGTACTCACGGTCATCGAGGGGCCCGAGAAGGGCAAGCGGTTCGAGTTGCCTGTCAACGAACCTCAACTGCTCGGGCGGTCGAGCGAGGCGCTGCCGCTGGGTGATCAGGCGGTCAGCCGCCGCCATGCCGAGCTGACGCCCGATCGGGGCGAGTGGTGGTTGCGCGACCTCGAAAGCCAGAACGGCACGCTGGTCAACGGCAAGCCCATCCAAGACCGCGTCCACTTGCGCACCGGCGACACCATCACCGTCGGCCACACCACGCTGGCCTTCGGCCGATCGAGCATCGTCGATGAGTTCGACATGATCGAACTGCTGCAACCCGGTGAGATGGCCACCAGCGTGAACGCGACGGTCAAGCGTCGTCCTGAGGCCTCCCCCACCGCCACCAACGGCCAGGCCACCGATGCCGAACGACACGCGCTCGAGTACCTGCGCGTAGTCTACCAGATCACCGAGCTGGCGGCGAAGTCGGTCACGCGCGGCGCGTTGCTGCACGGCCTGCTCGAGCTGATCTTCGAAGAGTTCCAGCCCGAGCGCGGCGTGGTGATGCTCATCGATGAGAAACGCAAGCTCGTCCCTGCGGCCGTCAAGAACCGCGCGCTTATCAAGGGCCGCGAGGATGACCGCATCCAGGTCAGCCGGACCATCTTGCGGCACGCCGTGCGCAAGGGCGAGGCGGTGCTGTCGACCAACGCGATGGCCGACCCACGGTTCTCGTCGGGCGATTCGGTCCAGAGCTTGCGCATCCGCAGCGCCATCTGCGTTCCGGTCGAGCATCGCGCCACCGTTTTCGGCGCGATTTACATCGACACGTCGGCCAGTGACCAGACGTTTACCGATGAGCAGCTGAAGCTCTTGCACGCCGTGGGCCAGCAGGCGGGCATCGCGCTCTCGAACCTGCACCTGCATCAGGGCAAACTGCAAACCGAACGCCTGGCCGCGATGGGCCAGACAGTGGCGAGCCTGAGCCACTCGATCAAGAACATATTGCAAGGTCTCAGCGGTGGAGCCGACCTGGTCGAGATGGGGCTCAACCGCGAGAACCTGGAGATCTCACAGCAGGGCTGGGGCATCCTGCGGCGCAACCTCGACCGCATCGCTGGGTTGACGACGAACATGCTGGCGTTCAGCCGGCAGCGGCAGATCGAGATCGAGTTCACGCACCTCCGGCCGTTAATCGAAGAGTGCGCGCAGTTGCTCGAGACGGTGTGCGAGCAGGCTGGCGTGGCGCTCATTGTCGATGCAGAGGACGACGTGCCGCCGGTACCGGTGGACGCCTCGCTCATCCACCAAGCCCTTATGAACCTGCTGACCAACGCGCTGGAGGCCGTGCCCGAGGAGACCGGTTCGATCACGATCCGCCTGCACTACGAGGAACCCGACTCGCGCGGGCCGGGAAGCCCGGGCGAAGCCCACGTGATGGTGATCGACAACGGGCCCGGAATACCCAAGGACCGGCACGCGACAATCTTCGAACCGTTCCAGACCAGCAAGGGCGTGCGCGGCACGGGACTTGGCCTGGCAGTGACCAAACGCGTCGTCGAGGATCACCGCGGCCGCATCTCAATCGAGAGCGAGCCGGGCAAGGGATCGACATTCACGATTGTGCTGCCCGCCGACCCCGGCAGGATCATCGACCCCTCGGCCACACGTGGGCCCATGAAGAAGTAAGCTCCGCGCAGCACAACACCGGAACCGTGCGGCCCCGGTGTTCACAAGTGCGCCTACCTCGCCGTGTAGAGCCCGCGCGCCTCCTTCGAGAACACGTCGGTGTGCTTGATGAGCGTCTGGTTAACGATCGTGCGGAAGTTAGGGCTGGTGGTCTTGTAGCCCGCCTTCTGCACCGCGTTGGCCGCCTCCGTAACGCCCAGTGTCTTGCCGCTCAGAACCTTTTGGAGTGCGCCGACGAGGTTTGTGTCGTTGCGGTGACGCTTGCGAGAGCCGCGCGGCTTGGTGGGGCCCCTGCGCGCGGTCTTCTTCGACGCGGTGGAAGCCTTCTTGGTCGTTCTCCGAGCCGCCTTCTTCGTCGACTTCTTTGCGGCGCGCTTGCGACCCCCGCCATGCGAACGCGCGGTGGTCTTGCGCGGACGACCTCGGGCGCGGCCGGTGGCCGTACTCACACCGAGTTCTTCGAGGTACGCATCGATCTCCGCGATGCGCTCCACGAGTTCAGCGCGTTCCTCGGCAAGCTCGACGGCGCCCTCACGACGACGCTCGATCTCCTTGGTGAGTTCAGAGAGAGGGAGGTCCTTGAGAGGCTTGGCGGACTTGCGAGTTGTCTTCTTCTTCTTGCGAGGCATGGGAGCTCCGACGAAGGTCAATACAATAACCCGCGGACGGCCCGCGAGGGTCAACCCCATGAGTAGGTAACCGAGATCTTAGGTACACCATTGGGTAAAGAAAGGCTTGCGCGAGGAGAGTTTCAGCTCGACTCAAAACCCATCGCGCGCATAAGCCCGTCGAAGTGCTCAAGATCGTAAAACTCCAATACGAGCTTCCCCTTGTCGCCGCTCGCCGCAACATCGATCCGCACACGCGTCTTCAGGTGATCACCCAGTTTCACCTCAAGATCCCGCAGATTCGCATCACGATCAAGATCTGGGGGATTTGCGTCATCCCCCGACGCTTGAGCACCCTTGGTGATCTCGCGCACTGCTTTCTCTGTCTGGCGCACCGAGAGATGCTCGGTCATGATGCGCTCAACGAGCTTTCGACGCTGCGATTCGTCGGCCACCGATGCGAGCATCTTGCCGTGGCCGGCAGAGAGCGCGCCGTCTGAGATCATGTTGCGGATGTCTTCAGGAAGTTCCAATAAGCGCAGCAGATTGGCCACCGACGACCGATCGAGCCCAACACGGTCGGCCACGCCGGCCTGGGTCATCGAGAACTTGCCCATCAGCGTGCGGAAGGCACTCGCGCGTTCGATCGGGTTCAGGTCGGTGCGCTGGACGTTCTCGATCAGCGCGAGTTCGGCCGATTTGCGATCGTCGGCCTCGCGCACGATCGCGGGCACGGCCTTGAGCCCCGCCATCTTGCAGGCACGCCAGCGCCGCTCACCGGCGATGATCTCATACTGCCCGTCCCCAGCTGCCCGCACCACGATCGGCTGCATGAGCCCCGCGAGACGGATCGACGCCGCGAGTTCGGCCAAGTGCCGATCATCGAACCGGGTCCGCGGCTGGAAGGCATTGGGTTTGATGCTTTGTATAGGGATTTCCCGTATATTCTCTTTATGATCCGATAATTCTTGTTTCGGCGACTCAATCTGTTGTGGCGCCGAGTCTTCGAGCAAGCTGGACAGACCGCGACCGAGCTTTCTTGGGCGTTGGGTAGGCATAGGCCATCTTATCGGGCAGCTGGGTGTGTTTCACGTGACACGCGGCTAACCGGCACCCGTTTTGTAACCGATGCTTGTTGGGATGGGGCGGGAACTGGATACGACGATCGAGGTGGATTCCAGCGGTTCGATCGCTGCGGCGATCGCGCACGAGGTCAATAACCTCCTTACGCCGGTCATCGGGCTCGCCGATCTGCTCGAGCACACCGATGGTGACCCGAACATCAAGGATCAGCTCATCGAGAGGGCGGTCGATCGGTGTCAGCGGGCCGTTGCGATCTGCGGTCTGCTCGTCGATCTGACCAAGGAAGCACCAAGCTCGTCCCCCACTTGCCGCCTGGCGGACTGCCTCCAATCCGCGATCTCAACTGCGCAGACGAAAGCTGATGAGGCGGGGGTCCGACTCGAGTGTGGTTTCGACGAGCCCGGCGAACTCGCCCTGCCATCGGCGGTCGTTGAGCACATCATGCTCAATCTGATTCTGAACGCCGTCGCCGCGTCTCATGCCGGTTCGGCGGTGTCCGTGAACGCTGGCTACGCCCCCGGGTCGGCGTGGCGCCGGGCGGCCTGGTCCATTAGGGTCGAGGACAAGGGCAGAGGCCTTGAGGCCCGCAGCGTCGCATCTATAAACAGGGGAGGCCTGCCGACGGGATCGCCAGGCATTGGCTTGGCTGTCGTACGGTTGCTTTGCCAGCGGTGGGGCGGCACGCTCTCCGTCAGGTCAGAGCTCGGCATGGGCACGACGTTCCACGTGGAACTTCCTGCGGACTAATCTGCCAACACCACGGCATCCTCGGGCTTGACGGCAAGCCGGACCTGGCCTTGGAAGTAGCTGCGCGGGCCAGGAGCAAACTCGGAGACGTGCAGAGCCCCACCGCCGTCGATCGCCAAGCGATGGTGGGCAACGTCACCAAGATAGGTAGTCGCCTCCACATTTCCAGAGATAGCACCACTCGACTCGGCACGCAGGGCTTCTGGGCGCAAGGACACCTTGACAGATTGGCCATCGGAAACATCGGCGGCAAGGGTGCCCCGCAGGCTGCCCGCTGCCGTCTTGACCTCGACGATCACCCCTATTGCTCCCCCGCAGGACACGGTGCCGGGGATCAGGTTAGTCTCACCCAAGAACGAGGCTGCGAAGGCGGTGGTGGGCTTCCGATAGAGTTCCATGGGCGTGCCGGCCTGAATGACATCACCGTCCCGCATCACGGCGATCCGATCGGCGACGCTCAGAGCTTCCTTTTGGTCGTGGGTCACGTACACGGTTGTGATGCCCGAAGACTTGCAGATCCGGCGGATCTCATCGCGCAGGTCGTTCCGCAAGCGAGCATCGAGATTCGACAGTGGCTCGTCGAGCAGAAGTACGTCGGGGCGGATGACGAGCGCCCGAGCCAGGGCCACCCGCTGCTGTTGCCCTCCAGAAAGTTCGCCCGGCTTGCGGTCTGCCAGATGGGCGAGTTGGACATCCTTCAGCGCGGCCTTGGCTCGATCCAAGCGCTCGGCCTTGGGCAGTTTGCGCACCTTGAGACCGAACGCTACGTTCTCTGCGGCCGTCATATGAGGCCAGAGCGCGTAGCTCTGGAACACCATGCCTGCATTCCGTTTGTTTGGATTTAGTCTGGTAATTTCACGGTCGTTGAAGTGGATTGTGCCCGCCGTTGGCTCGATGAAGCCGGCGATCATGCGAAGCAATGTGGTCTTGCCACAGCCCGAAGGACCCAGCAGAAAGAAGATCTCGCCCGGTTCGATCACCAGATCGATGTCGTCGACGGCCTTGACTTGGTTCTCGGCGCGGCCGAAGGTCTTCGTGAGGCCGGCGATCGTGATCCTGGTGGACATGAGCCGAGGATATGCTGCCGGGTTCTGATCGCGTCAGGCCAAAACCCTGACATATTTGTAAAATTGTGCATCCATATCCGATCGTCAGCCGAACATATAGCCATGAGACCAAACATGAGCCATACTGAAAGCCTCAGACAGGTCGATCGGCTGCGCGCATGGCGGGTGTATTCGCCGCAGAGCGACCTGGCCAACGAGTTCCGGCGGGCCAGGCTGGACTTCGAGTCGGTTGCCCGATCGGGCGTCTCACTCCAACAGGCCTGGGCTGGCATTGCTCCCGGAGACCTGGGCGAGCGGGCGAGTGCCGATCGCGTGACGCGTGGCGTGCTGGTGGTGCGAGTGGGCAACAGCGCGGACCAGCACGCGGCCGCCCGGTGGTTGAGGAGTGGGGGAGCGCTCGAACTCTCGCGGGCGGCGGGTGTGCCGATCCGCCGATGGAAGTTCGAGCATGGCGCCAAACCGTCGGCCTAGGTCAACAGCCGCGGCGCCATGATCATCACCCAAGCGGTAACGACACCAGCGCACATGAGGTTCAACAAGAACCCGGTGCGGGCCATCTGCATGATGGTCACGCGCCCGCTCGCGAACGCAACAGCGTTGGGTGGCGTGGCGACCGGCAGCATGAATGCGCACGAGGCAGACACCGTTGCCGGCAGCAGCAGGAATGCGTCGTCTATACCCAGCACGGGGCCCGCAGCTGCGAGTACGGGCAGCAGCGCGGCGGTGACGGCGGTGTTGCTGGTGAGCTCGGTCAGGAATGTCACGGTGAGGCAGAGTCCGAGCACGATGAGCCAGATGGGCACGCCCTGGAGGCGGGCGAACTGCTGGCCGATGGCATTGTCGAGGCCTGTTGCCGTCACCGCAGCGGCCAGGCTGAGACCGCCGCCAAAGAGCAGAAGGATGCCGAAGGGCGCTTCGCGGGCCTTGTCCCAGTTGAGGACGAAGGTGGTCCACCTGCGATCGACGGGCGTCACGAATAGCGCGACGGCGGCGAGCATGGCGATCTGGGCGTCGCTCAGCTTGATGCCGTGACCTTCTAAGACCGGCAGTTTCACGATGAGATCCTTGAAGATCCATAGACACGCCGTAGTGGTGAAGATGACAAACACGGCCCACTCGCCGATCTTCATGGGGCCGAGCTTGTGTAGCTCGTCGCGTACGGTTTGGCGGCTACCGCCCACGGCGCCTCCGATGCGGAAGAGCGGACCGACGAGCATGAGATAGACCATCGGCAAAAGCACGACGACGAGCGGCAACGCGTGCAGCATCCAATTGCCGAAGGTGATGTTCCTCTCGCCCTGGCCCTCCACAAAGCCGGCCAGCCACGCGTTCGGCGGCGTGCCGATGAGGGTCGCGATGCCGCCGATGGATGCGGCATAGGCGATGGCAAGCACGAGGCACACGGAGAAACGTTTGCGCGCGCCTTCTGGTGCATCGGGGTTGTCGGGCAGCGTGCTCAGCACGCTCGTGGCGATGGGGATGAGCATGATGACCGTGGCCGTATTCGACACGAACGCGCTGAGCGTGGCCGTGGCGAGCATGAACCCGCCGACGATCGATCTGGGCCCCGAACCGACGGCGAGAATGGTGAGTAGCGCGATGCGTTTGTGCAGGTTCCACCGTTCCATGGCCAGGCCGAGCAGGAACCCGCCAAGGAACAGGAAGATGACCGGCTTGGCGTACGGAGCGGCTGCATCGCCCATGCTGGTCGCACCCAGCAGCGGGAACAGGGCCAGAGGCAGCAGCGCGGTGGCGGCCAGAGGTAGGGCTTCGGTGAGCCACCAGACGGCCATGAGCGAGGCGACGGCGGCGACGACCCGAGCCTCACCGGTGATGTCGATCGCCCCCTCGGACCCCGGGACAGTGTCGGGAAGTGCCAGGGCTACGAGGATCGCGACCGCCGGGCCCAGGCCGAGGCCGACGAGCGTGACGGCCCGTTGGAGGCCGCCCGAGGTGCCTCGATCGGTGATGCCGGGGTTTTCGGTCATCGGGCACAAGGGTACGGGTCTCCGCGGCGTACCGAAACGGCTGGGGTTCGAGAGTCGTACGGAACATGGAGGGCGTGCGGCCCTCGGCTTATCCAATGGAGAACCTGCCCATGTCGCTTCTTTCCGCTTCGGGTGCTCGTGCGCTGGCTTGCAGCGCCTCGGTCTCGGCCTGTGTGCTACTGGCGTGTGCCGGGGCCGCAACGGCCCAGCAACTCGGTGAGCAGGAGTCCGCCAAGCCCTACGAGGGGCACAAACTGGTCCAACTCCCAGCCGCCACCCGGCGGGTGCTCGATGCGATCGAGCCGCTCGGGGCCGATGTCTGGACCCACACGATCATGCCGATGCGGCCGATCGAGCTTCGGCTGAGCCCTGAGCAGTACGCGCGGCTCGTCGACCTTGACCTGACGCACGTCGTCCTGAGCGAGGACTTGCAGGCGACGGTCGACGCCGAGCGGGCGCGAATCGAGGCGCGCCGTCAGCAGGACGACCTGACGTGGTACGAGGAGTACCGCGACCTCGGCGAATACTGGACGCAATGGCAGACGATCGCGGACCTGAACCCGGACGTTGCAACGTTCAGCGTCATCGGCCAGTCGCTCGAGGGCCGCGACATGCCGGGCTTCGTGCTGAACGGCAACGGCGAAACCGGCAAGCCGGTGATGCTGATCAACGCATGCCAGCACGCCCGCGAGTGGGTGAGCCCGGCTGCTGTTACCTATCTGATCGAACAACTGGTCGACGGCTATGGCTCCGATGCTCGCATCACGCGATTGCTCGACGAGCTCGAGTGGGTGTTCGCGCCGATGTTGAACCCCGATGGGTTCGACTTTACTTGGACCGACGAGCGCTTCTGGCGAAAGAATCGCCGCGACATCGACGGGAGCGACGAGTTCGGCGTCGACCTGAACCGCAATTGGTCGGTGGCATGGGGCCAACCGGGCGCGAGCGACGATCCGGGCAGCTCTACCTATCGCGGCACGGGCCCGTTCAGCGAACCGGAACTCCAGACGTTCACCACGTTCGTGGGCGATCGCGCCGATCGCGTCGTGGTCCATCTCGATGTGCACACGTTCGGCCAACTCGTGCTGCACCCGCTTGGGTACTCGTTCGACCCGTCTGAGGACGACTCGGTGTTCCAGGAGATGGGCGACGTCGTCGCGGCGGGCATCTTCGACACCACTGGCGCAACCTACCGGGCCGCGCAGGCAAGCACGGGCTTGTACCTGACCAGCGGTTCGGCCAAGGACTGGGTGTACGGCGAGTTCGGCGGCGTGGGATTCGGCTGGACCATCGAGCTGCGGCCGCGAACAAGCGGGCAGGGCGGGTTCGATCCCGAGCCCGATCAGATCTTGCCGGCCGGGCGTGAGCTGACAGAGGGCGTGCTGCGATTGGCCGAGGAGATGGCCCGGCCGTTGCGTTTCCACGTGACGCCGCAAGTCGGCGGTGTGCCCGCGGGCGAGACCTCCCTTCGCTTGTTCGAGGTGCGCAACGGTGTTGACGAACTCGATCCGGCGACGGTGCGTGGCTTCTTCCGTGGCGGGCCGGGCGAAGCGTTCGCGCCGGCGACGGTGGATCTCATCGAGGGCGAGGACTACTCGATTGAGATGGGCGCGCTCCAGTGCGGCCAGCTTGGGGAGTTCTATCTCGAAGCGGCAACGATGGGGGGCACGCTGTTCCGGTACCCCGAGGTTGGTGTGTTCACGCATCGCGTGAGCGACCCGATACAGGTCTCGCGCGACGCGTGCGAGATCGAGGGCGAGTGGATCGCCGGCCTACCGGACGACACCGCCGAGCGCGGGCAGTGGGGTAACAGCGACCCCGAAGCGACCGACGCGCAGCCCGAAGACGACGCGTCGCCCGATGGCACCAACGGTTGGTTTACCGATGGCCGAGCCGGCAGTGGTCTAGGTGAGTTCGACGTGGACAACGGCTTCACGTCGCTGGTGTCGCCGCTGTTCGATGCGACGGCAACGGGCGGAAAGATCAACCCCGATCCGTTCGTGTCGTTCGCGCTCTGGTACAGCAACGACCAGGGCGCAGCCCCGAGGCAAGACACGTTCGCCGTGTTCGTCAGCAACAACGATGGCGCTTCTTGGGAGCTGCTCGACGCGACCAGCGTGTCCACCGTTGGCTGGGAGACGCGTCGGTATCGCATCGCCGACACGATCGCGCCGACTGCGGAGATGCGGCTGCTGTTCATCGCGGCCGACGAGGATGCCGGCTCGATCGTAGAGGCTGGCATCGACGAGTTGGTGCTCGAGATCGACTGCGCCCCGCCGCACCCGGCCGACTTTGATCGCGATGGGGCGCTCACGATCTTCGACTTCCTGCTGTTCCAGACGCTGTGGGAGGCTCAGGATCCGGCTGCAGACATCGATCTCGATGGCGCGTACACGATCTTCGACTTCTTGGGATACCAGACGCTGTTTGATTCCTAAGGCAATGCGCGAGGGAGTCATGAAGAAGTTCACGACGGTGGGCGCGGTGCTTGCGCTCTCGGGCATGGCGATGGCGCAACAGGCCGAAGGGCCGTACGTGGGCCACAAGCAGGTGCGCCTGCCGGCAGCCACTCGCACGGTGATGGAGGCGATCGAGCCGCTGTCGCCCGACATCTGGACGCATCGCATCGTGCCGCTCCGGCCGATTGAGCTGCGACTGAGCCCAGAGCAGTATCGGCGGTTCCTTGAGTTGGGGCTTGCACACCAGGTCATCGTCGACGATCTTCAGAGAGTGGTCGACGCCGAGAGGGCGCGAATCGCGGCGCGGTCGCATCGTGACGACGTGGAGTGGTACGAGGAGTACCGCACGCTCGATGAGTACTGGACACGTTGGCAGGCGATCGTGGATGTGAACCCGAGCGTTGCGAGCCTGTCTGTAGTCGGCCAGTCGCTCGAGGGCCGCGACATGCCCGGCATTGTCCTCAACGGTGGCGGGCGGACCGACAAGCCGGTGTTCGTCATCAACGCCTGCCAGCACGCCCGCGAGTGGGTGAGCCCTGCGGCGACAACGTTCATGATCGAGCAGCTTGTTTCGGGCTACGGCAGTAATGCGCGCATCACCAGACTACTTGACGAGCTGGAGTGGGTGTTCCTGCCGATGGTGAACCCCGATGGATTCGACTTCACGTGGACCGACCAGCGTTTCTGGCGGAAGAACAAGCGAGTCATCGACGACCAATTGCGCGGTGTGGACTTGAATCGCAACTGGTCGTTCGAGTGGGGCGGGCTTGGTTCGAGCTCAAACCCCGCCCACCAGCAGTATCGCGGCGAGGCGCCGTTCACCGAACCGGAGCTGCTGGCCTACCTCGACACGCTCGACGGTGTTCGCGACCGCGTCGTGGGACACCTGGACGTGCACACGTTCAGCCAGTTCGTGCTGAGCCCTTGGGGGTTCCAGCTCGAAGAACCGGTCGACATCGCCGAGATGAACGAACTCGGAAGCATCTTCGCCAACGGCGTGCGCGACGCGACGGGCGCTGAATACGAGGTGGGAACGGGTGCGACAGTGCTGTACCTCTACAGCGGAAACTCCACCGATTGGTTCTACGGGGAATTGGGCGCCTTGTCGTGGACCATCGAGCTTCGGCCGACGCCGCCCATCACGCTGCCGGGCTTCGACCCGCCACCCGACCAGATCCTGCCAGCGGGCGAGGAGCTACTCGAGGGCACGCTCCGCCTCGCGGAGGAATTCGTGCGTCACCCGGCCGATCTGGACCGCGACGGAGCGCTAACGATCTTCGATTACTTACAGTTCCAAGCGTTCTGGATGGAACAGGATCCGAGGGCGGATGTTGATGAGGACGGCGCCTTCACCGCGGCCGACTTGGTGGCGTTTGACATGGAGTTCGGTCGCTAAGCGATCGGCTCACGCCGCGTGGCGTTCGACGGCCTCGATGGCACGCATCACGTCGCGGCAGATGGGGAAGAGGCGGTCGAGTCGCGTGAGCTTGAAGAGGCACTCGACGTTGGCGGCGGCATTGACAAGGGCAACGCGGCCGCCGGCCTTCTGGAGGCGGGTAAGCAGTTCGACGAGCACACCGATGCAAGCCGAGTCCATGTACTCGACGTTCTGCAGATCGAGCACGACATGGCGGGCCGGGGTCTGACCGGGCTCGGTGAGCTTGTCGGTCAGAGCGACGACGAGGGCGGCGGCCTCGTTGCCCGAGAGCGTGCGCTCCTTGAGCGTGGCGATGATGGTGGTGCCAAAGCGGTCGAAGCTCGCCAGCGACGTGTTGCCGGCCTGGGCCGCCATCGACTCGACATTTGGGCCCTGCGGCTGCTGGGGCTGCTTCGAGTTGTCCTTGCCGAAAAGGCGAGAGAGCATGGCGACCCCCGGTGGTGCGTGGTGCGGCGCGGGCGGACGTGGCGCGTGGAGGCGTGGCTAATGGACCCAGCCGTGGCTGGGGCCTGAGTTCTCGGGTCGGGCACGGCGAAGGGGCTTGGCCTTCAGGCGACCAGGCTGATCGGTCGACTCTTCGGGCTGTCCGTTAGTGTCGGGCGTGATCGCGGGCGCGGCCGGGACTGCGGGGATGGTTGGCCCCTGGGATGCCGTGGCCGACGAAGTCTGGAGATGGCCGGCATGGCTCGTGTGGCTCGGCAACGGCGCGGGCGGCGTCGAGCCGTGGGTGCGCTTCTGCTGAGCCTCGTCGAGCGACCGATCGAGCTTCTGGAGGATGTTGCGGAGTTCCTCGAACTCCCGCTTGCCGTTGTCCATGATCGTGCCTCCCGCACCTTGGTTGCACACAGGCATCGGTGCGATCCGGGCCCCACTTCGCCCAAAGTGCTGGTGGGCACGGAATTTGTCATCCGGCTTCGTGCCCGGGATGACCGCCGATGAGATTGGTGCCAAATTCTGGTTGTGATTTCGCGGACGCTCCGGTACCCTGGGGAGGCATTGAGTGGCCGTCGGGGGCGAGATCTGTGTGCCAATCTCCTAAGTCCATACGTGCAAAGTGCTTATTGCTGTTCCTTCTCGGACTTGTCGGGCTCTCCCTGGGTCTGGAGCGCGAACGGGTGCCCCTGGTCTTGCACATTCGGGTAGCAGGTGACATCGATTCGGTGGCTATGGTCCGAGAACTTCAGGTCCACCTCAACCGGGCCGCGGACACTCGCTTCGAGGGCGTGCTGCTTGAGCTCCAGGCGGGACGGGTTCGCGAGGATCTCGCATGGAACCTGGGCACCGCCATCGAGGACGCGAGCGGCCCGGTGTGGGTGTGGTTAACGGGGTCGGCTGATGAGGCAGCGGGCCCGGAGCAGCTCGAATTGGCCATGCGCGGGGCCGGAGCTTGGATCGAGCCTGGGCTGCGCATCGAGTGGGAGGGCCCCGGTTCGAGCGCGAGCTTGATTCCCAATGGGTTCCACCGCGATCGAATGATGCGCGAGCGATACTCGTCGCTGTGGGTAGCCTGCGAGCGGCGGGGCGCCAGCACGAGGCTGGCAGAGGGATTGCTTAAACCGTCGGTGCCGCTGCGCGCGACGAGGCTGGTGGCCGGTGAGTGCGATCTGGTCGATGGTCCGGTGACGCCCGGCGAGGACGCTGGCATGGTGACGCTCGTCGAACCGATCGCGGGCGGCACAAGGGGGCGAATCTCGTCCGACATCGCGCTTGCCCTGAAGATGCTGGACGGAGTGGAAGGCTCGGCCCGACAGGTCATCCGTCGAGCGCTGGGCGACGAGCGATCGCGTGGCCTGCGAACCGAGCGCGTTGAGGTGGAAAGCGATCTTGAAGAACAGATCGCCGAGGGACACCGGCTGATCGGCGTGGCGCGAGCCGAGGCGGCGCTGGCCCAGGATGTGCTCCGCAAGCGGATCGAGGGCGGACTGGGGCGTGGGGCCTATGAACGGGCGCTGCGCCAGCGGGCCCAGAACGCGCTGACGGTGGTCGAGCGCGGCGAAGCGGCGCTGCGGGCGTTCGAGGCCATCGCGGTCGACCGGCCCGAGGTGCTGCGCACTCGGGCACCTGTACAAGCCGATCTGCCCGGCGTGGAAGAGACCGCTGCCAAGGCGTGGGCCCGGGAGATCGAGTACGTACGGCGGGGTCTGGCGGGCACCAGGGCGGACGCCATGGCTCAAGCCGAGGGATAGTGCGTAGAACCCTGCTCCCCTGGTGTTCAAGCGCGGACGTGGGCCGCTATTGTGGTCGGCTATGAGCAACGCGAACGCGGAACAAAACGCCGATGGGCGCCAGTCGGTCAGCGGCCCGGTCATTGGCGGCAATGGGCGGTCGACTTCGAGGGGCACATCGGTACTCGCGTCGGCAAGCCATGCGACGGCGTTGCGTGAGGCTTTCTGGCACGACATGTGCCGTGAGATCCTGACCACGCTCTCGGCCGAGGGACTGAGGCGGCGCGAGAAGGCTCCCAGCATGGAGTTGCCCGGTGGCGGGCAACTGGTCAGCAGCATCAGCCCGCCCGAACCCGAGTTGTTCGACGGGCGGATGGCCGTCATCACCCACGCCGGAGACCGGATCGCCATCGGCGAGGTCTATCCCATGCTGGCGTGCGGCATCAACGGCGATGATGCCGATCGGGCGGTGTCGCAGGCGGTGGAGTGCAGCATCTTCCAGATCAAGACGCCAGCAGGGGAGTTATGGACCCTTCCCGTCCATGAGATCCGGTCTTTCCACGCGCTGACGCCCGAACTGATGCAGCAAATCGAACAAGCCGGCCGGGAGAACCGTTCGCGTCGGCATGGGGGCGGGGATCGAGACATGCCCTTCGGCTTCGAGGCGTACACGTCGCTGGCGCGCGGCGAGCGCGAGCGGCAGGAAGCCGACCCGTACTATCCCGCGCCCAAAGGCGAGTCTTCGTGAGCCAACAAGCTGTACAAGCGGAGGGATGCATGACCCGGACACTACTTGCCATCCCGGTGTACAACGAGGAAAAGTACGTCGAACGCGTGCTAGGTCGTGTGTCGGAGTATCTGCCCAATGTGCTGGTGCTCGACGATGGCTCGACCGATGCGACACCGTCGCTGCTTGCGAAGTTTCCGGTGGAAGTCATCCGCCACGCGAACAACCGCGGGTATGGGCGTTCGCTGATGGATGCGTTCCGCTGGGCAGCTGTCGATAAGTTCGACTGGGTCATCACGATGGATTGTGACGAGCAGCACGAGCCCGCATCGATCCCAGATTTTCTGGCGGCGATTGAGCACGACAATCTAGACGTAATCAGCGGGTCGCGGTACCTCGATGTCCACCCCGAGAACGATGCACCGCCCGAGGAGCGCCGGCGAATCAACGGCATCATCACGAACGAACTCAATGGCCGGCTTGGCCTCGAGCTCACCGACGCGTTCTGTGGGTTCAAGGCCTACCGCGTTTCCGCGATCGAGAGGCTGTGCCTCGATGTCGACGGGTACGCCTTCCCGATGCAGTTTTGGGTGCAGGCGGTGGCGTCGGGGTTGCGGATCGACGAGATCCCGGTGCGCTTAATCTACAACGACGCGACGCGCTCATTCGGCGGGCCGCTGGACGACCATTCGCACCGATTGACGCATTACCGCGAAGTGCTGGCGCGCGAGCTGGCGCGGTGTGCGGGCAGGCTCCCGCGACGATGTCCCGCGTGATGGATGGGCTTCTCGAATCCGTGACGGTGCGCGCCGAGAGCGGAGGGCCGATCGGAACACTGCACACACCCGGCCCGGCGAAGGCCGCCGCGAGAGCGGAACTCGGGATACCGATCGACAGGCCGATCGTGATGGCGGGGCATCAGGCCGAGATGTGGCACACGGGCATCCTGGCGAAGCTGATCGCGGCCGCGGTGCTCGCCAAACAGCACGACGCGGCACTGGTGTGGTTGACGCCGGACCAGGACGGCAACGAGCCCACGATGGTGCCATATCCGGTTGAGACGCACGAGGACCGCCTGAAGCGTCGCGACTGGCTCGTGGACGCTGGCGCGTTTGTGAGACCGGGAACGCCGACAGGATCACGGCTGGCAATCGAGCCGGGCGTTGTGCCGCGCGAGGCTCGGACGGAATGGCCGCACGCAACGGCGCGCGATGGGCTCGGGCGTATCCGTGAAGCACTGATTGCAAGACGGGACGAGGCATCGCTGGCCGGCCAGTTCACGCTTGCCGCGCTGGACGTTGCGCGCGAGGTGTTGGGGATCGAAGTCGATCACGTGCTCATGTGTAGCGGGATGGCGCGCGGGGCGGCCTTCGGTATGTGGGTCGATCGCATGCGTCGCGAGGCTCGAAATTGCGTGCTCGCGTACAACGGTGCCGCGCAGGCGGTGCATGAAGCACACGTGCGCGACATGGAGATGGCACCAAGGTGGGAGCTGCCGTTGTGGGCGTTGACGCCCGAACGACCGAGGGCCGTGGTGTTTGCCGATGAGCAGCCTGAAGGGCTCGTTGCGCCACGAGCGTTGGCGATGACGGGCTTCGTGCGCACGTTGCTGTGCGACGCGTGGGTGATGGGCGTAGGTGGCGAGGCGTACGACGCCGTGACGCGCCGGTGGCTCAATGCGTGGATGGGCCGAGATGATCTGGCGCCGGGCGTGGTGACTACGGCGACGCTGCGGCTGCCGTTGCGCCAGGGGCCGCTGCCCGACGCGGAGCGAGCAGCGAAGGCGGCGTGGCGCGTACACCATGCAAGGCACCACCCGCGGATGCTGGGACAAGCCGAACGGCAGCACGAGCGCGATCGATTGGTGAAGGCGATGCGCGAAGCGCCGTACGCATCGGCCGAGCGGCGGCGGTTGTTCGCCGAAATGCGCGAGGTGCTCGGCAAGGCGCGGGACCACGGGGCCGACTCGTTGGATCAGATGCGCACGGAAGCCGAACTAGAGCGCCAGCGGCTGACCGACATGGACTGCGTGCTCGATCGCACATGGCCGTTCGCGCTGCATTCAGCAGAGAGTCTGAAGGAGCTTAACGCACAAGTGCACGAGGCCGCGGGAGTGCTGGCATGAGGTGGTTGGCCCTTGCTCTGCTCGCTTTGGTTGGTGCGTGTGGTGAGCAGGCCAAGCCCACAACTTCACAAGGCGTACGCATCGCCACAACCAGCCCGGCCGTCGGCATCATGCTGCGAGACTTCGGCGCCGAGTCGCTCGCGGTTGGCAGGTCTGGATACGACGTGGCGCTCGACTCGGCACTGCCGGTGGTGGGGGACGCGGCTGGTATTGACCTGGAGCAACTGTCGGCCACGGGCGCAACGCACGTCTACCTCGAGACCGGAGCGTCGGCGCCGCCATCGGGCGTTACCGAGTTGGCGGACAGCGTTGGGTTTGAGGTCCGGGCGTTCGAGTTGACAAACCTGGAGCAACTCATCGAGTTGGCTGATGGCGTTCATGGGCTGGTATCGAGCGAGGTTGATGCGGGAGGGTTGCCTTCAGAGAGGTTCGCAAGCGCGCTCGAGACCGAAGACGCACTGGCGGGGGCCGGGCGGGTGCTGCTACTGATGCCCGGCGAACCCGCAGCGGCGCTGGGACCCGGATCGGTACATCACGAGGTGTTGGTGGCCATCGGCGGGGCTTCGGCGCTCGAAGCAGGACGACCATACATGCCGCTGGACGCCGAGGACGTGCTGGCGTTGTCGCCCGAAGCAATCGTGCTGTTGGTGCCTGGGAAGGACGGCAATTGGCGGGATCTGCTCGGGCCGCTGGCGGAGCTTCCCGTGCCGGCGATCCAGAACGCGCGGGTGGCCGTGTTCCGTGACGACGAGGTGCTGATGGCTTCGACTTCGACGCTGCGATACGCCAATGAGCTTCGCCGGCAACTCGGCGAGTGGGCGCGGGAGCGCTAGGGCTCGTACGATGGGCCGATGAACGAGACCGAGAGCCCGACCCATATCCAGCTTGACCCTGTTGCCATCCTCAATGAGCGATTCGAGGCGGCAATCGGACGTGCGTTCCCGGAAGTAGCCGGCAAAGCCGATCCGCTGATTGCCCCAAGCAAGAAGGCGACGATGGGCGACTTCCAGTGCAACGCCGCCATGGCGCTGGGCAAGATGGTGAGCAAGAACCCGCGCGAGGTCGCGCAGGCGATCGTCGAAGCGGTAGACATTGGCGACATTGCCGAGCAACTGGGTGCAAGCTCGATCGCTGGACCAGGGTTCATCAACATCTCGCTGCGAGGCGAAGCGCTCGCGGGGCTGCTGGGTGAGCTCGCGGGTAGCGATCTGGGTCTGCCACCGGTTGGCGCACCACAGAAGGTCGTGGTCGATCTCTGCGGCGTGAATCTTGCCAAACAGATGCACGTGGGGCACATCCGCGCGATCGTCATCGGCGACGCGGTCGCACGCACGCTTGAGCGGCTGGGGCACACCGTGGTGCGGCAGAACCATGTCGGAGATTGGGGCCTGCCCATCGCGATGGTGGTGGACTATCTGAACCGCGAGAGCGCGGCGGGGCGGCTTGACCTGGATGCCGTGACACTGGATGACCTCGATGGCATCTACAAGGCCATGAAGGTACGCACGAGCGCGGGGCGCACCGGGTTGCGACTGGCGCAGAAGTGGGACCTTGGGCCCAAGGTCATCGCCGAGTTGGAGGCGGAGGTGGCCGATGCCGATGAGGCGATGGCGCAGGCCAAGGCGACGCTCGTGGCGCTGCAGGGCGGCGAGCTTTGGGCGGTCGACCTGTGGCAGCGCATCAGCGACATTACGATGGGCGCGTGCATGGACGCGTGCCGGCGGCTGCACACGCGGATCACGCTGGAAGCCAGCGCGGGCGAATCGAGCTATCGCGACGAACTGGCGCCGATGGTCGACGACCTCATCAAGCGCGCCGTGGCCGAGGAGGACGGTGGGGCGCTCGTGGTGCGCGGGGAGGGCAAGGACCCGCCCGCGTTGGTGCGCAAGGGTGACGGCGGATTCCTGTACGCCACCACCGACATTGCGGCCATCCGCCGGCGCGTGCGCGACATCGGCGCAAGTCGGGTGATCTACTGCGTGGACGTGCGCCAGGCGATGCACTTCCGCCAGGTGTTCGCCGCGGCGCGCAAGGCCGGGTACGCGACAACGCCCGATGGTGTCGATTCGTCGCTCGAGCACGCGGCGTTCGGCACGATCCTGGGCACCGACGGACGGCCGTTCAAGACCCGGTCGGGCGAGAGCGTGAAGCTACAGGATCTGCTGGACGAAGCGCACGATCGAGCCGAGAAGGTGGTCGCCGAGCGCAGCCCCGAGCAGGACGATACCGAGTGCGTTCGGACTGCCGAGATCGTGGCGATAGCGGCACTCAAGTTCGCCGATCTTGCGAACGATCGAATGCGCGACTACGTGTTCGACTTTGATCGCGTCCTCGCGTTCGAGGGCGACACCGGACCATACCTGCTCTACGCGCTGGTACGCATCAGGAGCATGTTCCGCAACGCACGGGAGCGTGGCATCGGTGAGGCTTGGCGGGATGCGCCAATCCGTGTCGAGCACGAGGGTGAGAAGCAGCTCGCGATGGCGTTGCTGCGGTATCCATCGGTGGTGCGCGCAGTCGGTGAACATCTGGAGCCGCATCGGCTGTGCCAGCACCTGCTCGAGATCGCCAACAAGTTCAGCGGCTTCTACCAGGCGTGCCCGGTGCTCAAGGCCGAGGACGACGCGACGCGCAACAGCCGATTGCGGTTGTGCGAGCTGACTGCGCGGGTGCTCGAGGACGGCATGGGCGTGCTGGGCGTGCCGACCCTCGACAGGATGTAGGCGAGCCCCCCGACCCCAGCTGGGAGTCGGGGACGAGCAGTACCCGAAGCAAAAAAAGCGGGCGGCCCACACCGGGCCGCCCGCTTTGATTCAGATTCTTCCGGCTACTTCAGAGTGATCAGAAGTTGAGCTGGAACATGGTGCGGAGACCGGCCTGGGGGTCGCCGCTGTCGGGCATGAGGGCCAGGCCTTCGCTGCCACCGGTAAGCGGGGTCATGTTGACCGTCTCGAACACGAAGAACACGTCGGCGACGAACTTGGCGTCGTGGCCGTTGATGAAGCGGGTGTAACCGAGGGTCAGGGCGATGAAGTCGTCCAGACCGGTCGCGTCGGCGAGGATGTAGTCAAAGCGACCGTAGACCTCGCTGTCGTCGTCGATGCGGTAGCCGGCTTGGGCGACGAAGCCGAGGTCGGTCATGTCGCCAGCGGCGCCCATGTCAGCGTCCTGGAGGATGAACGCGCCGAAGACGCTGATGCGATCCTGCTCCCACTGGCCGTCGACCGTGACGCTCAGGAGGTCGAGTTCGGTGGTCGCACCGGTGCCGAAGGCGTAGGTGCTGTCGCCCATCTGGTAGAAGATGGCACCACCGAAGCGGAGGGCCTGCTCCTGGCCGGCGCCGGCCGAGAAGTCCTTGAAGTCGCTCCAGGCACCCTGGACCTTGTAGTCGAAACGACCGCCGATGGCGAAGTCGGCCTCGGCCGCGCTCGCGAAGCCGGTGTTGGCCGAGCGGAAGCCGTCGGAGAAGTTGATCTCGACCTTGTAGTCGTCGCTCTCGTTGCCGGCGTAGATGAACGAGACGCCCTGGCTGCGGCCCTGGCTGAAGTAGCTGTTGGTGAACGAGCGATCAACCAGCGGCTGGGCACCCGAGGAGACCAATTCCTCATAGAGGAACGGCGACTTGAACTGACCAAACTTCAGCTTGGCCTCTTCCATGCCGGGGACATCGGTGGTGATGTAGTAGTCCAGCAGGGTGAAGGTGCCGCCGTTGCGACCGAACTCACCCTGGACGTAGTAGGAGAACTCACCTGCATCACCCTTGGCACCCAGGCGGGCGCGACGGTTCTGGAAGCCGTTGGCGAAGTCCTCACCGGCCGCGGGAACGGGCTCGTCGATCAGGGTGACGTTGTACTGGAATTGGAGGCGGCCGAACAGCTCGGGGCCGCCAGCGGCACCTTGGTTGAGCGTGGCGCGCGAGGCGTCGCTGCGGGTCTCCGCGGCGAACGAGCGGGCTTCGTCCAGGCTCGACGTCTGAGCGATCGCGGTGCCACCAAGGCCCATTGCGAGGCCCGCGAGCAGCACTGTGGCCTTCTTGTGACTCATCTACGAGACTCCTTCTTCGAGGTCTTTTGGGCGGTTTCGGCCGCCCGACTCTGTCACCGTGCCCGGCCGCACGTTGCATTGGCCGGTCGCACGTTGAGATCGATGTCCGGGTTCCACCCACTCCATCGATCGATCGGGCTCGACCATGAGCCCCCAAACACGGCTGGCCTTGGCCCATCCTGGGCCGTTGGTTCAGCCAAACCCGGCATCCCCAAGATGCCGAGAAAACACGTTCTCCGCCCTGCTGAGCCCCCTGGCCAGATCGCCCAGGGGCCTGCGGGCCCTCAATGGACCGCCCGGGAAGCCGCTTTGAACGGCCTGGTTCCCGGCTGGCTCCGACCCGTTACCGGTCGAGAGCCGAGAGTGTAGCAAGCAACTTAGCCCTTGCCAACTACTGGTCCAGACCGTTTTTCGGCCCGATGGTTCTACCGACACCACAATCTGCTCTCGAATGCGAAGATATGTTAAAGTCGGGTGTAGCAGCCGTTGCTGGAGCGTGATCATGCCCAAGAATCAGCCCACAGATCCGTCCCAGGGGCGGGCCAAGCGGGTCGAACGTGAGGACACGGGCATGGTTGCGAGCGGCACAACGGCCAATGAACGACTTGTCCTGATCGTGGAAGACGAGCGGGATCTCGCTGATCTGCTCGAGTACAACCTCCAATCCAATGGTTATAGGACATTAACTGCCCGTACCGGGGCCGACGGCCTGTCCAAGGCTCGGACGCACGGACCAGACCTGGTGCTGCTGGATCTGATGCTTCCCGAGGTCCCCGGCACTGAGGTCGCCAAGCAGATCAGGGCCGACAAGGCCATCGGCCGCACTCCCATCATCATGCTCACGGCCAAGAGCGACGAGGTCGACCAGGTGGTCGGGCTGGCGGTGGGAGCCGACGACTACGTCACCAAGCCGTTCTCGATGAAGGTGCTGCTGGCGAGGATCGAGGCGGTCTTCCGCCGGTCGCACCAGGATGGGCATGAGAGCGAGCGGGTGCTGCGCCTGGGCGGCGTCGCGCTCGACCTTGAGACGCACGAGGCGACGCTCGAAGGCGAGACCATCCCGTTCACACTGACCGAGTTCCGGTTGTTGTCGGCTCTCATCGATGCCGACGGCAAGGTGCTCTCGCGGAACAAGCTGATGAACCACGCCATGGGCCCGGGCGTGACGGTCACCGAGCGAACGATCGACGTGCACATCACCAGCATCCGACGCAAGATGGGCCGCTGGGGCCAGCAGATCAAGACCGTGCGCGGCGTGGGCTACCGGGCCGTTCACGAGCTGACGCCGGCGTGATACGTCGCGGCCTTACGATCTAAATGATGGATGCGTGGGACCGGCACTGGTTCGTTCTCGCGGGCGTGTTCGCCGCGCTGGCGATTGTCTTCGTCTTTGTTGGGGCTCCCCATTGGCTGGTGGCGGGGATCATCGCTGCGGCCGGTGTTACGGCTTGGCTCGGCGTCGTGCGTGTTACATCCGCGACGGACGCGGCCCACGCTCGCGCGGACGCCGCCGACTCCGCGATGGCCTCACTCGAGCTGGCCCACGGTGAGTTGTCGACCTTTTTGCACGTGGTCGACGAACCACTGCTGGTGTGCGACGCCCGGCAGGACGTGATCCTGGCGAACGAGTCGGCGTGCCTGTGGCTCGACATGGCCTCGGCCGAGGTGTTCGGGCGTCGCGTCGACGAGGTCTTCACGAGCGTGGAGGTTCTCTCGCTGCACGCTCGGGCTGCCCGTGGCGAAGCGTGCCGGCGGCGGGTGAGCATCGCGGGCGAGAACGGCAACCGCGTGGTCGAGGTCTCGGCCGTGCCCGTCCCGGTTTCGAACAAGGATGATGGGGAAGGGCGGGGCGTGCTGCTCGTGCTACGAGACGTGAGTGAATTGGCGCGTGCATTGGAGGTACGGACCGATTTCGCAGCCAACGCGTCGCACGAGCTGCGCACGCCGATCGCGGCACTGCGCGGCGCAGTCGATACGCTGCAAGGACCGGCCAGCCGCGATGAAGCCATGCGCACGCGGCTGCTGGCGATGCTCGATGAGAATGTTGATCGGCTGGAAGACCTGATCCGCGACCTGCTCGATCTATCAAGGCTGGAAGCGCTCGAGGGATCGGCGAAGCTATCGCTCGTGCCGGGAAGCGAACTGATGAGTGTGCTGGTGCAGAACTTCGAGGCCATGTGCGAACGCGGCGGCGTCTCGCTGCGTTTTGATTTTGACGACCAGCTGGAGACGCTCCGGACCGATCGGAACCTTGTCACGATCATCCTGCGCAACCTCATTGAGAATGCCATCAAGTTCAGCAACGAGGGCGACGAGGTCCTGGTGCGTGGGAGCGTTCAGCCCAACACCAACCCGCGCGCGATGCGCACGTGCGTGTTCGAGGTCGTCGACCACGGCCAAGGCATCCCGCTGCCCATGCAGCAACGGATCTTCGAACGGTTCTATCAGGCCGACACCTCGCGCGACGGCAGCAAGATCGCCCGGGGCACGGGGTTAGGGCTGGCGATCGTGAAGCACGCCGTGCGCACACTGGGGGGCACGATCAAGGTCAAGAGCGTGTGGCAGCGCGGGACGACGATGACGGTGGAACTCACCGGAGCGGTGCCAGGACCGAACAAATCCGACAACTAGCGCGCAGCCCAGTCAACGCCATGAAGTTGTCGCAAGCGGCGGGACCAGGCGTTCAGCAGCCGTTCTTGGGCTTTCTGATCCCCATCGGGCTCGACGTATGCGGTCAACGTGTAGCTGCCGTCGCCAAGCTGGGTGGCCGTCGCCAAGCCCTCACGATTCTCCACCATGAGGAATGAGGCGGTAAAGGTCTCGCCGTCCCACGAGCTTGTGAGCAGGGCCGCCTCGGCGGCTTCGAGGCCGATGGCCAAGGCGCGCGCCACGTCGTCGCGGTCACCTGGTACTGGGCCCCGGGTGCTTGGGCCCGGAGTGGGCACGATCTCATAACCGGGACCCACGGAGCAGCCCATCAGCAAAGACAGCGCGACGGCAATGATTATATAGGATTTTGTTCGGTTCGTCATCGGCGTGGGGGATTGGCCTCAGGTACGATTGCCCGAGAGACGACACTGACGGTGGGGCCGGGACTGGCGGCACCCGTTGGTTCACGGTCTGGAGACTGGTGCTTGGAACTGACCATCGAATTTCCCATCGGCCCCGATCCGGTTCGGGTGCTCGGGGTTCACGATCGGAATGTACGCCTGCTACGAGAGGGGCTCGGGGTGTCGGTCACGCCCAAGGGCGGCATCGTGCGCATCAGCGGCCAGGAACAGGGCGTGCGGGCGGCCGAGCGATTCCTGCGTGCCATCCTTCGGCGGGGCGGACGGGCGTCGACCTCGGACGTGCTGCAGATGCTGGCCGAGGCAGCTTCCGGCGTGCTGATGGCACCCAACGGTGGCGACTACCCCGATGTTTCAACCACGCCGGGACTCGCCCCAGGTGGTCGCGCACCAACGCGGGTGCCGCCGAGGGACGGCGAGGCGTGGGAGGGCCCGCTCGCGGTATATAGCGGCGGGCGGCAGATCCGTGCGCGCACGCCAGGGCAGGAGCATTACCTCGAGGCCATCCGCACCAACGAACTCGTCTTTGGTATGGGGCCGGCAGGCACGGGCAAGACGTACCTTGCCGTCGCCGCGGCGGTGCACTTGCTTCGAACCGATCGCGTCCGCAAGCTGGTGCTGGTGCGCCCCGCCGTTGAAGCGGGCGAGCGACTGGGCTTCCTGCCCGGCGATATGCAGGCCAAGGTCCACCCGTACCTGCGACCGTTGCTCGATGCGTTGTATGACATGATGGATGTCGGCACGATGGAGAGATTCCTCGAGAGCGGGGTGATTGAGATCGCGCCGCTGGCGTTCATGCGCGGGCGCACGCTGAACCAGGCTGCAATCCTCCTCGACGAGGCCCAGAACAGCACGGTGGGGCAGATGCAGATGTTCCTGACGCGCATGGGCGAAGGCTCGCGCATGATCGTGACGGGTGACCCCACGCAGATCGACATCGACGAGCCGGCGAGCAGCGGGCTTGTCGACGCAGCCCGCCGGCTGCGGCGAGTACGCGGAGTGGCATTCGCCGCGCTCACAAGAGAGGACGTGGTTCGGCACCCGCTCGTGCAGCGGATCATCGACGCGTATGGCGAGGAAGGGCAGAAGAGGCCCGCGCCGATGATGGCCGAGGGGGATGCGTGATGCGTTGGCCTTGGCAAAAGAGCAAGGGCGGTGCCCGGCGTGTCAGCCTTCGCCGCGAACGAGCGACGCCGATGGAGAAGTTCCAGCGGCTGATCACGAACCCGAAGACGGGGTACGCGGTGGTCATCGGCGGCGTGGCGGCTCTGGTGTTGAGCGTTGTCACCTGGTGGGCCAGCTCGCAACCCATGCTGGCGATGGGACGGCTGGCCGACGAGACCGTAGTGGCACGCGAGCCGTTTCGCATGCCCGACCCGGCGCGCACGGATGAACGCCGGACGCTCGCGCGCGACCGGGCGGCCCGCATCTTCGTCATGCGCCCCGAGCTGCGAGGGCTGGTCGACGGGCTGGCCGGCCTGCCGCTGACGCTGCGTGACGCCGAAACGCTCGAGCAAGTCGCGCCTGAGCTGCGCGCGAGATTCGATCTCGACGAGCAAGAGCTGGCGGCCATCGGCGCCTTGGTGAACGAGGAAGAGGTCGAGCCACGATGGGCCGAAGCCATGACGCGGCTGCGAGCGGCGTTGGCACGCCGGCCGTTTGTTGATCTTGCAATCTGGCAGACCGAGCGGCAGCGATCGGCACAGCTCGGCGGCAGCGAGGCGGGCGAGACGGCCGTCGTGTGGCTTCGCGACGGCGATTCCGAGACGCCCATCCACACCAACGCCGCCAGCCTGGTGAACGTGGCCAGCCCCGAGCAGCGGCTCGAGGCCGCCGAGACGCTCGCGCAGCAGACCCAGCTGGGTGATCCCGCGTTGCAGTCGTTGATCGTTGGGCGTTTGGTCAACCAGACCGAGCCGACGTATCGCCTCGATGAAGCGATGACCGCCGCACGGCAGGCGCAGGTTGTGAGCGAGGTCGAAGAGTCGTGGGTCGAGGTGCAGGCAGGCCAGGTGATCGTGCGGCGCGGCGAGCCGGTGGGGCTCGAAACGATCGGCCTTCTACGCAGCGAGCGCCAAGCGGTCGCTCAGACGCGGGGCGTGTTCTCGCTCGGGTCACGGCTGGCTGGGTCGGCCGCGGCGTGCACCTTGGTGGTGCTCGGGCTCACCATGTACCTGGCGTGGTACTGCCCGCGTGTGACACGCAACCCAGAGCGGATGCTGGGCATCGCCGGGTTGTTCGTGGCGTGCTTCGCGCTCGCGATCTGGCCTTCGGCCGTCGAACCCCGGCTGGTGATGCTGCTGGCGGTGGCGCCAACGCTGCTGCTGGCGATGCTGATGACCATCGCCTACGACGCGCGCGTGGCGATCGCGATCGCGGCGGGCCACGCGGTGCTGGTCACGGTGGCGCTCGGGCGGCCGTCGTGGTTTGTGATGGTCCCATTGGCCGGGGCCGCAACGGCGGCATGGCAGCTGAGCGAGATCCGGGATCGGCGAGCTTTCGTGCGAACAGGGCTGGCCACGGCACTTGCACTGGCGGCGGCGACGCTTGGCGGCGGATTGCTCGGGCGGCCTCTCTCGGGCCAGGGCCTGCTCGAGTTGTCGTGGGACATGGGTTTTGCCGGCAGCGGTGGCCTGGCAATGGCCGGGCTGGTGCTGTTCATCCTGCCGAGTGTTGAGAAGGCGTTCGACATCACCACGGGCATGAAGCTCATCGAGCTGCGCGACCCCAAACATCCGCTTCTGCGAGAATTGCAACGCCGCGCGCCCGGCACGTACAACCACTCGATGAATGTCGCATCGATCGCAGAGGCAGCCGCGGACGCGATCGGGGCGGACTCGCTGCAGACGTACGTGGGCGCGCTGTACCACGACGTGGGCAAGATGAACAAGCCCGAGTACTTCGTCGAGAACCAGGCCGGCGGACCCAACAAGCACGACAAGCTCAGCCCGGCCATGAGCCTGCTGGTGATCGTGGGCCACGTAAAGGACGGGCTGGAGCTGGCACGCGAGTTCGGCCTGCCGCGATCGCTGCACCACTACATCGAGGCCCACCACGGCACGACGCTGGTGGAGTACTTCTACCACCGGGCGAAACAGAAGGCCGCCGACGAGGCCGAGGCGGCGCGCGAGAGCCGGGCGGTGAGCCAGGAAGCCTCGAGCGAGGCCACTGAGATGAGCAAGCGCGAGGCCAAAGAGGGTGATGTGGCCAACGAGCCGCGCGAGATGGAGTATCGCTACCCGGGACCGAACCCTCGGACCAAGGAGTGCGCCATCCTCATGCTTGCCGACGCCGTCGAGAGCGCCACGCGCACGATGGCCGACCCGACGCCGAGCCGCATCGACCAACTCGTGCGGAGGCTCGCCCAGAAGCGACTGACCGACGGCCAGTTCGACGACTGTGATTTAACGCTGAAAGAGCTGGACGCGGTGGGGGACTCGATCAGCAAGACGGTGGCGAGCATCTACCACGGGCGGATTGCGTATCCGGGGGGTGGAGAGAAGAGGGCTTAGGGCGTTACGACTGCCGCTTGCTCATTACTTCGTTGAACGCCTTCGTTCCACCTGGTGGAATAGTGAACCATCGCCACTTGTCCGAGCCAACGTGCATGCGAGCGATCACGTTGATCTGGCCAACGTGGAACCCATAGTGGTCGATCTGCCGTGCAACGGCGGCATGAACCGCATGGGGCGCACCCCGGATTGTGATTTGCTTATCCACGTCGGCCGGCGTGAGTGACTCGAGCGCACCCGACAGGGCCTGCCAGCCGGAGTCCCACTCTCGCATGAGAGCCGCGCGCCCGTCAGCGCTGGGATTGAGTGCGACAAACTCTGCGTCACGGTCGCGCCAGTTCTTTTCTCCGTCACTCGTTAGGAAGTCGCTCCAGCGGCTCTTGAGATTACCGGCCAGGTGCTGGGCGATGACGGCCACGCTGTTCAGGCCTTCGCCAGGCGAAGCAAAGAAGCCCGCGTCATCAAGCTGGTCGAACGCGTGTTCGGCGAACGCCTTCTGTCGGCGGAAGACCTCGGTCCAGCCGCGTACAAGGTCGCCGGTCAAGCCCTCGCTGTACGTCGCATTGTTCATGCTGGCACCGAGATCGATTTGTAGAACGCGTCGAGCACCCCCCGCCAATCCTCCAACCCTCGCACCCCGATGAACCGCTTCCTCACTTCCGCTTGCTCCGGATGGTGCTGAGCGAAACGGATCGCGAACTTGCGCATGGTCTTGCCCGTGTGGTGCTCGGGATCGCGCATGCTCGCGTTGACACGCAACGCGAGCTCGAAGTGGTCTTCGAGGACTTGTCGCTGCTCGGCGATGGTGGGGGGGCGTGGATCCTCGTCGGCCAACATGGCCCGGGCCTGGCGGAAGATCCAGGGGTTGCCGATGCAGCCGCGGGCGACGCTGACGCCCGCCACGCCCGTGTAGCCGATCATGCGGAAGATGTCCTCGACCTTCCAGATATCGCCCGAGCCGAAGACGACGCGGCTGGGGCGCTCTGCGACGATGTCGCGCAGCAGGTCCCACCGGCTGGGGCCGACGTACTTCTGCTGCACGGTGCGACCATGCACGGTGGCCCAGGCGTAGCCCAAGTCGTAGGCGGCGTCGAAGATGCGCATGAAGTTGCGCGCCATCTCGGGCGTGTCATCGAAGCTGCGGCGAATCTTCAGCGTGAGCGGCATGCTCTCGGGCAGCGCGTCACGGACGGCCTTGAGGATGGCGATGGCGCCGTCGGGCTCGGCCAGCCAGTGACCGCCGCGGGCCTTCTTCGCGATCTTCTTAACTGGGCAGGCGAGGTTGATGTCGATGGCCTGGAAGGTCGATTCGCTCGCGTGCTCGATCGCCAGCTCGCCACCTTCCACCAGCTTGCGATACTCCTTCGGGCGTCTTGCGGCCTGCTCGACCATCTTGATCGCAGCCGCTGCCATCTCGCCTGGGTCGCTGCCCATGATCTGGCCGACGAGGGGTTGGTCGTCCTCGCCGCCGGGCACGTTGTCGTGCAACTCGCCAAGGTCGGCCTTGGCAAAACCTCGCCCACCGGCGAGGAGTGTGCGATCGAGGAGGGCCTCGGTGACGCACAGCGGGCAGCCGTGACGGCGGGCGATGATGCGCATGGCCGCGTCGGAATAGCCCGCCAGGCCGGCCTGGTAGAAGGGCGCGTCCATGCCGGGGATGGTCGCGGGCAGATGGGGGTGGACGCCGGCGCGGCCGATGTTGGTCGCAATGGCGCGCGCGTCGAGGCCCTCGCCGCCGGGGGCGACGCCCGGGGTGGGCTCGGTGGCGTTGCGTGAGGCGGTCTCGCAGGACATCAGCCAAAGGGTAGTGGACGCGGGGGGATGGCGGGGGCACCATTGGCGATGCATCGAGGCGTTGCCATCGTGTTTTCGGGCGTGGGGCTCGCGTTGTTAGCCGGCTGCGCGTCGCGGGGCGAGCTCGACAGCGGGCCGGTCTATCCCTTCGCCAGCCAGCGCGTCGAGACGCTGGACATCCACGCCTTCCGCGAGGGCACGCGGCTCAGGCTGACCAACACCACCGCCCGCAGCTTCGGCCCGGGCATGCTCTGGCTCAACGGCCGCTACGGCTACGAGATCGAGGGACTGGACATCGGCCAGACCCTGCGCGTGCCGCTGGGGAACTTCATTGACGAGCAGGGCCGGCGATTCGGCGCGGGCGGGTTCTTCGCGGCCGAGCCGCCGGAGTTGCTGGCACTCGTGGAGCTCACCATCGATGCGCCGGCGGATGAACAGCCGGTGAAGTATGGGCTGATCGCGGTCGGCCAGCGGCGGTAGGGCGCGCGCGAGTCGTACCCTCCGTTCATGGCCAACATCCTCGTCGTCGGACCGCATCCTGATGATCAAGAGCTCGGCATGGGCGCCGCGATCGCCAAGCTGGCCGAGCAGGGGCACGACGTGCTGCTGCTCGATGTCACCAACGGCGAGCCCACGCCGTACGGCGATCCGGTGACGCGGGCCGAAGAGGCGAGGAAGGCGGCGGAGATCTTGTCGCCCGATCGTGCGAAGTTCCCAAATGCCCGACCGGTGAAGCGTGTGCTGCTTGGGATGCCAAACCGATTCGTGGAGCACACGATCGAAAACCGGCACAAGATGGCCGGCGTGATCCGCGCACACCAGACGAGCATCGTGTTCACGCCGTTCTTCGAGGATGCGCACCCGGACCATCGGGCCGTCACGCGGATCGTTGAAGACGCGCGGTTCGACGCGAAGCTGACGGGCATCGACATGCCCGTACCCGAGGGGATGGCGGCGGGCGAGCCGATCTACCCCAAGTGGCTGTTCTACTACTACGCCACGCACCTGCGATGGGTGGCCAACCCGAGCTTCGTGCTGGACGTAACCGGCTACGTCGAGCGCAAGATCGAATCGATCCGCGCGTACCACACCCAGTTCGTGCTGCCCGAAAAGAACCGTAAGGTCGTCGACTGGGTCGAGGCCTCTGCAACGTATCTGGGGAGTCGGATTGGGGTGGAGGCTGGGGAGGGGTTCTTTACAAAGGAGCCGGTGGGGCTCGGTGGAATCGACGGACTTGTGAGCTAGAGATAGTCGTCCGCATTGATCGTCTTCGGCCCCTCGTTGCCAGCCGTCCGTTCGTAGTAGCCGTCGCCCTTCTTCTCGAACTTGGTAAAGCCGAGCTCGCCTAAGCGCTTGTTGCTCATCTGGGTCTTGTTGAGATCGCTCCACTTGCCGGCGATGGCGGGCGCCGAGATCGCTCGGCGGCAGGGCTGGCCGGTCTCGGGGTGCTTGGTCAGCGGCTCGTCGGCCATGCGCTGGACGTACTCGAAGGTCTCGCCGGTGGGCTCGCCCTTCTTGTCCAGAATTTCGTAGTCGTAGGTGGGCATCGTTTATTTTACTCCGGAAGGCCGCCCGCCGTTCGGCTGAGGGCTCCAGAGAGGATGAACGCCAGCTCAAGGGCCTGCGCGTAGTTCAGGCGTGGATCGCAGGCGGTGGCGTAGTTCTCGGACAGGCGCTCCTGCGTCACGCCCGAGGCGCCGCCGATGACCTCGGTCACGTCGTGGCCGGTCACCTCGACGTGCACGCCGCCCAGCACGGTGCCGGCCTGCTGGTGGGCGGCCATGGTGCTGCGCAGCTCGGTGACGATGGCGTCAAAGCTGCGCGTCTTGCGGCCGTCGTCGGTCACGTGGCCGTTGCCGTGCATGGGGTCGCACAGCCAGACGGCCGGCTCGCCCGACTTCTCGACGGCGTGCAGGATCGGCGGCAGCGCGTCGGTTTTCGTTGCACCCATGCGCGAGATGAGCACGATCTTTCCCGGCTCGCGCTTGGGGTTGAGCACGCGCAGCAGGGCGACGGCATCTTGGGGATCGATGCTCGGGCCAATCTTCACGCCCACCGGGTTGGCGATGCCGCGGAAGAACTCGACGTGGGCACCGTCGAGCGCGCGGGTGCGCTCGCCGATCCACGGCAGGTGGGTGGTGAGGCAGTAATACCCATCGCGCCTTGGCACGCGACGGGTCTGGGCGCTCTCGTACTCGAGGTTGAGCCCCTCATGGCTCGCGAAGAAGTCCACGCGGTTGAGTTCCTGCAGCGCGCCCTCGCCGATCAGTTCGGCGAAGCGGATGGCGCTGCGAACCTCCTGGCTCATGCGCTGGTAGCGCTCGCGCAGCTCGCCGGAAAGCTGCGCGTTGGTCAGGAATCGCAGGTCCCACTGCTCGGCGTGGTGCAGGTCGGCAAATCCTCCGCTGGCCAAGGAGCGGATGAAGTTGAGCGTCATCGCCGCGTGGTGGTAGCCGGCGAGGAGCAGCTCCGGATCGGGCCGGCGGGCATCGGGCGTGAAGTCGGCCTTGTTGACGAGGTCGCCGAAGTAGCTGGGGAGTTCGCAGGCCTTGCCATCGATGTCGCCGGCCTCGGTGGGCTTCGAGCGCGGCTTGGCATACTGGCCGGCCAGGCGTCCGATGCGCACCACGGGCTTCTGCGAGCCGTGGATGAGCACCAGGCTCATCTGCAAGAGGATCTTGAGCGTGGCAGTGATGGTGGCCGGGCCGCACTCGTCGAGCATCTCGGCGCAGTCACCGCCGTGGATGATGAGGCGCTTGCCGACCTGGGCGTCGGCCAGGTTGGCCTTGAGGCTCTCGATCTCCCAGGAGGTGACGAGGGGTGGCAGATCCGCAAGGCGATCGACGGCGCGTTGGAGCGCCGCCGGATCGTCGTATCGAACCGTTTGAGCGCGCGGGCGGGACTGCCAGCTCGTGAGCGTCCAAGGGGTACTGGTGGCGGATTGGGCGGCGGTGTCGGGCACGGGTGGGCTTTCTTCGCGCGGGTTTTGCGCTCTTGAGAAGAGTTTTTATATTTTTCGTCGGATTCGCTTATGAACCTGGGGGGAAGGGTCGATGCTCGGTGCGTTCGGGGTTATCCGCCACTGACGGCGGCCGGACGAGATGGACCCAGGCCGCACAAACCATATCGCCCGGCTCAGCAGGACCGAATCGGACCTCCCGGGAGCAACCAACCCCGCGGCCCTTGTTGGAGATTCAGGAATGCCAAGGACGACTACGACTCGCCGCCGCGGGACCAGGACCGCCAGCCGCACCCACGCGGCCCGGACGGCCCCCAAGCGCCGCACCCGGACCACCGGGAACAAGACAACCACGGCCAAACGCAAGACCACCGGCCGTAAGACCACCGCTCGCAAGACCGGTACGACCGCGAAGCGCAAGACCGGCACCACCGCCAAGCGCACCACGGCTCGCAAGCCAAGCACTCGCAAGACCACCACCCGTAC
>JGI12316J15309_10009833_pt1 | contig 60546 bp, 15 predicted proteins | sample MarCyaLeptolynsp_FD_15309 | JGI IMG/M metagenome (IMG submission 15309)
GTGCTGTTAAGGGAGTTTTTTGAGCTAATAGTTTCCCAGTCTGTATCTAAGCAGAGGACAGGAGTTGGATGGGGAGGTAGCTTTTCTTGTAAGTGCTGTTGAGTTAGCAGTAGTGAGGTTTGGGAATCTGACAAAATCCACGCTATGCGTTCTTGAGGGTAGGTAGGGTCAATTGGTACATAAGCTCCACCGGCTTTGAGAATACCCAGCAGTCCTACCAGCATCTCTATTGAACGCTCCACGCAAATGCCCACCAACACTTCTGGTTGAACATCAAGCTTGTTGAGATAGTGCGCCAGCTGATTGGCTCGCCGGTTTAGCTGGCGATAAGTGAGTTGTTGCTCTTCAAATACTACCGCTACAGCATCGGGTGTTTTTTCTACCTGAGCTTCAAATAACTGATGAATACAAGTATCTTTTGGATAATCCGCTTGGGTTTGATTCCATTCCACCAGCAATTGATGCTTTTCAGCTTCACTCAGCAGAGACAATTGCTCAACTCGCTGTTTTGGATTAGCTGCGATCGCTTCGAGCAAGGTTTGGAAGTGGCTATTCATCCTGCTAATTCTGGCAGCATCAAACAAATCAGTGCTGTATTCCCAGTAACCCTCTAGCCCAGAATCAGTTTCTGCAATTTCCAAGCGCAAATCAAGCACAGATCTGGTGCTTTCAACCTCAAAAGGTGTTAGGTTAAGCCCAGGTAGTTCAAAATTCACCTTCGGAGTATTTTGTAAGATAAACAACACCTGGAACAGTGGGTTGTAGTTTAAATTCCGTTCTAGCTGCAGTTCTTCCACCAGTTTTTCAAATGGCAAATCCTGGTTAGCATAGGCTCCAATCATTACCTTCCGCACCCTACCTAAGAGTTCCTCAAAGGTAGGGTTGCCTGAAATATCAGTGCGCAGTACCAAACTGTTGACAAAAAAACCAATCAGTCCTTCAATTTCAGCTCGATTACGGTTAGCTATAGACGAACCGACGATCATATCTTCTTGCCCAGTGTAGCGGTAGAGCAAGATTTTGAAGGTTGCCAACAGGGTCATGAACAGGGTAGCTTCTGCTTTTTGAGCAATAGCCTTGAGGAGCTTGGTCAAATTCTTGGGCAACAAGAATGATTGTTTTGCACCCCGGTAAGTCTGAACTGGAGGTCGTGGTTGATCTGTAGGGAGTTGTAGCAGGGGTGGAGCATTCTCCAATTGCTGTTTCCAGTATGAGAGTTGGGATTCTAGTTTTGCTCCCTGTAACTGTTGTCGCTGCCAAACAGCGAAATCTGCATATTGAATGGGCAGCTCAGGTAGCGACGTAGGTTTGCCGGTAGAGAAGGCTTGGTAAAGGGCTGACAATTCACCCATTAGTACGCCCACTGACCAGAAATCATAGATAATGTGATGTATGGTGAGTAGCAATACATGTTTCTGTTCACTCAGCTGTACCAGCGTAAATCGCAGCAGAGGATCTTGAACCAAGTCGAAGGGGCGTTGGTTCTTCTCAGTTGCTAACCTCTTGACTTCTCTTGTCTGCTCATCTTTTGGCACCTGGCGTAGGTCAATCACTGGCAGTGTCAAGGTCAGGTTTGGGGTGATGATTTGAACTGGTTGCCCTTCTATCATCTTGAAATTAGTGCGCAGAGCCTCGTGGCGTTGTACCATCTGGTTGAGGCTTTGCTCTAGTGCGGCTATGTCAAGTGTACCTGTCAGTTGAAAGGCTCCATGTTCATTGTAAAAAGGGTTGTCAGGTTCATACTGCTGGAGAAACCATAGCCGCTGCTGGGCAAAGGACATGGGTAGGTCTATATCCCTTGGAACAGGGAGAATCAAGTCATTATGAGAACTTGAGGCAAAATCAGCTCTTTGCAGAAACTCTATTATTTCTGTTTTACGCTCAGCCATCTGATCGCGCAAAATAGATGTCAATAGATGCTTAGGGGCTTGACAGCGTAATCTATCATTTTCTATCCGAAGTTTTATGCCTAATTCACTAATGTTGAGCAAAAACTCATCAATGGATTGTTTCATAATTCGATCTCCGTTATCTCTCCTAACTCTGCATTAATAGGAGCTTGCAGTTGTTGGATTGTATAGCGAGTATTCTCAATGTACTGGGCGCTTTCAGCTACTGTCGGTTTCTCAAACATACTGTTTACGGACAACTCTATATGAAGTTTTTTGCGCAGCTGAGATATAACTTGTATTGCTCGCAAAGAGTCTCCCCCTAATTCAAATAAGTTATCGTGGATTCCTACCTGCTCTATACCAAGAACCTGCTGCCAGATATCGACAAGTTGTTGCTCAGTCTCATTTCTGGGAGGTACATAAGTATTATGTAAATCTGGTCTTGGGTGAAGTGAGGTTTTTTTGTCAGCAGTTCTCTCTCCTGTAAATTTAGGGTTAATCCATTGTCTGAGCCTCCATTGTAGGTCTCCAGTTGAGATGACTATCTGATGATAGAAATCACCCCTCGATAAAATGCGTTGAAACGCTTTGATTCCTTCTTCTGGCGTGAGTACAAATTCAGCCAGACTAGTTCGATTGAATGCACTTTCTTTTTGCTCTAGCTCAACTTGCCATGCATCCCAATTTACGCTCAACCAGGGTATAGAGTTGGTTTGATTATGTTGGTAAATTAAAGCATCCATGAAGAGATTTGCTGCCCCATAAGCAGCAAATCCCAATCCTCCTAAAATTGATGACAAAGAAGACATCAATAAACAAAAATCTAGCTCTTGATTCTGCAAGACTTTTTCTAAAACTAAAAGTCCATAGATTTTGGATTGAAATTGTTGCTCGCACTCAATTTTATTTGTCCATGCAATAGCGCCAAATGACTTTTCTCCCAGAACTCCGGCAGCATGAATGACACCATGGAGCGCACCAAACTGTTGTTGAGCCTGAGCGATCGCATCGGTCATTTGTTCGAGGTTGGCTACATCAGCACTAATCACCAAAACCTCTGCACCCAACTCTTCTAGTTCTTGTACTTTGAGAATTTTGCGGCTGATGTTATCAGTTTCATCGTGAGTTGCCAACCAGCTATCCCACTCCTGTCTAGCAGGAAGAGCTGAGCGCCCAGTCAAAATTAATTTAGCACTTACAGTCTTTGCCAAATGCTTTGCTAGTACTAGTCCAATCCCTCCGAGTCCTCCTGTAATCAGATAAACTCCTGCTTCTCTTAATCTTGGTGTTTCTTCAACAGATTTATCGAGCCGTACTGGTTCAAATGTTTGCACCCAACGATGATTACCTCGGTAGGCAATCAACTGCTCAGAAGTAGGGATTCTCAGTTCTGTTAGTAGTTGTTCTGTGAGTTTCTCCTGTTGCCAACTTCCTAGAGAAGGAAGAACTATATCAATGCTACGACAAGTAATATTGGAGTATTCTTGGGGAATTACTTTGACCGGTCCAAGTAGGGTTACCTTTTCTGGAGAGAGTACTTCTTCTCCTGTCACCGACTGCATGTTATTAGAGACAACTATGATTTGCAACTGCTCACTCGGATGCTGTTTCCCTAGTGCTTGGGCGAGAAACAACAGACTGTAGAATCCTGTTTCTTGAGCTTTCTCAACTCTTGCCAGTCGTAATTGAGTCTCAGTGACAGGTGTAATATTCCATAAATGAACAATTGTTTCTGGAAATTTCTGTTGTGCTAGAAGTTTGTTGAGTAAGCGATGGTAGTCATTACTTTGTTGAGGATTGAGAATATATAAACTCTCGTTTAGTTGGGCAAATTTGTCCCCAACTTTGACGGTGATCACATCCTGGTTGTGCGTTTGGAGTCCTTCAAGCAATTGAGTTCCTAAACCATACTCATCGATAAACACCACAGTACAGGACTTTTGTGAAATTAATTCTCCTGGTTTTGATGGCAATGGGGGTACCGATGGCTTCCAAAAAGGTATGTAGAACCAATCAGCAATATCTGGCTTTTTACCCAATGAAACTGTGGTTGCGCGGTTATCTTCTCCCGGTTTGGTTGGCTCAATCCAGTAACGCTGACGCTCAAAGGGATAAGTAGGTAAGGGGATATGATAACGTCGCTCATGGGCATAAAAACTTGACCAATCTACTTTGGTGCCTTTGAGCCAAAGGCGACCTAAACTACTAAGTAGAAAGGCAACATCTGAGCGTTGCTCCTGGGGATGGCGTAGCGAGGTTAGCACCACGTTATTGACTTGATGCTGCTTAGCAAGCGTACTCAAAGTCCGTCCTGGACCAACTTCCAGCAAAACTCGCTCCCGTTTTTTTAGCAACTCAGTCAGTCCTGCACTAAAACGCACTGGTTCTCGTAGATGTCTTGCCCAGTAATTCGGGTCTGTTGCTTCTGTTGGGGTAACCCAAGTTCCAGTAAGATTCGAGACAAAAGGAATTTGGGGAGGATTGAAGGTAATTTGGCGTAATAACTCTGTGAATGGTTCCATCATTGGCTCCATCATTGGAGAATGAAAGGCATGAGAGGTATGAAGCCTCCGACAGGGTATGCTTTTTTCTTGTAAGGTCTGTTGCAATTGTGCGATCGCTTCCGCTGAACCAGACACCACAGATGAAGTTGGGCTATTGCTTCCCGCCAGAAACAGGTTTTCTCTAAGCAATAGTTGCACTTCTTGTTCTGGCAGTTGAATAGAAAGCATTGTGCCAGAGGGGAGTTGCTGCATCAATTTTCCTCTTGTTGCTACTAGCTTTAAGGCATCTTTTAGTGAGAAAACTCCAGCTAAACAGGCAGCGACATATTCCCCAATGCTATGACCAATCATTACTTCGGGATACACGCCCCATGCCATCCACAACTTAGCTAACGCATACTCTATTACAAACAATGCAGATTGAGTAATGTGTGTCTGTTTAAGCTGTTGTGTTGCCTCTTGCTCCTGGGTTGTACTGGGGTATAGTACGTGACGCAAATCTAGCCCTAGGTGAGGTTTGAGCTGTTCGCAGCAGTTATCAACGTGTTCTGTAAAAATTGTCTCCTGTTGATAGAGTTCCAGTGCCATATTGACATACTGTGAACCTTGCCCTGAAAACATAAAGGTCAGTGGGCAGTTACTGGGTTCTTGGTAGTGGGTAAAAACTTGTTGTGAATCTGGATTTGACAATGCCTGCACCGCATCATTCAAAGTTTGGAATACTAACATGCGACGATGGTCGAAAGTTCGACGACCCACCTGAAGTGTATGGGCCACATCGGCAAGATTCAAATCGGGATGCTGTTGAAGGTAATTTGCTAAATTTGCTGTGGCGGTTTCTAAGGCTGTCTTAGTCTTGGCTGAGAGCAGTAACAACTGCCAAGAGCGGGACGAACTAGAAACTTCAACAGCAGGAGCTTCTTCGAGAATCACATGGGCATTGGTTCCGCCAATGCCAAAGGAACTTACTCCTGCACGACGAGGTGCTCCATTTGCCTGCCAGTCAGAAAGGGACGTATTTACATAAAACGGACTGTTAGCAAAGTCAATTTGGGGATTTGGTTCCTCGAAGTGCAAACTGGGAGGGATTTGTTTGTGCTTCAGGGCTAGGACGGTTTTAATCAAACCCGCCACTCCAGCAGCGGTGTCCAAATGCCCGATATTGGTTTTGACTGAACCGATGGCACAGAAGCCTTTCTGAGACGTTTCGCTACCAAAAGCTTGGGTTAGTGCAGCAATTTCAATAGGGTCTCCTAGAGATGTACCTGTTCCGTGAGCCTCAATATAAGTGATAGTTTCAGGTTCAACCTCTGCTATCACTTGAGCTGTTTTAATTACCTTGGCTTGGCTGTCAATCCGGGGAGCTGTGTAGCTCACTTTAAAAGACCCATCATTATTGATAGCAGAGCCTTTAATAATAGCCTGAATATAATCTCCATCGGCTAGAGCATCTTCTAATCGCTTCAGAACAACAATGCCAACACCTTCGCCCCAAACTGTTCCCTGTGCCTTAGTATCAAAGGCACGGCAGTGTCCATCTGGGGAGCCAATTCCACCCTCTTCATAAAAGTAGCCAGTTTTTCGTAAAGAACTGATAGAAACACCACCTGCTAACGCCATATCACACTCGCCATTGAGCAAGCTTTGGCTGGCTAAATGAACGGCAACCAATGAAGTAGAACAAGCGGTTTGAACTGTATAACTTGGTCCTTCTAGATTAAGTTTGTAAGAAACTCGTGTGGTCAGGAAATCTTTATCTCCAGAAATCGCGATTTGGTTAGAATCAAGAGAATTTCTGAGATTTTGGTCTAGGTAAGCATTGAGTAAATAACCGCTTAAACCAGAACCAGCATAAACACCAATTGAACCATTATAAGTTTCAGAATCGTAGCCAGCATTTTCTAATGCTTCCCAAGCACACTCTAAAAATAAACGATGTTGTGGGTCAGTGATTTCGGCTTCTTTGGGAGAAAATTTAAAAAATTTTGCATCAAATAACTCTACATTATCTAATACAGCTCTTGCTTTAACATATTGTGGATTATTTAGGGTCGCTGATTCGATTCCTGAAGCCAAAAGTTCTTCATCAGTAAAAAAAGATATCGATTCTACTCCAGTTTTTAAATTATGCAAAAAATCATTTACATTTTTGGCTCCAGGAAAGCGACATGCTAAGCCAACAATTGCAATTTCTGAACCATTTATAGAATTATGTTTTAATAAATTCATTTATTTTTACTCCTAGATTTTTATATTTTTAATTGATTTCATTTTTTGTCGTCTTTGCCTTTGTTGAGCTTTACCAGCTAATATTTTTTTTGTTTCGATTTCAGTTGTAGTAACAGATGAAAGTTGATCTTTAAATAAAGTTAAATACTCTACTAAAGAGCTTATCGTCGGATATCGGAAGAAATCGAGCACAGGTAAATCAATTTTTAATTGTTGACTTAATTCACTACGAAGTTTAATTATCAACAGGGAATGTCCGCCTAACTCAAAGAAATTGTCATGAATTCCTACATTTTGTACACCTAGAACAGAAGCAAATATATTGGCTATTATCTTTTCACTTGGCGTACTTGGTGCTACGTATTCATGTTCTCGGGAGAAATTACCATCAGGTGCTGGTAGAGCTTTGCGGTCTACTTTACCGTTAGGTGTTAGAGGTAGAGTGTCCAAGGTGATGAAGGTAGAAGGCACCATGTATGCTGGTAGCTTTTGCTCAAGAAATTCACGTAGTTGTTTGATGGTGAGTGATTGATCAGAGGTAAGTATATAGGCAACTATACGTTTGTCACCAGGAATATCTTCCCTGGCAATAACTACAGTTTGTTGGATTTTGGGGTGGGTGTTGAGGACTGCATCGATTTCTCCTAATTCGATGCGGAAGCCGCGAATTTTCACTTGGTGATCGATACGCCCTACAAATTCGATATTACCATCCGGCAGCCAGCGGACTAGGTCTCCAGTCCTATATAATCTTTCTTCTGTCTTTTTTCTTTTCCCTTTGTCCTTTGTAAACGGATTGAGGATAAACTTTTCCTGCGTCAACTCAGGCAGATTCAAATACCCTTGTGCCAGTCCATCTCCTCCTACATATAGCTCACCCGTAACACCTGGTGGTAGAAGATTGCCATACTTGTCCAGGATGTAAACTTGTGTGTTGGCAATTGGTCTTCCAATCGGAATCGTATTTTTTTTCAAATATTCTTCTAGAGCTTCTCCTAAGTCTGCTTTTGAAACATCAGCCAGCTGCAAATGTATTGTTTCTTTCTGTAGGATGGCAGTTTCCGTGTCACCTAAGCTAATACTTTTAATGAGAAGGTTTTGTTGAGTATCAAGTTTATCTTGACTTTTTGCTTCAATTTGATTGGCGATTTTTAGCTGATCCTCAAGAACACTATGTAAATCTGCGGTGGTTGTATTTGGATTAGATAAAACAGTCCGAAATACCACGATTTCTTGGTTCTTACCATAGATATTATCGATTAGAGTAGTCTTAGATACAAATGTAAGTCCTTGTTCAAATTGCTCTTTTTGTACCTGTGCATTGAGTTGATTAATTCTTTTAATATCATCGTTCGTTAGAGATTTTTGTTGTGCTTTTGCTCTTAAATCCTCAGGAATATATCTATAATTAACGATATTTAGCTCTGGTTCTATGATGAGTTCAAATGGTTCCAATAGTTGAATAAGTCTGGAAAAATATTGGGCTTTACCTATGCTATTGTCAATTAGGATCTCGTATCCTCTTTTACCGATGATATGAAGTGCTGCGTGTAAGCATAACGAGAGCGCTGATCGTGATCCCTCAATCGTAAATCGTCCCACATCGAATGTATCTCGCTGAGCCTGGTAACGAGCGGTGGTTTCAGCAAAGTTTAACATCTGCGGATCTTTAAACAAACACACACTGATACCTTGAGGCAGATATAACTGTTTATGCCCACAAATGGTTATAGAATCAGCTTTGTTGATTCCTTTCAATTTGCCTTTATGCTTTTCGGAAAATATTGTTGCACCACCCCAAGCAGCATCCACATGAAAATGAATGCTGAACTTCTGTGCGATATCACCCAGTTCAAATAACGGATCAATTTCACCAGTTTCTGTAGTTCCAGCGATGCCTACCAGCGCCAGGATGTACAGCTTATTTCTTCTACATTCGCAAATTTTTTCTTTAAGCAGATTGAGGTCTAGCTCACCTTCATCATTACTGTCAATAAAAATAATGTTATCTGTCCCCAGACCCAACATCGAAGCTGCTTTATTGACAGAGTAATGCATTAGTCGGGAGCCAATAATAACAATATCGTGATATCCCTTCTTACTCAGAACCTTATAAAGGCTTTCTGTTGATAATTCTCCAGAATTTTCTTGGCTTAACAATCCCCAATTTCTTGCACACAATAAAGCACTGATATTTGCCGTGGTTCCGCCGGTTGTTATGATACCCAGATTGCGATTTTTTTGCTGAATATTTTCTTCATAAAAATCATCTGCAAAGCCATAGACAAGACGATGCAATATCGCGATCGCTTCTCGTTCCAAAAATATCAAAGACTTTGATGTCTCGATTTTCACCAGATTTTGGTTCAAGCGCGAAATCATCTTGCTCATATCGTGCATAAAATCTGGTAAAGCGGATGTCATATGCCCAATGAATGTAGGAGACCCCGTATCGATCACATATGGAAGCACTTCCTGAAATAATTTCTCATAATAGTCGTCAACTGTGAAAGGATATGAGGGTAACTCGCTTCGTTGAAATTTTTCAGCTAGTATTTCTGGGCTCACACCAGGCTTTGTAAAAGGTTTTTGGTGCATCCCAAGAACCTGGTTTTCAGTTGTATCATGAACGACTTCTGGCTTGAAATATTGCAATATTCTTTGGCGCGTTTCCCAAAAATTAACTTCAAAGCAAGTCACGTCGGCAGCAACTTCTGAAGAGCCGTAGACATTGAATAGTCTGGCAGAACTAAGTTTCTGATGAAATGCTTCAGCCAAGGTCAGTGGCAGGGCTTCACCGCTGCAAAATACATATTTGAGATATTGCAGTTGTTGAATTTGTTGAGGTGGGTTGTCCAGTATCGCTTTTAGCAGGGATGGAACGAGAACAATTCTAGTTATCTTTTTATCACTCAGCAGGCTCATTAGCCTGGGAATATCACCCCGTATGTTATCTGGAACGATCACCAGTGGAATTCCTTTGAGAAGGGGAGAAAATATTTCTGCAACATGATCGACAAAATTGATGGACGTTTTCTGGGAGCAAATCTCATCTGCCCCAAATGGTAGCGTTTCCCACATCCAATGCAAGCGATTGACAATGCCACGAATTTTGCCGAGAACGGCTTTGGGTCTTCCGGTGGAGCCAGAGGTGTAGATGGCGTATGCCAGGTCATCCAGTGTTGTTTGATGATCTGGGTTTTCAATGCTTTCCCTATCAATGGCATCCTTATCCCTATCGAGACAGACGATATGAGCCTGTTGAGGGGAAATTCTCTCGAGCAGAGGCTCTTGGGTTAATAGGACATGCACATTGGAATCTTCCAGCATGAACGCCAGTCGTTCTTGCGGATAGTTGGGATCTAACGGCACATATACACCATCGGCTTTGAGAACACCCAGCAAGCTCACTACCAACTCCAGGGATGGCTCAAAAGAGATTCCCACTAGCACTCCTGAACCAACTCCGAGAGACCCTAAATAATGCGCCAGTTGATTGGCTCGTTGGTTCAACTGTCGGTAAGTCAGCTGTTGATTTTCAAAAATGAGTGCGATCTCATCTGGAGTACGTTCTACCTGCTCCTCAAATAGTTGATGGATACACTTATTTGTTGGGTAGCCGGTTTCAGTATGGTTCCATTCGTTCAACAACTGATGCTGTTCAGCTTCACTCAGCAAAGGTAATTCAGCTACACAAAGTTGGGGATTTTCCACAATTGCTGACAACAAATTCTGGAAATGAACAGCCATACGCTCAATGGTTGAGCCATCAAACAAATCAGTATTGTATTCCCATTCCCCCAGCAATCCTTGGGAAGTTTCAGTTATGGACAGGGTTAAATCAAACTTCGCAATGGTGCTTTGTGGAGCTAACTGAGTCAAAGTCACACCAGGTAATTCTACTTCACCCATTGCTGCATTCTGTAAGATAAACATCACCTGGAAGAGAGGGGAATAACTCAAGGAACGTTGTGGTTGCAATGCTTCTACTACTTGCTCAAAAGGCACATCCTGATGTTCATAGGCTTGGAGTGTAGTCTCCCTCACTTGTGCTAGTAAGTTCTGGAAACTGGGATTCTCTTCAAAATGGGTTCTCAACACCAAAGTATTCACAAAAAAGCCAATCAAGGACTCAATCTCACCTCGATTACGATTAGCTATCGGAGAACCAATTACAATATCTTCTTGACCCGTGTAACGATAGAGTAAAGTGGCAAACGCTCCTAGCAGGGTCATAAATAAAGTAGTACCCAACTCACCAGACAGGTTTTGCAGCTTTTGGGTTAAATTAGCATTTAAACTAAAACTTTCAGTTCTACCCTGGAAAGTCTGCACACTGGGACGAGGGCGGTCAGTAGGTAATTGTAATAGTTCCGGAGCACCTTGCAATTGTTGCTGCCAGTAATTGAGTTGGTTTTGAAGTACTTCCCCACTCAACCATTGTCTTTGCCAAACCGCAAAGTCAGCATATTGGATAGGTAATTCTGCTAATGGTGATGGTTCTCCTGCAACAAAAGCTTGATATAAACCAGACGCTTCTTCAATAAATACCCCCATTGACCAACCATCAGAAACAATGTGGTGCATTGTCAGTAACAAGACATATTCTGTGGCATTTAAATGCAACAAACTACACCTGATTAATGGTGCTACTTCTAGTTCAAAGGGAGTAGTTGCTTCGAGTTGTGCTTGTTGCTTTAGTACAGTTTCACGCTCTGTTACTTCTAGCTGCCTTAAGTCCACCACCTTGATGTTCATGGTAACTTCTGGGTCAATTATCTGTACTGGTTTGCCATTGACAGTTGAGAAGCTGGTGCGTAGTATCTCGTGGCGACTTACTATTTCTGATAAGGCTTGTTGCAGGGCTTTAATATCTAAGTTACCAGTGATGCGGACTGCTGCTGGAATATTATAAGTGGCGCTTGACCCTTCGAGTTGATTGAGGAACCACAATCGCTCTTGTGCCCAGGATAGGGGTAATTGCTCGCTGTCGGTTCTGGGTTGAATGGGGGGAAGAGTTAATTGGCTATTGGTAGTACGTAACTGGGTTAAGGTTTGCTCGAATTGAACTACAGTGGGAGATTCAAAGATTGTCCTTAGGGGAATTTCTACATCTAAGGCAACTTTGAGTCGGGAAATTAATTGGGTTGCCAGTAGAGAATGTCCTCCCAATGCAAAGAAGTTATCGTGGATTCCTACATTTTGTACACCTAGAACTGAAGCAAAGATATTGGCTATTATTTCTTCACTAGGTGTACGTGGTGGTACGTATTCATTTTCTCGGCTGATTTTTCCATCTATTGCTGGTAATGCTTTTCTGTCTACTTTACCGTTGGGTGTTAGGGGTAGAGTGTCTAAAGTCACAAAAGCAGAAGGTACCATATATTCTGGTAGCTTGTACTTAAGGAATTCACGTAGTTGGTTGATGATAAGTGATTGCTCAGAAGTAACTACATAGGCAACTAAGTGCTTGTTTCCTGGTTCATCGTCCCTGGCAATAACTACAGCTTGTACCACAGCTGGGTGCTGACTCACTACAGCTTCAATCTCCCCTAACTCTATGCGGAAACCACGAATCTTCACCTGATGATCCACACGCTCAATGTACTCAATCTTGCCGTCCGGCAGGTAGCGAGCCAAATCACCACTCTTGTAGAGCCTTTCCCCAGCAGCATTGATGATGAATTTTTCCGCCGTCAGTTCTGGGCGGTTTAAATACCCTCGTGCCAGTCCTGCACCACCAATGTGTAGCTCACCTGGTATGCCCACTGGTACTGGTTGACCACCAGAGTCTAGTAGATAAATCTTGGTGTTGGCAATAGGACGTCCAATTGGTACTATCGCTCTAGAGAGTTGGGTTGCTTCTACCCTGTAGGCAGTTGACCAAATGGTGGTTTCTGTCGGACCATACAAGTTCCACAGAGTAGCACCCTTGTTAAGTAACTCCCCTGCTAAATCTTGGGGTAAAGCTTCGCCACCGCAGAGTATTTTTAAGTTGGGATTGCCTTGCCAATTAGCTGTGAGTAACATACGCCAAGTGGCTGGGGTGGCTTGCATCACTGTGGCACCAGAAGCTTTGAGTTGCTCCATGAGCTGTTTCGGGTCAGTAGCTACTTCACGGCTAGCCAATTCTAGGCGTGCACCAGTAATCAGGGGTAGGTATAATTCTAGGGCAGCAATATCGAAAGAGATAGAAGTAACAGCTAAAAGTGTATCAGATGGATTTAATCCTGGCTCTCGCGCCATTGATTGGAGGAAGTTGACTAGAGCGCGGTGAGGAATTTGTACACCTTTGGGTTTACCTGTAGAACCTGAGGTGTAGATGACGTAAGCCAGGTTTTCTGGTGTGGTGCTGTTAAGGGAGTTTTTTGAGCTAATAGTTTCCCAGTCTGTATCTAAGCAGAGGACAGGAGTTGGATGGGGAGGTAGCTTTTCTTGTAAGTGTTGTTGAGTCAACAGTAGTGAAGTTTGGGAATCTGACAAAATCAATGCTAGGCGTTCTTGAGGGTAGGTAGGGTCAATTGGTACATAAGCCCCACCGGCTTTGAGAATACCCAGCAGTCCTATGAGCATCTCTAGGGAACGCTCCACGCAGATTCCCACCAAGACTTCTGGTTGGACTCCCAAGCTTTGCAGGTGATGTGCTAGTTGGTTGGCTCTTTGATTTAATTGATGGTAGGTCAACTGCTGGTTCTCAAACACTACCGCTACAGCATCGGGGGTTTTCTCTACCTGAGCTTCAAATAACTGATGAATACAAGCATCTTTTGGATAATCTGCCTGGGTTTGATTCCATTCGTTCAATAACTGATGCTGTTCAGCTTCACTCAGCAGGGGCAATTGGTCAACTTGCTGTTTTGGATTAGCTGCGATCGCTTCGAGCAAGGTTTGGAAGTGCTCACTTATCCGGATAATTGTTGCAGCATCAAACAAATCAGTATTGTATTCCCAGAAACCCTCTAGCCCCAAATCAGTCTCTGTAATATCCAAGCGCAAATCAAACAAGGCTCTGGTGTATTCAACATCGAAAGGTGTTAGGGTTAGCCCTGGCAATTCGATTTTCACCTTCGGAGTATTTTGCAAGGTAAACAACACCTGGAACAGTGGGTTGTAGTTGACATTCCTTTGTAGCTGCAGTTCTTCTAGCAGTTTTTCAAAAGGCAAATCCTGATGTTCATAAGCTCCCATCGTCACCTGCAGCACTCGACCTAAGAGTTTCTCAAAAGTCGGGTTGCCCGAAATATTAGTGCGTAGTACTAACGTGTTGACAAAAAACCCAATCAGTCCTTCAATTTCAGCTCGGTTGCGGTTAGCTATAGGCGAACCGACGATGATATCCTCTTGTCCAGTGTAACGGTAGAGCAAGATTTTGAAGGCTGCGAGCAGAGTCATAAACAGGGTTGACTCAGCTTTCTGAGCAATCTCTTTAAGCGCCTCAGTCAAACTCTTGGGCAACAGGAAAGATTGTTTTGCCCCCTGGTAAGTTTGAACTGCTGGTCGTGGTCGATCTGTAGGCAGTTGCAGCAGGGGTGGAGCATTTTCCAATTGCTGCTTCCAGTAAGAGAGTTGGGACTCTAGTTCTGCTCCCTGTAATTCTTGTCGCTGCCAGACGGCAAAATCCGCATATTGGATCGGCAGATCAGGCAAAGACGTAGGTTTTCCGGTAGAGAAGGCTTGGTAAAGAGCTGACAACTCACGAACTATTACGCCCATTGACCAACCGTCACAGATAATGTGGTGCATGGTTAATAGCAGCACATGTTTCTGTTCACCTAGTTGTAACAGCGTACATCGCATTAGAGGAACTTGAGTCAAGTCAAAGGGGCGTTGATTCTGCTCAGTTGCTAGCCGATGGACTTCAGTTTTCTGCTCAGTTTCTGACAAATCGCACAGATTTATCACTGGTAGTGTCAAGATCAGGCTTGGGGCAATAATTTGAACTGGTTGCTCATCCAGCATCTTGAAAGTAGTGCGCAGAGCTTCGTGGCGTTGCACCATTTGGTTGAGACTTTGCCCAAATGCTGCGACCTCAAGTGAACCTGTCAGCTGTGTAGCAAAATGTTCATTGTAAAAAGGGTTGTCAGGTTCCAATTGCTGGAGAAACCACAACCGCTGCTGAGCAAAGGACAGAGGCTGAGGAGCCGTACTGGAACGCCGAGAAATAATATTTGATTTAGAATCTAACTTAACCTCACCCCGCAAGCGCTTTTCTAGAAGTGCCTGTTTGGTTGGTGAAAGCTTAGATTTTAATCTTAGTATTTCTTCTTTATTGGTGTTCATTATTTTAATGTTAAATAATTAGGACTATGAAAAATTTAAATTAAAGTTTAATCTAGAATCTGCACCTTCATATATTCAGGCCAAGGTTGAATTCGCATTAGATCATTTTCAAAAATCACCAGATCATCTCTCTTTTGAGTTTCTTTGAAACCCGCAAACTTATAAGAGATATACATCATTCGATTTCGATTATTGGAAACAAACTCAGCACACAGTCGAACTTTATTTTCCTTGGCCAGCTTGATAATGTAGTTCAGCATCACTGTGCCAACACCTCTGGACATAACGCGACAAGACATCAACAATAACTTTATTGTCCACAAGCTTTCTTGACATTTCACAAGAGCTAAGCCAATTTTTCCATAAGTTCCATACTTATCTTCCAAACTGGCAATTAGAAGCTTGTGCTGATCTGACTGTCGAAACTGATTGAGCTCATCATAGGAATAGGTATAGCCAGTTGTATTTAGTTGGTTTGTTCGGACTGTTAATTCTTCAGCTCGCTGCAAATCCTCTTCTTTGGCAGAAGATATAGTAAAGTGCATATTGAGTGTAGACAAAAACTCTTCTTGAGGACCGACGAATTCTGACTCTGCCTGATTGCGCTCTATGTCGCTGAGATACATCAGCCTTCTTTTCTTTGAATCCTCTGTAATAAAACGAGGATTCATTTCCTGCATTTCTAACAGCTGTTCTAGGTTAGCAGCATTAATACAGAGAACTTGAGGTTGTGAAAAACTTACTTCTTCTAGTTCAAATAGCTGATCATCAATAAAGGCTATTGTATCCGTGCCGATGTTAATTGATTTAGCAATTTCCTTAATAGAGGAAGCTTTTGAGTTCCAATTGATTTGTGGATACAGAAAATATTCCTGTAATCCCAGCTCTTCTAGTTTTGCCATAGCTTTGACATACTCATTCTTGCTGGCAATCGATTGTAGAATACCTCGACTATCCAAGGTTTTGATAATGCCTACCACCTTGTCTTTTAAAGAAATTTGGTTGTCTTCCAATAACACACCATCCCACAAAGTGTTATCTAAATCCCAAACTACACATTTAATAGTTTTTTGATTATCTTGATTATTTTCTTTTTTCTCAGATTTTAAACCAACCATTTTTTTAAATCCTTGCTACTAATTCTTGAGATATTACAGCGTGATTAGGTGGGAACATATGCTGTTGGTAACCGTACTCAGCGATGGTAATCTGTTGAATCTGGGTACTGCCTTCAATAATTTCCATAATTTTGGCGTCTCGCCAATACCTTTGAACTGGATATTCACTACTACAACCATTGCCACCATGAATTTGTACAGCGTCATTGGCTACTTTAGTGGCAATTGTGGAAGCAAAATATTTAGCAATTGAAGTCTCCATAATTGATTTGGGATCGCCAATATTTTTGAGGTAGCCAGCTTGATAACACAGTAGTCTTGCTGCTTTCACATTGGCGATCATCTCAGTGATCATTTGTCGAATTAATTGGTGTTCTTTAAGGTAGACACCAAACTGTTGGCGTTGATTTGTATACTGAAGGCTGGCTTCGAGGCTAGCTTGGGCAATACCTACACATCCCCAAGCAACGCTGTATCTTCCGCAATCTAGGGCAGAAGCAGCCACATGAGAGAAACCAAAACCCTGCCTACACACAAGGTTTTTGCGTGAGATTCTACAATTATCCAGGTGCAGTTCTGCTAACATCGAAGCTCTGACACCCAACATTCCGAAAATTGGCTTGATTGAGAGTCCTGGGCTATTTTTTTCAACTAAAAAAGCTGAAGGTTTATTGTCATGCTGAGCAAAGACTAAAAAAACATCAGCAATTTGTCCATAAGTAATCCATTTCTTTTGCCCATTTAAGATGTAAGAGTCTCCACAAACTGTTGCTGTAGTCTCTACACTTTTTGCATCACTACCTATATTAGGTTCACTCAAAGCCAAAGCAGCAATTACTTCACCCAACGCTAATTTGGGCAACCAATACTCTTTTTGAAATTTACTACCCCACCTAAGCAAAGCTTGAGCAACCATATTGTGAACTGTTAGCAAACTCCTAACAGAAGAACATCCTCGTCCAATTTCTTCATTCAGGAGACCATAGGTAATCATATCCATACCACTACCACCTCTATCTTTTGGTAACAGGGCACCTAAATATCCTTTCTGAGTTAGCTTTTCAATTAGCTTTGTTGGAGTCCGTTCTTCTTGCTCGTATTGGTTCGCATGAGGAATAATTTCTTGCTCTACGAAGGCTTTGAAAGCATTCTGATCATTCTTTTGCTGAGGTGTTAATTCTATCTGCATTGTCTTACTTGAACGCCGACAAACGTCGTTAGTTGTATAAAATTTGCTTAATTGCCTACAACTACAGCTTTTTTACTTTCGAGCAAACTGACCATAGCATTTATAGTGCTGAAATTTTCAATATCAAGGTCTTCATTTTCAATAGAGACTTGAAATTCTTTTTCTATAAATAGAACTAGTTGCATGGCAAACATTGAATTAACAAATCCAAGAGCAAAGATATTTTCATGTTCCTGTAAATCATCAGTATCAAAATACTGGGAAAGAAAGTTTTTTATTTTGGCCTCAGCTTTTTTCATATTGAACTAGGTATGTAGATGTATCTGAACTTCAAATCTCGGAGTATTTAGTTATAGGTATAGAAACCTTGTCCACTTTTGCGACCATACAACCCAGCATCTACCATTTTCTTGAGCAAGGGGCAGGGTCGGTATTTGCTATCGTTGAAACTTTCGTATAGAACTTCGATAGAAAAAAGAATTGTATCTAAACCGATTAAGTCAGCTGTTTCCAGTGGTCCCATTTTGTGACCGAAACAGGTTTTGAAGATTCTATCTACCTCTGAAGCTGAAGCTACTTGTTCTTGGAGGAGAAAAATAGCCTCGTTAATAGTTAACATTAAAACACGGTTAGAAACAAAACCAGGTGAATCATTAACTATAATACATTTTTTGCCCATTTGAGCCAGCAATTTTTTAGCTGTTTCAATTGTTTCCTCGGAGGTGTGATACCCACGAATAGTTTCCACTATTGGCTTCATGGGTACGGGATTCATGAAGTGCATGCCAAGAACTTTAGCAGCACGTTTGGTTACTGAAGCTATGCGAGTAATGGGAATAGCAGATGTATTGGCGGCAAAGACAGATTCTTCGGGGCAAATTGTATCAATCTTTTCGTAAACATCTTTTTTAAGAGCCCATTTTTCTGTTGTATTCTCAATGACAAATTCTGCTGATTCTAGAAATTGATAATTGGTAGTAAATTTGATTCGCTGTAGGACATCATCAGGAGTATCAACCTTCTCGCTTTTATTGAATAAACCTTGAAAACGGATATTTTTTCTAACTTCCTGTTGTGCATGCTCTAGAATCTCTTCTGAAACATCTATAAGAATCACCTGATGACCAGTTTGGGAGAGGTTTTGTGATACCCCAATGCCCATAACACCAGCTCCGACAACACCGATTACTTGAATATTCATCATTGACATCTTGGACTAACTGACCTCTGTCATCTAGTTTGACTATTACTCATTAGAGCTTTTATTCTTATGCTAGGGGCGAATCCCGTAAACATTGTAGATATTTGAACCTTCATATAAGTCTTCTTGTTCTGCTACAACCTCATAGCCTTGAATTCTGAGCAAGTCAGTTATCTGCCCTAGTCGCCCCTCTTGATTATGTACCTCCATAACAATCTGCTTAATCTTTTGCCAATCATTGTTGTTGATGCCTTTGATGACATCAAATTCGCTTTTCTCGACATCAATTTTGAGAAGTTCTATAGATTCGACGTTGTTCTCGCTGATCACGTCAGAGAGGGTTCTTAGCTGGCAAGTAAAAGTCTGACTCTGAAATTGCTCTTCCAGCAGTTTTTCCAAATCTTTCATCACCTTTTCTATGTCAGCCATACCAATTTGCTCACTTTGCCATTTCTTGAGCGCGTTCGCTTTTACAACTTGCTTATCCTCTTGTTTATCGGCGAAGAATGAGGACATTCCAGAATTGTTGGGATAGAAAGTAAAAGTTGCGGTTTTTGCCTCGTTAGACAAACCGAAATTGAACAGCTTTCCATTGACTTTATTTAACTCTGTATTGAGGCGTAAAATCTCAAACAGAGGCGGCGCTGGCTCAAATGAATAAATCTTGGTATTTGAGCATTTTTGATTAACAAACAGCGTAAACATACCAATGTTTGCTCCTACATCAAAAATACAGTCGCCATCGTTGAGAGTGACTCCGTATTTGAGATAGACCTGGTTTTCAACGATTTCTTTGTAAAAGTAATCAGCGTCAGCTTTGCTTTGATACACAATCTCCAAATTATTGGGTAACTTGTAGCGTTGCTCGCTGACTGGTATGGGTGTTTGTTGCTGGTTGGGAATATCGGACACAAGCTCCCGAACTTCTTCTTCAGTTAGTTCTTCTAATTCGCCGATGATGATTTTTTCAATCGCTAAAGCTAACTGTGCCACAGTGGGTGTTTCAAATAAGAGACTTATCGGAATTTCCACCTTGAAGAAGTTTTCACGAAGTTTGGAAATCAATTGAGTTCCGATTAGAGAGTTTCCGCCTAGAGCAAAAAAGTTATCGTGTACACCCACTTTTTCGATTCCCAACAACTGTTGGTAGACTTTAGCAATCCGGTGCTCGGTTTCATTGCTAGGTGCAACATAAGCCGTTTTTAAATTCGGTCGTAAGTGTTTTGATTCGAGGCGAGACTTCTCTGATTTTTCCAGCAAACTAGCTAGGTCAAAATCTTTGTGTTCCTCGATTACAGACTGGAAGTTTCGCGTTGATACGATTACTTGAGAAAGCTGACTAGACAGAATGTGACTTAACGCATCTATACCCTCTTGAAACGTTATGCCGTATCTCTCTCGCATCTGCTTAAATCCAGCTTGCATCTCTGGAGCAAATGACAGCAGTGCATCTTGCCAGCTGTCCCACTGCCAAAAATCCCAGTTAATGGAAATAGTAAGCTGTTGGTCTCTGAAAAACTTGTAATGGGCAAAGGCATCAAGAAAGGCATTAGCTGCGCAGTAATCTACCTGACCAAATCCACCATAAATTGAACCTATTGAGGAAAACAAAACCCAAAAATCTAGCTTGATATCCTTCAATACAGCATCTAGTGCTAGTGTTCCCTTCAGCTTAGGCTCAAAAACGCAATTTGCCATTTCTGGAGTTTTCAGTTGAACAAGACCTGCACCTGGAACTCCTGCTGCGTGAAATATACCGTGAATCTCCCCAAACTGATCGCCTACTTGCTTGACCATTGCTTGCATGTGTTCAAGGTTGGAAACATCTGCCTTAAGCACTAGAACTTCTGCGCCTAATTCCTCTAGAGCCTGAACTTTTCTGATCTTTGTGCTTACTGGATTTTGCTCATCATGGCTTGATAACCATTGCTTCCATTCGACTTTTGGAGGTAATCCCGAACGTCCAATCAATACCAGCTTAGCTTGGACTGTACTTGCCAAATGTTGTGCGATCGCAAGTCCAATTCCACCCAATCCACCTGTGATCAAATAGACTCCTCCTTGCCGTAACTTGGCTGTGCGTAAGGTTTTATTGTTAACAGGTAAAGGCTCAAAGCATTGTACCCATCGACGATTCCCACGGTAAGCGATAACTTGGTCAGATTGATCAGTAGCTAATTCTGCCAACAGTTGGTCTATCAGTTTTTGCCATTGCCTAGTACCTGATTGGGGAATAGTAATATCAATACTACAGCAGGTGATGTTTGAATATTCCTGGGGAATGACTCTACATGGTCCTAAAAGAGTTGCCTTTTCTGGGAATAATTCTTCTTCGTCGAGCAAATCCTGCATATTGTTGGAAACAACACTAATTTGGAGAGAGTTGGTAATATTTTGGTCTCCTAATACCTGCGCTAGAAACAGCAGACTGTAGAAGCTAAGCTCTTGAGCATTTTCTAAAAACTCCAGTCTTGAGGAAGAATGTTTATTGGGTGTGATATTCCACAAATGAGCGATTTTTTGCGGAGTTTTGTTGAGCTCACGAATAGCTTTCAATAAAGTTTCATAGTCATCTCTATTTCCAGGATTAATGGTGTATTCCTGCTCACTAAGCCTGCTAAATAGCTCTCCAACCCTGACAACTATTACATCTTGATTCTCATGTTCTAATCGTTTTACAATTTGGGAGCCTATGCCGCAGGCATCGACAAACACTAGCCAGCATTGCTTTTGAGCTATTAGTTTGTCTAGTTTAAAAGATACATGTGGCGCAGTTTGTTTCCAGGAAGGAATGTAGAACCAATCTTTAATATCAAGCTTTTGTTCTAATTTTTCTTGATTCAGGTTGAAATCGTTTTTATTTTTACTTGGTTCAATCCAGTAACGCTGGCGGTCAAAGGGATAAGTTGGCAAGGGAATACGATAGCGCTGCTCATTAGTATAGAACTCCGACCAATCTATCTTGACTCCTGAAAGCCATAGCTGACCCAAAGTATTGAGCAAGAAAGCTAAATCTGACTGTTGATTATAGGCATCGCGAAGGGAAGGCAATACGACTTTATCTGCTATCTGCTCACTCTCTAAACACTGCAGTGCAAAGCTACTTAAAGTCTGTCCCGGTCCTACTTCCAACAAAATCGGTTTCTGTTGCTTCCACAGCTCATTTACCCCTTCGGCAAAGCGCACAGGTTGACACATATGCTTTGTCCAGTAACTTGGATCTGTTGCTTGAGATTGTGTAATCCAAGTTCCAGTAACATTGGACAAATAGCGAATTTGCGGTGGTTTAAGGCTGACGGTTTTCACCAACTCCGTGAAGGAAGAAGCAATCGGTTCCATCATCTGGGAATGAAAGGCATGGGAAGTTTGCAAACGGCGACATGCCAATCCTTTTTCTATCAACTGGGAAGCCAATTGCTCCACAGCGTCTGTGTCCCCAGCAATCACACAAAGTTTCACTCCGTTAATTGCTGATAAGGACAGCTTCTCAACAAGAAGAGGACGCACCTCTTCTTCTGAAAGGGGAACAGCCACCATGGCTCCACCTGGTAAATCTTGAATCATTTGCGCTCTTTTGGCAACCAAAGTTAGAGCATCTTCGAGAGACAGCACACCAGCTAAACAAGCTGCAACATATTCACCAATGCTGTAGCCAATCATTGCTACAGGACGAATGCCCCAGGACATCCACAACTGAGCCAGAGAGTACTCGATAACGAAAATAGCTGGTTGGGTCAGATAGGTTTGATTGAGTTTTTGAGTGGCCTCATCGGCGGGTTCTTGGTCACGACCAAGCATCTTGCGCAAATCGAGACCTGATTGAGGTTTGTCCTTGGTCGAGTTGGGTGGTTGATAACCTTCCGAAGCTTGATTCCTATTGGGATAGAGTATATCTCTTAGATCTCGGTCAAGCAGAGGTTTGAGGAGCTCGCAACAGCGATCAACTTGCTCACGAAATGCTGGCTCACCCTGGTAAAGCTCCCAAGCCATATTGACGTAATGAGTTCCCAGTCCGGTAAACATGAAGGCAACAGGACGCTCACTCGCTTCCTCAATGCTGGTGAGAACTCGTTTGGGGTCAGTGAGTGCGCTTACGGCATCTTCAAGCCCTTGGCAGACAACTGCCCGCCGGTGCTCAAATTCTCGGCGACCAACCTGAAGAGTGTAAGCAGCATCAGCCAGGTTCAGCTCACAATGTTGCTTGAAATGTTCAGTCAGATTGCTTGTAGCAGTATCCAAAGCTGAGCTAGTCTTAGCAGATAACATCAATAATTGCCAAGGACGAGAGGTTGCCGATGGCTGAAGTAGTGGGGCTTCTTCCAGAGTTAAGTGAGCATTCGTTCCACCAAGACCGAAGGCACTGACCCCAGCACGACGAGGAGTGCCGTTGGTTTTCCATTCTGAGAGCTTGGTATTAACGTAGAAAGGGCTGTTGGCAAAATCTATTTTAGGATTGGGGTTCTCAAAGTGCAGGGTGGGCGGAATCATCTTGTGTTTGAGTGCCAGCACTGTTTTAATTAAATTCGTCACACCGGCAGCTAAATTGAGATGTCCGACATTAGTCTTTACCGAGCCAATGCTACAAAAGCCCTTTTTCTGAGTACTGGCGCGAAAAACTTTCTCCAGCGCCCTGATTTCAATAGGATCTCCCAGGGCTGTACCGGTTCCATGGGTCTCGATGTAGGTGATTGTTTCTGGATTAAACCCTGCAATAGCCTGACTTTCGGCAATTGTTCCTGCTTGACCATCCACACTGGGTGCTGTATAGCTTACTTTCAAAAAACCATCATTATTAATGGCTGAACCTTTGATAACTGCGTTAATGCAGTCACCATCTGCCAAGGCATCTTCTAATCTCTTGAGTACGACAATACCTACTCCACTACCAAAAATGGCTCCCTTTGCTTTAGCATCAAAAGCGCGACAATGCCCATCGGGAGGACTCATACCCCCTTTTTGATACAAATAACCAGCTTTTTGTGGAGTTTTTATGCTAATACCACCAGCCAATGCTAAATCGCACTCGTAATTGAGCAATCCTTGGCATGCCAAGTGAACCGCTACTAATGATGTAGAGCAAGCTGTACTGACGTTAAAACTTGGTCCATGTAAATTCAACTTATAGGAAACTCGTGTAGGTATATAGTCCTTTTCATTGCTAATCCCTATCAATTCAGAGGGCAGGGAATTAATAAGTTCATGGTTCGAAATCAAGTTTTTTAATAAGTAGCTGCTCATGGAACCACCCGCGTAAACACCAGTCAACCCTTTGTCAGCTTGAGGGTCATAACCGGCGTTTTCAAGAGCTTCCCAGGCACATTCCAAAAAAACACGGTGTTGGGGATCCATCACTTCCGCTTCACGGGCAGAGAAACCGAAGAATTGAGCATCAAACATCTCAATGTCTTCCAGCACAGCTCCAGCTTTGACATAGTTGGGTTCATGTAACAAAGTTGGTTCTATCCCCGAACCTAACAATTCTTCATCAGTGAAGAATGAAATAGATTCGACACCTTCACAAAGATTGTGCCAAAACTGAGTAATACTTTTTGCTCCTGGAAAACGACCCGCCATACCAATAATGGCGATGCCTTGCAAGGAGTTAGAAATTGCTTGATTATCCATTTACTTTCCCCTTTAGCTTGAGTAGTTGGATTCTTTCTGCCATAGCATTTTGTTTCCTCTTGGCACGGTCATGGGCTTGCTCAATAGCACGTTGTTTAACTTGTTCCCCGCTTATATGTTCTGCCAAGTCACTTATAGTCGGATATTCAAATAAGTCAGTTGTTACAAAATCTTTGTTGAACGTTGCTTGTAGTTTACTTTGAACCTTAATTGTTAAGAGTGAATCACCTCCTAATTCAAAAAAGTTGTCGTGAATTCCTACCTGCTCTATCCCAAGAAGATTTTGCCAGATGTCGGCAATTTTTTGCTCAACTTCATTGCTGGGAGCAACATAGGTACTACTCAGTTCAGGTCGTGGATATTTGGGTTTTGAGATGTTGACTTTTTCTAACTGGGAAAGTAGGTAACTATCACTATTATGATTCTCCCACAAACTAAGGAAATCAATAGGCGATACTACCACCTGAGACAGGCTACTTCCGAAAAGGAGCATCACAGCATCTACACCCTCTTTGGGTAATATTCCCTGTTGAAGATTCTCCATGTACCATTCTTGGAGTTCTTTGGAGCGTGCTGTATTTACAGCCATTCCTACCTCTTGCCAGGCTCCCCAATTGATACAAAGGGTAAACGAGTTTTGTTGGGAGATTTTGTAGTGAGCAAAGACATCAAGAAAGGCATTAGCTGCAGTATAGTCTACCTGACCAAATTCCCCTAGTATAGAAGTAATTGATGATGTCAGGAGCAAGAAGTCCAATTTAATGTCCTTGACGACAGCATCAAGAGCCAGTGTGCCGTTGACTTTGGGGGCTAATATGCTTTTTGCCTCCTCCTGGGTTTTTCTCTGAATTACTCCGCCACCTGGAACTCCGGCAGCATGAATTACACCGTGGAGTTGACCAAACTGCTGTTGAGCTTGAGCGATCGCATCAGTCATTTGTGTCAGGTTAGCTACATCAGCGCTAATCACTAAAACCTCTGCACCCAACTCTTCTAGTTCTTTTACTTTCTCAATCTTGTGGCTGGTGCTATCAGTCTCCGAGTGAGTTGCCAACCAGTTATCCCATTCGAGTCTGGCAGGAATAGCTGAGCGCCCAATCAGAATTAGTTTGGCTCGTACTGTCTTGGCCAAATGTTTTGCCAGTACTAGTCCAATACCTCCAAGTCCACCTGTAATCAGATAGGATCCTCCCTCTCTTAATCGTGGTGTTTCTTCAACAGATTCCTCGAGTCTTACTGGTTCAAAAGTTTGCACCCAGCGATTATTGCTTCGGTAAGCAATCACCCTCTCAGAGGTAGGCAATCTCAGCTCTGTTAGGAGTTGGTCAGTAAGTTTCTCCTGTTGCCAACTTCCGATAGGGGGAAGAATAACATCAATGCTACGACAGCTAATGTTTGGGTATTCTTGGGGAATTACTTTGACCGGTCCGAGTAGGGTTGCCTTTTCTGGAGAGAGTAATTCTTCTCCTGTCACTGACTGCATGTTGTTAGAGACAACCGTGATTGTCAAATGCCTACTTAAGTTCTGTTTACCCAGTGCTTGGGCAAGAAACAGTAGGCTGTAGAAGCCTGTTTCTTGAGCTTTCTCAACTTCTATGAGTCCCGATTGAGTCTCACTAACAGATGTGACATTCCATAAATGAACAATGGTTTCTGGCAGCTTTTGCTGTGTTAGCAATTCGGTGAGTAAGGTATTATAATGATTACTTTCTCCAGGATTAAGAGTATATAGACTCTCGCTTAATTGGGCGAACTTGTCCCCGACTTTGACGGTAATTACATCATGGTTGTGCGTTTGGAGTCCCTTGAGCAATTGAGTACCCAAACCACACTCATCCATAAATACCAGAGTGCAAGACTTTTGTGAGGTTAATTGTTCCTGTTTGATTGGTACTGGGGGCACCGATGGTTTCCAAAAAGGTATGTAGAACCAATCAGCAATATTCGGTTTTTTCTCCAGTGACGCTGGAATGAGGTGGTTATCCCCTCCCAGTTTTTTGGGTTCAATCCAGTAACGTTGCCGCTCAAAGGGATAGGTTGACAAAGGCAGACGATGACGATGCTCGTGAGTGTAAAATCCTGACCAATCTATTTCTACTCCCGCTAGCCACAACCTACCTAATGTCTGCAACAAAAACTTCACATCCGATTGTGGTTCTTTGGCATGATGTAAAGAACTCAAAACCTGTTGTTTGGCTTGTGACTTCAAATGCTGTGTTGTGAGTGTGCTTAAGGTTCGACCCGGACCTACCTCCAAGAACACACCTTCAAACTGCTCTAACAGTTGAGATATTCCGGCGGAAAATCTCACAGTTTGCCGCAGGTGTTGACCCCAGTAGCTGGGATTTGTTGCTTGTTCGTTGGTAATCCAACTGCCAGTGACATTGGAAATGAAGCGAAGGCGTGGTGGGTTGAGTTTGACTTTGTTGAGAGCCTGCACAAAAGGTTCCAAGAGCGGAATCGTTGGCATACTCCCTGATGGCAACTGTTGCATTAGTTTTCCCCTGGTTGCCACCACAGCTAAAGCATCTTCTAGGGAGAAGACACCAGCAATGGTTGCTGCTACATATTCCCCGATGCTGTGACCAATCATTGCTTCAGGATGTACTCCCCATTCCCTCCACAACTGTGCGAGGGCATATTCAATCACAAATAGTGCTGGTTGGGTGATGGCAGTTTGTTGTAGTTGTTGAGATGCCTCTTCAATCTGTTGTTCATGAGGGAAGAGTATCTGGCGGATATCAAGATTGAGCAGGGGGACAAGAATCTGCGCACAGGTATCTACATGTTGTTTGAAAGTTGGCTCTACCTCGTACAATTCCCGCGCCATATTCACATATTGCGCCCCTTGTCCAGAAAACATGAAAATGACTCGACAGTGACTCTGCTTGAAGTAGTTCGTGAAAATACGTTGCGGGTTTTGGGATGCCAGCGCTTTCACAGCATCGTCAAGGTCATGGCAAACCAACACTCGACGATGGTCAAAAGCCCGACGACCCACTTGTAAGGTGTGAACCACATCCGCCAGGTTTAAATCGGGGTGTTGTTGGAGATGATTGGCTAAAGCAGCTGTAGTTGTTGTCAGTGCTGTACTGGTTTTGGCACTCAGCAGCAATAATTGCCAAGTGCGAGAAGTACTCGATGGTTCAACAACTGGGGGTTCTTCTAGGATGACATGGGCATTAGTCCCTCCAAAACCGAAGGAACTAACACCTGCTCGGCGAGGGGTTCCGTTGGTTTTCCACTCCGTAAGTTCAGTATTAACGTAGAAGGGGCTATTGGCGAAATCTGTTTCAGGATTGGGCTGCTCATAGTGCAAACTAGGTGGAATTACCTTGTGTTTGAGTGCCATGACTGCTTTGATAAAACTAGTCACACCAGAAGCTATATTCAGGTGTCCAACATTAGGTTTTACCGAGCCAATGGCACAGAATCGTTTCTTCTGAGTGCGGGCTTCAAACGTCTTCTTGAGGGCACTGATTTCAATCGGGTCTCCCAAGGCTGTACCAGTTCCGTGGGTCTCAATGTAGGTAATTGTCTCCGGGTTAAATCCAGCAATTGCCTGAGCTTCCACAATCACTTTTGTTTGACCACCCACACTAGGAGCCGTATAACCAACCTTAGCTGCACCATCGTTATTGATGGCTGAGCCTTGGATCACTGCATAAATGCAGTCACCATCTGCCAAGGCATCCTCTAATCTCTTAAGAACAACAATACCTACCCCATCGCCGAAAATAGTTCCCTGTGCTTTTGCATCAAAGGCACGACAGTGACCATCAGGAGAAGTAATCCCCCCTTCTTCATAGAAATAACCTTGCTTTTGTACAGACTGTATTGAAGCACCACCTGCCAAAGCGAGATTGCACTCGTAGTTCAGCAATCCTTGGCACGCGGAGTGAACAGCTACTAATGATGTAGAGCAAGCTGTGCTGACATTGATACTAGGCCCTGTCAGGTTTAATTTGTATGAAACTTTTGTGGCTGGAAAGTTATGATCATTACCCAATGCAATTAATGAATCCATCGATTTCATTAGGTCAGAATGGGAACTTAAGAGACTAAGCATATAAATACTCAAGTTGGTTCCCACGTAAACACCAGTCAATCCTTTGTTAGCTCCGGGAGCATAGCCAGCAGTTTCTAGAGCTTCCCAAGCACACTCAAGGAGAATACGGTGTTGCGGGTCCATGAGTTCGGCTTCCCTTGGCGAAAAATCGAAGAAGGGAGCGTCGAACATCTCAATGTCTGACAGACAAGCGCCAGCTTTGACATAGTTAGGGTCATCCAGCCATGCTGGATCTATGCCTGAGACCTTTAATTCTTCATCACTGAAGAAAGAAACTGACTCCTGCCCATTGCACAAATGCTGCCAAAATTCATCAATATTTTTGGCTCCGGGAAAACGACCAACCATACCGATGACAGCTATGCCTTCAGTGGAATCGTGGATTTGTTGGTTATCCATCTGTTTTCCTCCTTTGTTTCATTAATTGCCTTTTTTCTTTTTTTCTGCTGGCACGTTCATCAGCTTGCTGAAATATTGGTTCTTCAACCTGTTCTCCAGCAATATATTCAGCTAAGGCATTTATAGTCGAATATTCAAATAGCTCAGGAATTGATAGATTTTTGTTGAAAGTTTTTAAAAGTTTATTGCGAACCTGAATGATTAAGAGTGAATCTCCACCCAAATCAAAGAAGTTGTCGTATAGTCCCACTTCTTTGATTCCAAGATACTCTTGCCAGATGTCGGCAAGTTTTTGCTCAATTTCATTTCTGGGAGCCACATAAGTATTCTGCAAATCTGGTCTTGGATGAAGTGAGATTTTTGGGTCAACAGCTCTATCTTGTAAAGATTTAGGGTGAATCCATTGGTTAATCCTCGATTGTAGATTTCCAGTTGAAACTACTGTCTGATGAGAAAAGTTACCTCTATATAAAATGTGCTCAAATGCTTTGACTCCTTCTTCTGGTGTAAGTACAAATTCGGCTAAACTAGTGCGATTAAATACACTTTCGTTCTGCTGTATACTAACTTGCCATGCATCCCAATTTACACTTAACCAGGGTAGAGGGTTGCTCTGATTATGTTGGTAAGTTAAAGCATCCATACAGAGATTTGCTGCCCCATAAGCCACATATCCCAATCCTCCTAAAATTGATGATAAAGAAGACATCAATAAACAAAAATCTAACTCTTGATTCTGCAATAGTTTTTCTAAAACTAAAACTCCATAGACTTTGGGTTGAAATTGCTGTTCGCACTCGATTTTATTTGTCTGTGCTATAGTGCTAAATGACTTTTCTCCAAGAACTCCGGCAGCATGAATTACACCATGAAGTTGACCAAACTGCTGTTGAGCCTGAGAGATCGCATTGGTCATTTGTTCAAGATTTGCCACATCAGCACTAATCACTAAAACCTCTGCACCCAACTCTTCTAGTTCTTGTACTTTGAGAATTTTGCGGCTGGTGCTATCAGTTGCTTCGTGAGTTGCTAACCAGCTATCCCACTCTTGTTTAGCGGGAAAAGCTGAACGTCCTGTCAGAATCAGTTTGGCTCGTACTGTCTTGGCTAAATGTTTTGCCAGTACTAGTCCAATTCCTCCGAGTCCACCTGTAATCAGATAGACTCCTCCCTCTCTTAATCGTGGTGTCTGCTCAACAGATTTATCCAGTCGCACCCGTTCAAAGCTTTGCAGCCAACGATTATGACCTCGGTAAGCAATCACCCGTTCAGAGATAGGAAATCTCAGTTCTGTTAGTAGTTGGTCTGTGAGTTTCTCTTGTTGCCAACTTCCTACAGCGGGAAGAACTACATCAATGCTACGACAGCTGATGTTTGGGTATTCTTGGGGAATTACTTTGACCGGTCCGAGTAACGTTGCCTTCTCTGGAGAGAGTACTTCTTCTCCGGTCACTGATTGCATGTTATTAGAGACAACTGTGATTTGCAAGTGCTTACTTAAGTTCTGTTTACCCAGTGCTTGGGCAAGAAACAGCAGGCTGTAGAATCCTGTTTCTTGAGCTTTCTCAACTTTTGTAAGTCCTGATTGAGCCTCACTAACAGATGTGACATTCCATAAATGAATAATGGTTTCTGGCAGCTTCTGTTGTGCTAGCAGTTCAGTGAGTAGGCTATCATAGTCATTACTTTGTCCAGGATTGAGAATATATAGACTCTCGCTAACTTGGGTGAACATGTCCCCAGCCTTAACGCTAATCACTTCCTCGTTGTGTGTTTGGAGTCGTTGGAGCAATTGAGTACCTAAACCACAATCATCGATAAACACCAGAGCACAAGACTTTTGAGCTGTTAATTGTTCCTGTTTGATTAGTACTGGGGGTATTGATTGTTTCCAACAAGGCATGTAGAACCAATCAGCGATATCCAACTTTTTCTCCAGTGACGCTGGAGTTAGGTGGTTATCCTCTCCCAGTTTTTTGGGTTCAATCCAGTATCTTTGCCGGTCAAAGGGATAGGTTGGTAAGGGCAGGCGATGACGACGCTCATGAGTATAAAATCCTGACCAATCTATTTCTACTCCCGCTAGCCATAACCTACCTAATGTCTGCAACAAAAACCTCACATCTGATTGTGGTTCTTTGGCATGATGTAAGGAACTCAGCACCTGTTGTTTGGCTTGTGGCTTCAAATGCTGTGTTGTGAGTGTGCTTAAGGTTCGACCCGGACCTACCTCCAAGAACACACCTTCAAACTGCTCTAATAGTTGAGATATTCCGGCGGAAAATCTCACAGTTTGCCGCAGGTGTTGACCCCAGTAGCAGGGATTTGTTGCTTGTTCGTTGGTAATCCAACTGCCAGTGACATTGGAAATGAAGCGAAGGCGTAGTGGGTTGAGTTTGACTTTGTTGAGAGCCTGCACAAAAGTTTCTAAGATCGGTTCCATCATCTGAGAGTGAAAGGCATGGGATGTATGCAACAGACGACATTCAATCCCTTGATAAGATAATTGATTTTGCACTGAGGCAATCGCCTCCTGAGAACCGGACACTACACAAGCAGATGGACTGTTAATGACTGCTATTTGGCAAGAGGAGCCCTGTGGCTTCTGTTGCTCCAACCAAGATTTCACCTGTTGTTCGGGAAGTGGAATTGCTAGCATATTCCCTGAGGGTAACTGTTGCATCAGTTTTCCCCTGATTGCCACCACAGCTAAAGCATCTTCTAGGGAGAAGACACCAGCAATGGTTGCTGCTACATATTCCCCGATGCTGTGACCAATCATTGCCTCTGGATGTACTCCCCATTCCATCCACAACTGAGCGAGAGCGTACTCAATCACAAATAGTGCTGATTGGGTGATGGCAGTCTGTTGTAGTTGCTGAGAGGCCTCTTCAATTTGTTGTTCATGAGGGAAGAGTATCTGGCAGATATCAAGATTGAGCAGGGGTACAAGAATCTGCGCACAGGTATCTACATGTTGTTTGAATGTTGGCTCTACCTCGTACAATTCCCGTGCCATATTTACATATTGCGCCCCTTGTCCAGAAAACATGAAGATGACTGGCTGTTCTCTATATTCCTGGTGTATGGTCAAAACTCTTTTTTGATCCTTTGTTTCCAGGGCATTTACCCCATCTTCACTTCTCTGGCAAACCAACATTCGGCGATAGTTAAAGGCTCTGCGACCTACTTGGAAAGTGTATGCCACATCAGCCAGATTGATATCTAAATGCTGCTTTAAGTAGGCAACCAAATTTGTAGTTGCAGCTTCAATGGCTGAAATAGTTTTGGCTGATAACAATAGTAATTGCCAAGGTCTAGATTCTTCAAAATATTTGATTTCAGGGGCTTCTTCAAGAATGACATGGGCATTAGTTCCACCAAACCCTAAGGAACTAACTCCAGCCCGACGTGGAGTATTGTTAGTTTTCCACTCAGTAAGTTCAGTATTGACGTAAAAAGGACTGTTAGCAAAATCGATCTGAGGATTGGGAGTTTCAAAATGTAAGCTAGGGGGTATTTGCTTGTGTTTTAATGCCAAAACAGCTTTGATGAGACTCGCTACACCCGATGCTGTATCTAAATGTCCAATATTTGGTTTAACTGAACCAATAGGGCAGAAGCTATTTTTCTTGGTAAAGGTACGAAAAGCCTTCGTGAGAGCAGCAATTTCTACTGGATCGCCAGTAGCTGTTCCAGTTCCATGGGTTTCTATATACGAAATATCATCAGCATTTATTCCAGCATTTGCCAAAGCTTCTACAATTGCTTCTGCCTGACCATCTACACTAGGTGCCCCGTAGCTAACTTTTAAAGAACCATCGTTGTTAATTGCTGAACCCTTAATAACTGCATGAATGTAGTCTCTATCCGCAATAGCATCTTTTAATCTTTTTAAGAGGACAATTCCCAGCCCGTTACCAAAAATGGTACCTTGTGCTTTAGCATCAAATGCACGACAGTGACCATCAGGAGATAAAATGCCGTCTTCTTGATAGAAATAGCCTGATTTTTGTGGAACTTGAATAGCAACCGCACCTGCTAAAGCCATATCACACTCTTCATCCAGTAGACTTTTGCAAGCTAAATGTACAGCAACTAATGAAGTGGAGCAGTAAGTTTGGATGCCTACACTAGGTCCTTTTAGATTTAATTTATATGATATATTTGTGGCTAAAAAATCTTTATTAAAAGCGTATGAGTTTGAAGTATTTGTCAAATTATAATTTGGATAAATATTGTTCAAAAAATAAGTGTTTGTATTGATACCCCCGTAAACCCCAATCAAACCCTCATAGTTTTCTGGGTCATACCCGGCTTTTTCAAGGGCTTCCCAGGCACATTCCATAAAGAGACGGTTTTGAGGGTCTATGAATTCAGCCTCTCTAGGGCTAAAACCAAAAAACCTAGCATCAAAAGTTTCAATATCTTCTAATACAGGTGCTGCTTTTACGTATTGAGGGTTGTCTAAAACACTTTCTTCAAGATTTAAATCTACTAAATCTTGATTAGTAAAAAATGAAATTGACTCAACTTTATTTTGGAGATTATTCCAAAAATCATCTATATTGTTTGCACCAGGGAAGCGACCGGAAATTCCCACTATCGCTACGTCCAAATCTGATATTTGTTGAAGTATTGTATTGACATTCATCATTTCTTTTTGTCAGGATTGATTTTATATCAGTGATTTAAGGTTTTTTTATTTTCATTTCCCTTCTTCTTTGTCCTCGATTTAACCTTTTGTGAAATAGATCTTTTTCAGATTCTTCAGGAATTAATTTTTTTGCCATAGAGCCTACGTTCGGGCATTCATAAAGTTTAGTAACAGTAAGGTTTAAATTAAATGCGGTATTTAATTGAGAAATAACTTGAATACCTAAGAGTGAATCACCACCAAGTTCAAAGAAATTGTCATGGATTCCTACCCGCTCTATCCTAAGAATATTTTGCCAAATATCGGTAAGCTTTTGTTCAATCTCATTTCTGGGAGCTACATAATCATTATTCAGTTCCGGTCGTGGATATTTCGATGTTTCTATAGTCTGAGGTATAGTTTCTATAATTTGGGGTATAGTTTCTATAGTCTGATATAAATTACTAATTGATACAATAACTCGCTTAAGTGAAGGGAAAGGGCTTCCTAGAATACGCTGTAAAACCTCTATTCCTTCGGACGAAGACATAGAGGGAAATGTAAGCACATGTTCTTGGTCAATAGTGTGTTTTTTATTTTTTATTGCTTCAACTGACATACCCACTTCTTCCCAATCATCCCAGTTGATAGTGACGGTAAATATACTGTGTTTTGAATTGTATTTGTAATAACTAAATGAGTCCAAAAATTCATTAGCAGCATTGTAGCCCACTTGTCCAAATTTTAACTGGTACAAGATATTTCCCAGGGAAGAGAAGAGAATAAAGAAATCAAGCTTAACATCATCTAAGAGTTGATCAAGCACTAAAGTTCCTTTAACTTTAGGTACTAAAATCCTTTCTGTCATTTCCTTGGTTCTGTTTTGAATAATTCCTTCATAATCTACCACTCCAGCGGTATGAAAAATACCATTTATTTGACCAAAAACTTTTTGAGTTTCAATTAGAGCTGTTTTCATTTGTTGGTAATCTGCCACATTTGCGCTGAGTACTAAAACTTCTGCTCCCATTTCTTCAAGAGATTGTACTTTTCTGATTTTGCTACAAATGGAATTCTCCTCACTATGATTACCCAGCCATTCTTCCCACTGTTGTCTGTGAGGAAATGAAGAACGTCCTAGCAATATTATTTTTGCCTTTACAGTTTCGGCCAAATATTCTGCTATGGTAAAACCCATTCCGCCAAATCCACCTGTGATGAGATAGACACCCTCTTTTTTTAAGCGAGATGTGTTTTTTGTAGAGTGATCTAATTGAATTTTCTCAAATGTTTGTTCCCAACGATGAATTCCACGATACGCAATGACAGTATCAGAAGACCTAACTGTCAATTCACCTAGAAGTTGATCTATGAGTTGGTTATTAACCTTAATGGGAAGATTGATGCCATTATCAGAGATAATCACATCAACACTACGACAACTAACATTAGGATATTCTAGAGGAATAATTTTTATAGCTCCGAGTAAAGTGGCCTTCTCTGGAGACACTATTTCATCCCCTGTAACTTCCTGTAAGTTGTTTGAAACAACAATCATTTGAAGTCCATCTGCTAAACTATGTCTACCTAATGCTTGAGCTGTAAAAATTAGACTGTGTAGTCCTAAATCTTGAGATTGGTCGAGCTCTTTCAGTGTTAATTCTGAATACCTGTTTAATGTAACGCTCCATAAATGAACAATGATATCTGGGAAACATCCTGCTACATTAAGTTCATTGACCAGAGTGTTGTATTCATCAGGTTGTTGAGGGTTCAAAGTATAAACTCCCTCACTCTGCTTTGTAAAAGAGTCTCCAACTTTGATACAAATTACTTTTTGACCCAGCTGTGTCAGTTGGGTGGCTAATTGTTCTCCCAAGCCACACTCATCTATAAACAACAGAATATTACCCAGTGGTTTTTCTAATTGACTAGCCGGTAGGGAAAGTCGCTTCCAAGAGGGAATATAAAACCATTGAGAAATATCTGATTGTTTACGAGCTTCTTTGTTCTTTGGTCTTGCTGCTTCCTTTGGGTTGGCTGGCTCAATCCAGTATTTTTGTCGTTCAAAGGGATAAGTGGGCAAGGGCAGACGATGACGTTTTTCGTGGGCATAAAATTGAGACCAATTTACCTCGACTCCTGCCAGCCACAACTGACCTAATGCCTTCAACAAAAACTCTAAATCTGATCCGGTTTCTTGGGGATGTCTCACTGAAGAAAGGGCAACCTGCTGGTCTTTCTTATCTGGATGCTGTTTCGCTAATGTGGTTAAGGTTCGACCGGGTCCTATCTCCAGCAGAATCTGAGCTGGTTCTTTCCATAACTCTTGTAAGCCTTCACCAAAGCGCACCGTTTGCCGTATATGCTTAGTCCAATAGGAAGGCTCTGTTGCCTCCTGTTGGGTAATCCAAGTGCCAGTGACATTGGAGATGTAGGGTATTTGTGGGGTTTTGAGTGTCACTTGTTTGACCCTTTGAGTGAACGACTCTAAAATCGGCTCCATCATCTGAGAGTGGAAAGCATGAGAGGTATGTAAACAGCGACATTCGACTTCTTGAAAGGCTAAGTGGCTTTGTAGTACCTTTATTGCTTCTGTCGAACCTGAGACTACACAAGAAGAGGGTCCATTAATTGCTGCTATTGAGAGTTCCTTGCCCAGAATAGATTGCACCTTTGTTTCTGGCAGTGGAATAGCCAGCATACTCCCTGAGGGCAATTGCTGCATCAGCTTGCCTCTGGCAGCTACGAGTGCCAAAGCATCTTCTAAAAACAACACTCCTGCTAAAGTGGCAGCTACATATTCACCAATGCTGTGACCAATCATTGCTGTTGGATTCACTCCCCACTCCATCCATAATTGGGCTAGGGCGTACTCGATGACAAACAGTGCTGGTTGGGTAATCGATGTCTGTTGCAGTTGCTCAGAGGCTTGTGCCACCTGGTCTGGGTTAGGATAGATGACTTGGCGCAGGTCAATTCCTAAATGGGTCTTGAGCAGTTGACAGCAGATATCTACCTGTGAGGCAAAGGTTGGTTCACTCTGGTAGAGCTCCTGGGTCATGTTAACGTATTGTGCTCCCTGACCGGAGAACATAAAGACAACCGGTCGCTCCCCAGGCTCTTGAAATTGAGTCAAAACTCGTTTTGGCTTGAGGGTACTCAGTGCCTTCTTTGCCTGCTCAATATCCTGGCCAACTAGCATTCGTCGATAATTGAAAGCTCTACGACCAAGGCTGAGGGTGTAAGCCACATCTGCCAACTTCAGATCACTATGCAAGTGTTGACTCAAATTGGCAGTTGCTGTTTCCAAAGCTGAACTAGTTTTGGCTGAGAGTAGCAGCAACTGCCAGGGTCGGGATTTGCCGGAAGGCTCAACCATTGGGGCTTCTTCCAGGATGACATGAGCATTAGTTCCCCCAATACCAAAAGAACTGACTCCTGCACGGCGAGGAGTGCCGTTAGTTTTCCATTGACGGAGCTCAGTATTGACGTAAAAGGGGCTGTTGGCAAAGTCTATCTCAGGATTGGGGTTCTCAAAGTGCAGGCTCGGCGGTATCTGTTTGTTTTTCAACGCCAGGACTGTCTTGATTAAACCTGCTACACCAGCTGCTGCATCCAAATGTCCAACATTAGTCTTGACCGAACCGATCGCACAGAATTCTTTATTTTGGGTACTCTTAGAATAAGCTTGTCTCAGAGCTGCGATTTCAATGGGGTCTCCTAGAGGAGTTCCAGTTCCATGAGCTTCTATATAGGTGATTGTCTCAGGATCTATTCCAGCTAGGGCTTGAGCCTCTAGAATCACTGCAGCTTGACCGTTTACACTGGGAGCCGTGTAGCCCACTTTCAAAGAACCGTCGTTATTGATGGCTGAACCTTTGATGACCGCGTGAATGCAGTCGCCATCTGCTAATGCATCCTCTAATCTCTTGAGTACCACAATGCCAATCCCGCTGCCGCCAATCGTCCCTTGGGCTTTAGCGTCAAAGGCTCGACAATGTCCATCAGGAGACAGAATCATGCCCTCTTGATACAAATATCCTGCCTTTTGCAGTAGGTGGGCTGACACTCCTCCTGCCAAAACCATATCAGACTGATAATTTAGCAAGCTTTGGCAGCCCATTTGGACAGCTACCAAAGAGGTAGAGCAGGCAGTACTAACGTTGACACTTGGTCCAGTTAGGTTTAATTGGAAAGAAACTCTTGTTGCCACAAAGTCTTTATCATTGCCAATTAACAACGGATAAACATCTGCGAGATCTGAAGTTTCAGAACTTAATCTTAGATTTAATAATAAGTAGCTATTGAGACCAGCACCAGCGTAAACACCAATTTGACCTTCGTAGGCTTGAGAATCATAACCAGAATTTTCCAGAGCTTCCCAGGCACACTCTAGGAAAAGGCGATGTTGGGGGTCAGTCACTTCAGCTTCATAAGGCGTAAAGTTAAAAAATGAAGCATCAAACAACTCAATATCTGATAAAGTACTGGCGGCTTTAACATAGTTAGGGTTACTCAGCTTGGCTGAGTCTATACCTGTAGCTAATAAATTCTCATCGGTAAAGAAAGAAATAGACTCAACACCATCGCGCAAGTTTTGCCAAAACTGGTCAATATTCTTTGCTCCTGGGAAACGACCTGCCATACCGATTATAGCTATAGGTTCTAAAGAAGCATTGTCCTCCCACTTATCCATTTGCCTTTCTCCCTTTTTGTCTGAGTAGTTGTTTTTGTTTTTTTATGGCTTCTTTCTGTCTACTTGCACGTTTATGTATACGTCCAACATAAGATACTTCAGTTTTGTCAACATCAGTTTTATGGATTAAGTATTGTGCCAATTCTTTTATTGTTGGATACTTAAAAAGTTCAATTATTGATATTTCTTTACCAAGAATTTCATTTAATTTTGCTTGAATCTTAACGATAAGCAATGAATGTCCTCCTATGCTAAAGAAATTGTCATTAATACCCACTTTCTCTATTTGAAGTATCTCTTGCCAAACAGTAGCGATAATTCTTTCTGCTTCAGTTTTGGGCATTACATAAGCTTCTTCTAAATCTGGGCGACCTTCTGGTACAGGTAAAGCATGGCGGTCTACTTTACCATTTGCTGTCAAGGGTAACGCTTCCAGTACCACAAAAGCTGACGGCATCATATAGTTAGCCAGCTTCTCCTTCAAGAAGTTCTGTAGTTGATTTATGGCAGGGACTTGTTCTTGGTTGAAAACCAGATATGCCACTATCCGCTTATCCTCAGGATGGTCTTCCCGGACAAGAACTACTACCTTACTTGTAGCTGGGTGTTGTAACAACGCAGCTTCAATCTCTCCTAGCTCAATACGGAAGCCGCGAATCTTCACCTGATGATCCATACGTCCCAAGAACTTGATGTTCCCATTGGGAAGGTAACAGCATAAATCCCCTGTCTTATAGAGGCGGTTACCCAGTTTATTATTGAAGGGATTAGAAATGAATTTTTGAGCAGTTAACTCTGGGCGGTTGAGATAACCACGAGCAAGACCAACACCGCCAATATGTAGTTCACCTGGTACACCGATAGGGACTGGCTGTCCTTCAGAATCTAGGATATAGATTTGGGTATTGGCAATGGGACGACCAATAGGTGCTTTTTGGTTAATATCTCTACATTCATAGACAGTGGCGCAGACGGTAGATTCAGTTGGTCCATAAGCATTGAAAAAGCGTCGATTTTGAGACCATTGTGCTACCAATTCTGTTGAAAAAGCTTCTCCCGCAACAATAATAGTGTGTAAAGCTGGCAATTCTTCACTAGGCAGAACGGTAAGTGCTGTCGGGGGAACCGTAACATGAGTTATCCTCTGATCACGCAACAGCTGCATTAAATCTCTTCCTGGGAGCAAGGAAGCCGACTTTCCCAAACAAAGAGTTGCCCCAGAACAAAGAGCCATAACAATTTCCCAGATCGAGGCGTCGAAGCTCAAGGAAGCGAATTGGAGAACACGGCTGCCTGGTTGTACGTTGAAAAGTCGGATTTGTTCCTTTGCCAAGTTGCATAATCCCTTGTGGGTGACTAAAACTCCCTTTGGTTTGCCTGTAGACCCGGAAGTATAAATCACGTAAGCTAAGTTTTCAGATGTGACTTGAGTTAAAGAATTTCTCCAACTTTCCTGAAGAATTAGTCCCCAGTTGGTATCTAACTCAACCACATGTGCTTGATGCTCAGGAAGCTTTTTACTCAAATTCTCGGTTGTCAACAGCACCGATACCTGTGAATCGGACAACATGTATGCTAAGCGCTCTTGGGGATAGGTTGGGTCTAAAGGCACATAGGCTCCACCAGTTTTCAGAATACCCAGCAGTCCTACCAGCATCTCTAGGGAACGCTCCACGCAGATGCCCACTAGGATTTCTGGTTGGACACCCAACTTTTTGAGATAGTACGCCAGTTGATTGGCTCGTTGGTTTAGCTCGCGATAAGTGAGCTGTTGATCTTCAAACACTACCGCTACAGCATCGGGTGTTTTGTCTACCTGAGCTTCAAACAGCTGATGAATACAAATATCTTTTTGATAATCGGCACTTGTCTGATTCCATTCCACCAACAACTGATGACGTTCTGCTTCACTCAACAAGGGTAATTCAGTCACAGAAAGTTGAGGATTTTCCACAATTGCTGACAACAAGTTTTGGAAATGAGTAGCCATACGCTCAATGGTTGATCCATCAAACAAGTCAGTATTGTATTCCCATACACCTACTAATCCTTGGAAAGTTTCAGTGATTAACAGAGTCAAATCAAACTTAGCAATGGCGCTTTCTGGAACTAACTGAGTCCAATTCACATCGGGTAATTCGACTTTACCCATAGGTACATTTTGCAAAATAAACATCACCTGGAACAGGGGTGAATGACTCAAGGAGCGTTGTGGTTGCAATGCTTCTACTACTTGCTCAAAAGGTACTTCCTGATGTTCATAAGCTTTGAGTGTGGTTTCCCTTACTTGTAGCAGTAAGTTCTCAAAACTGGAATTCTCTTCAAACCTGGTTTTCAACACCAAAGTATTGACAAAAAAGCCAATCAAGGACTCAATTTCACTGCGGTTGCGATTGGCTATGGGAGAACCAATTACAATATCTGATTGACTAGTGTAACGATATAGTAAGGTAGCAAACGCTGCTAGCAGAGTCATAAATAAAGTAGTACCCGACTCTCGAGATAGGGTTTGCAGCTTCTGGGTTAAATTAGCACTTAAAGTAAAACCTTGAATAGCACCCCGGTAAGTCTGTACACTGGGACGAGGTCGGTCAGTAGGTAATTGTAACAATTCTGGCACACCATACAATTGCTGCTTCCAGTAATTGAGTTGGTTTTGAAGTACTTCCCCACCCAACCATTGTTTTTGCCACATTGCAAAGTCGGCATACTGGATAGGTAATTCTGCTAAGGGCGATGGTTCTCCTGCAACAAAAGCTTGATATAAAGTAGATAATTCTTGAATAAATACCCCTATTGACCAACCATCAGAAACAATGTGGTGCATGGTCAATAATAATAGGTATTCCGTGGCATCTAAGTGCAACAAATTACACCTGATTAATGGTGCTATCTCTAGGTCAAAGGGGGTAATTGCTTCAAGTTGTGCTTGTTGCTTTAGTGCAGTTTCACGCTCTGTTACTTCTAGCTTCTGTAAATCCACCACATTGATGTTCATGGTGGCTTCTGGGTCAATTACCTGTATTGGTGTGCCATTAACATTGGGGAAGCTAGTGCGTAGTATCTCGTGGCGGCGTACTATTTCTGATAATGCTTGCTCGAAGGCATTAAGATCAAAGTTACCGGTGATGCGGAGTACTCCTGGTATATTATAAGTGGCGCTTGACCCTTCGAGTTGGTTGAGGAACCACAGTCGCTCTTGTGCCCAGGATAGGGGTAATTGTTCACTGTGGGTTCTAGGTTGAATCGGGGAAAGACTTAATTTGCTATTGGTAGTACCTAACTGGGTTAAGGTTTGCTCGAATTGAACTACAGTGGGAGATTCAAATACTGTCCTTAGGGGAATTTCTACATCCAAGGCAACTTTGAGTCGGGAAATTAATTGGGTTGCCAGTAGAGAATGTCCTCCCAATGCAAAGAAATTGTCGTGGATTCCTACATGTTGTAGACCTAGAACGGAAGCGAAGATATTGGCAATTATTTCTTCATCTGGTGTGCGTGGTGCTACGTATTCATGTTCTCGAATAATGTCCTCATCAGGTGCAGGCAATGCCTGACGGTCTATTTTTCCGTTGGGCGTTAAAGGTAGAGCCTCCAGTACCACAAAGGCGCTAGGTATCATATAGTCAGGCAGAATCTCCTTTACAAAGCCACGTAGCTGTGGAGCTAGCTGACGAATCAATTTTCCTTCAGGAGCCTCTGCAACTGAAATCTGCTCTGCCTGGGATTGAGTGGCAAAGTTTTGATCTTGGGAGTCCTGGGAATCTAAGTGGGGAACTACATAGGTAACTAGGCGCTTGTTTCCAGGGTTGTCCTCTCGGACTAGAACTAGGGTCTCCTGCACAGCTGGGTGTTTGATTAGTGCAGCTTCGATTTCTCCGAGTTCGATGCGGAAACCGCGCAACTTTACCTGATGATCGAGGCGACCAAGGTACTCGATGTTACCATCACTCAGGTAGCGGACCAAGTCTCCAGTCTTGTAAAGGCGATTTGATTCTGGATTACTGGGTGTCTGGTCAAAAGGGTTAGCAATGAACTTCTCGGCAGTCAGTTCTGGTCGATTTAGATAACCCCGTGCTAACCCAACACCACCAATATGCAGTTCACCTGGTACACCAATGGGGACTGGCTGTCCTTGAGGATCTAGGATGTAGATCTGGGTATTAGCAATGGGACGACCAATAGGTGGTTTTTGACTAGCGTCTGTGCATTCATAGACTGTGGCAGTGACAGTAGATTCTGTTGGTCCGTAGGCATTGAAAAAGCGTCGGTTCTTAGACCATTTGGCCACCAGCTCAGTTGAACAGGCTTCTCCTCCAACAATGATAGTGTGCAAATCTGGTAATTTTTCAGTAGGCAGAACGGCAAGTACTGTTGAGGGCAGCGAAATATGGGTTATTGCCTGGTCACGCAACAGCTGTATTAAAGTTTGTCCTGGAAGCAAGGAAGCCGACGTTCCTAGGCAGAGAGTTGCTCCAGAACAAAGAGCCATAGCAATTTCCGAGATCGAGACATCAAAGCTCAAGGAAATGAATTGGAGTACTCGACTGTCTGATTGGACCTTGAAGAGTCGAATTAGTTCTTCTGCGAGGTTGCACAATCCCTTGTGAACAACCATAACTCCCTTGGGCTTACCTGTAGACCCAGAAGTATAAATGACGTAAGCCAAGTTTTCAGATTTGACTTCAGTTAAAGAATTTCTCCAACTTTCCTGAAGAATTAGTTCCCAATCGGTATCTAACTCAATCACATGTGCTTGATGCTCAGGAAGATTTTTACTCAAATTCTCCGTTGTCAACAACACTGATACCTGTGAATCTGACAACATGTATGCTAAGCGCTCTTGGGGATAGGCTGGGTCTAAGGGAACATAGGCTCCACCAGCTTTGAGAATTCCCAGCAGTCCTACCACCATCTCTAGCGATCGCTCTACGCAGATACCCACCAAGACTTCTGGTTTGACGCCCAACTTCTTTAAGTAGTGGGCTAGCTGATTAGCCCGCTGGTTTAGTTCCCTATAAGTTAGCGGCTGCTCTTCAAATAAGACTGCAACAGCATCAGGAGTTTTCTCTACCTGGGCTTCAAATAATTGATGAATACAGGCATCTTTGGGATAAGAAGCTTGAGTTTGATTCCATTCCACCAGTAATTGATGCTTTTCCGCTTCACTAAGCAGAGGCAATTGGTCCACTCGCTGTTGTGGATGAGCCACTATCGCTTCGAGCAAGGTTTGGAAGTGCCCACTCATCCGGCTTATCCTGGCAGCATCAAACAAATCGGTGTTGTATTCCCAGAAACACTCTAGCCCCAAATCAGTCTCTGTAATGTCCAAGTGCAAATCAAACAATGATTTGGTGTCTTCAATCTCAAAAGGTGTTATGGTTAGCCCTGGCAATTCAAAATTAACCTTCGGGGTATTTTGTAAAGCAAACGACACCTGGAATAGTGGATTGTAGTTGGTATGCCGTTCTGGCTGAAGTTCCTCCACCAACTTTTCAAAGGGCAAATCTTGGTTAGCATAGACTTCGACCATCACCTTTCGTACCCGAACTAAAAGTTCCTCAAAGGTAGGATTGCCGGAAACATCAGTGCGTAGTACTAATGTATTGACAAAACAGCCAATCAGTCCTTCAATTTCAACTCGGTTGCGGTTAGCTGTAGGTGAACCGAGCATGATATCCTCTTGCCCAGTATAGCGGTAGAGCAAGACGTTGAACGCACTCAATAGTGTCATGAACAAAGTAGCCTGGACTTTCTGAGCAACTACCTTAAGTGCCTCAGTTAAGTTCTTGGGCAACAGAAACGATTGTTTTGTCCCCCGATAAGTTTGGACTGGTGGTCTTGGTCGATCTGTAGGGAGTTGCAGCAGGGGCGGAGCATTGTTTAATTGCTGCTTCCAGTAACAGAGTTGGGACTCTAGTTTTTTTCCCTGCAACTGTTGTCGCTCCCAAACAGCAAAGTCCGCATATTGGATGGGTAGCTCAGGCAAAGATGGAGGTTTTTTGTTAAAGAAGTCTTGGTAAAGAGTTGACAATTCACGAATGAATACACCCACTGACCAACCATCTCCAACAATGTGATGTATCGTGAAGAGCAACACATATTCCTGTTCACTTAGCTGTAGGAGTGTCGAGCGCAGTAGCGGACCTTGAACCAAGTCGAAGGGACGTTGATTCTGCTCGGTTGCCAGCCGCTGGACTTCTCTTTTTTGCTCAGCTTCTGACACTTGGCATAGGTCGATCACTGGCAGTGTTAAGGTCAGGTTTGGAGCAATAATTTGAACTGGTTGCCCCTCTATCATCTTGAAAGTAGTACGCAGAGTTTCATGGCGTTGCACTATTTCGCTGAGACTTTGCTCAAGTGCTGCTACGTCAAGTGAACCTGTCAGTTGTAAGGCTCTATGTTCATTGTAAAAGGGGTTGTCAGGTTCCAACTGTTGGAGAAACCAGAGTCGCTGTTGGGAGAAGGATAGGAGTAAATCTGTCTCTCTTGGTACAGACAGAATTGACTTAATACTAAAACTTGAGACACAATCAGTTTTTTGCAAAAACTCGATTATTTCTGATTTGCGCTCTCGCAGCTGAGATTTCAGAGTTGGTGTCAGCACTCCTTCAGGGGCATTATAATGTAGCTGCTCACCATCGACCCAGAATCTTACGTCTAGACTCTGAAAGTAAGATAAGAACTCATCTATAGTTTTCATAGTACTCCTTCCTCACGACTACCCAAAACTGCAGTGGTAGAAGTTGGCAGTTTTTGAGTTGTTGCACGAATATTCTTGATCTGCTCTGATATACCAGCTACAGTAGGTGCTTCAAAAATGCTTTTTATAGGCAACTCTATTTTGAATTTTTTGCATACCTGAGAGATAACTCGTGTAGCAAGTACAGAGTCTCCTCCTAGCTCAAAGAAATTGTCATGAATTCCTATCTTTTCTATTTGAAGTATTTCCTGCCAAACAGCAGCAATAAGTCGCTCAGTTTGGGTTCGTGGTATGACATATACTGCACTCTCTTGTCGGCTCAAACTTTCCGGTGTTGGCAGTGCCTTTCGGTCAACCTTACCGTTAGGTGTTAACGGCAGCTCATTCAGGAGCATATAGGCAGAAGGCACCATGTAGTTGGGCAACTTTTGCTGCACAAAGTGGCGCAACTCATCAACAATTGATTTGGGTTTCTGATTCTCAGAAGTTCTAGGTTGTAGCCACTGCTTAGTCCAGGCAAAGTCGATTTTGCCACCCACAAAACTGTGCAGCAATATCTGGCTTGATTCTAAGTCGAATAAATCTCTTAACTCTTCAAATTTCAGACCAGCAATAGGACAAAGTCCAATTTCTTGTCTTGGTGCTGTTTCCATCAGTAATTGGCTGATGTAACCTGCCTCCAACAGACAAAAGTCTTTTGCTAATTCTCCATACATTGGAGTAATCGCACTCATTTGCCCAATCAAAAATAGTGCAAAGGCTGATTGCTCAAAAATTAGCTGATTTACACCATAAATATTACCCTCTATCTCTGTGGCACTACTCAGTAAAACTAAACTGTGGTTGGTAGGATGGTAATAGTAAAAACCAGCTTCTAGTCCTTCTATCTGGTTAGGCTTGAGTGACAAATACGTTTGCACAGGATAAAGACTCCCCGCCGAAGCGTAGCGATATTTAGGCAAAGGGGAGTCATCTAACTTGATCTGTAGCAGACAACTCAAGAACTCGCTGAACTGCTCGAAGGGAATCAATTCATCCACAAATTGTCGATAGCTTTGACGCTGCAAATAAGCCTGGGTGAACTGTTCATTTAACTCTGGTTTCGGCAATTGGATACTGACTTGAGCTGATTGTGCTTGTCGTAACCCTAGTTGCTTGAGCTTAAATTCAAGGCGCTCTACAGGATCTACTAAAACTCCTTCGAGTTGACTGGGTTCAGAAGCTTCAACTAGCTTCTGAGTTAATAAATTACTGCTTGAATTTAGTTGTTGGTCACAGACAGCATAAGCGACCAATTGCTGATTCTTCTGTGACTCCCCAACTGTTGTGACTATCACCTCTTTAACATCAGGATGCTCTCGCAGAGTCGCTTCAATCTCACCCAACTCAATACGGTGACCATTGACTTTGACTTGGAAATCCTCCCGTCCGATAAATTCAATATTTCCATCGGGTAAATATCGACCTAAATCGCCGGTTTTGTACAACCGCTCCTGGGTTTGGGGGTGAATTATAAAGCTGGCATTGGTCTTGTCCTCATTTCGCCAGTAACCTTTCGCCAGTCCAATTCCTCCAATGTAAAGCTGTCCAGGAACCCACACTGGACATGGCTCTAGAGCTTCATTCAACACATAAAAGTGCTGGTTCGCCATCGGCTTACCATAGGGGATGCTTTTCCAGGTTGGGTCAACCTGTTCAATCGGATAGAGAATTGACCAGATAGATGCCTCTGTCGCACCCCCTAAGCTGACCAGTTGCACATCTTGAGACAATTTCCGAATCTCGTCAGGTAAGCTCAAAGGTAGCCAATCCCCACTCAACATTACCAATCGCAGGGATTGAGGCAGTAATTGTGAGCGACCTCCTGTATAGTCCACCAGCATCTGCATCAAAGCCGGTACTGAGTTCCAGATACTCACCTGCTGTTGCACCATTAATTCTATCCAGTGGGCGGGGTCTTTGGTAGCATCAGCATCAGGGATAACCATTGTTCCTCCTGCTGCCAGGGTGCCAAAGATGTCATACACTGACAAGTCGAAACTCAGTGATGATAGGGCAAAGACCCGGTCTTGGGATGTTACCTGAAAGCGCTGGTTGATGTCGAGGATGGTATTAACAGCACCTCTATGGTCAATCATCACCCCTTTTGGTTTGCCGGTAGAGCCTGAAGTGTAGATCACGTAGGCTAAATCCGATGGTTGCTGTATAGGCTCTAAAGAAGTTGAAGAGCTAGGAGGTTCTATGGTGTCTATACAAAGGCATTTGACATTCTCTGGCCATTCTAAGGAGGCATCTAGCTTAGATTGAGTGATTACCCACTCGACTTTTCCCTCTTCTAGTAGATGCCATCGACGCTCAGTTGGCAGTTCAGAAGCGATAGGAACATAGGCACCACCAGAAGCAAGTATGCCCAACGTGCCGACAACTTGCTCCCACCCTTTCTCCATCACAATCCCTATCAGTTGATTGGGACGAACACCCAGTTGCCGCAGTTGATTTCCTAGCTGATTGGCACGATTGCTTAGCTCTTGATAGGTTAGGGTACGACGGGAAGTAACTACCGCAGCTTGCTGTGGGTGCAAAGCTACTTGCTCAAAAAATCGGATGTGGAGTAGAGCTGCTTCTGGAACTGGCTCCTCAGTGGCGTTAATTGCGGCTATTTGCTTTAGCTGTGCTGGGGGCAGCAATTGCCTAGTTGTTGCTTGCCACAATTCATCTTCCTTTGCCAGACGCTCTAGGAAACTGCAGTAAGCGGCAAACATCTCATCCAAGAATCCTGCTGGAAAAAGTTCCTCTACTGCATCCCAGTTTAAAACCAAAGTTCCCTCTGTTTCGTAAACCTGATGATCTAGGTAAACTTGAGGTGTCTGACCGCTGCCATAGACAGGTTCTCCTAGGCAAGCCATTGGTATTGGTAAAGATTGTTTGCTTTGCCCACTCTGAGTTAGAGCACTAGTGAATACAACAGGCATGAGTGCACTTGAACTCTGACCTTGGATGCGGGCTAATTCTCGCAGAACTTTCACACCGCTTACATAACGGTAGTCAAAGTCCTTCCAGAGTTGCTTTTGGATGCGTTGGGCTCGCACTGCAAAAGAATCCTGATCTGAGTTGTCTACTGCCAGTAAATTCACTGAGGTGAAGTCTCCAACAATCTGATTTACTTCGGAATGCAGGGGTAGACGATTGAAGAGCGTCAGATTGATAGTAAATTTGGGGCTTTGACTCCAAACAGCAAGGATTTCAGCAAAGGCAGCTAGCAAGAGACCAGAAGGAGTTACACCTACCTGAGTAGCCTTGTTTCTGAGGAAACTCCAGGTATATGACTCTAATTTTCCGGTTCGGCGCACAAAACGGGGGTGTTTGACAGCAGTAAGATTTTTCTTTAGAGGTAATTTTGGGGATGGTGATAATGTGGCTAGACGATTCTGCCAATACTTGAAGGAGCTACTGTATAAATCTGAATCACGGAAGGAAATCTCAGCTAAAACATAATCTCGAAATGATACTTCTAGTGGAGGAAGAAAAATTTCTGGTTTTTTGATTAATTCATTAAGTTCCCGGTTAATAATCTGGGAACTCCAAGCATCACATATCAATGCATCAATGCTTATATGAAATCTAACTTTTTGATTGTTTAATTGAAATGCTCGAATCTCGAATAGGGGCCACTGGTCAGCTGGCAATACTTGCTGAGACATCTGCTCACGAACTTCTGCTAGTTGAGAAGTTACTATTTCAGAACTTTTCTCTCGCAAGTCCAAAACCTTAATTTCATAGAGCGGTACTTGCTCTAAAATTTGTTGTTGTCCATCAGGTCGTACTATTACCCGCAGCATCTCGTGACGGTCAATCAGTTGCTGCCACGCTCTTTCAACTTGTTCTATTTTGATATCAACGGTTTCAATCTCTACATATAAGTGAGCTGAGACATTACTCAATTCAAAAGCACCACTGCGGCCAACCCAGTAAGCTTGTTGAATATCTGTAAGAGGAAAGGATTGATACCGCTCATCTAAATTGGGAACTATTGTAGGTAGTGGTTGGTAAGAAACACTTGAGTATTCACGAAGAGTAGATTCATTTAGAAACCTCAAAATTTCCGCTTTGCGTTCAGTTAGTTGAGTACGCAAAGTTGATGTCAACTTCCCTTCAGGGGCATTACAGTGCAAACGATCACCCTCGCGCCAGAGCTTTATATCTAAGTCTTTAAGGTAGGAGACAAACTCCTCTATTGATTGCTTCATAATTCTATTTCCTCCCGATTACCCAACACATTACTGGTAGAAGTTTGCCGTTTTTGGTCTGTGCCGATAATTGTCTCAATTTTCTCTACTAGCCCAGCAACAGTAGCTGTCTCAAACAGGAGGCTCGTGGGCAAATGAGTCTGTAATTTTTCGCTTATTTTATAAACAACTTGTACCGCTAATAGGGAGTCTCCTCTCAATTCAAAAAAGTTATCATAAATCCCTATCTGCTTTATACCGAGAACCTCTTGCCAGATGTCGGCAAGCATTTTTTCAATCTCATTTCTGGGAGCAACATAGTCATTATTTAGTTTGGGTCGTGGGTGTATCGATTGCGTCAGCAAGTCTAGGTTAGGCTTTGCTTTCTTTTTGAAAGGATTTAGTATATGACCAGTATTGTTATGATTAACTTCAGCTATTAAATTAGTGGGCGATAGCAAAACTTGAGGCAGTGTAATCCCCATAATTTGCCTAAATACATCTATGTCTTCTGACGGTAATAATTCATCATTAAGAGGGTCCACAATCCTACTTCCTTGCCAGCCAGACCACCAGTTAATAGATATGGTGAACGTTCCATCTTTAGCAGTTTTGTAGTTAGCAAACGCATCTAGAAAGTTATTGGCAGAGCAATAGCTAATCTGCCCAACTATAGGTGTAATTGAAGCTAGCGATGAGCACAGAATAATAAAATCCAGCTTAACATCTTTCAAGATGGTATCGAGAACTAGTGTACCTCTGACCTTGGGTGCGAAAACACTTTCTACCTCCCCATGAGTTTTTAGTCCAATCATACCTTCACCAAGAACACTAGCAGCATGGATTACGCCATTAATCTCGCCAAACTGCTCCTGAACTTGAGCGATCACTTGTTGCATTGCTTCGAGATCGGCAACATCAGCCCTAGCCACCAAAATCTTGGCTCCGAGTTCTTCAAGTTCCTGTAATTTGCAGATTTTATGACTGACGTCGTCGTCATGATCGTGATTGCTCAGCCACTCTTCCCACTTGTCTTTTCCTGGAAAAGCTAAACAATCTGTCAGGATCAGTCTAGCTTTTACCGTTTTAGCCAGATGTGACGACAAGGCAAGTCCAATCGCTCCCAAGCCGCCTGTAATCAGATAAATTCCCCCTTGCCTTAACCGTGGCGTTTTTTTTAATGCTTCATCCAATCGAACTTTCTCAAAAGCTGGTGTCCAGCGATGAACACCACGGTAGGCAATAACTTCATCAAAGGTATTAAGATTGAGTTCTGCCAACAAACAGTCTATGAGTTTTTTCTCTTGCCAACTTCCTGTTTCAGGCAACATAACATCAATGCTACGACAGCAGATGTTGGGATATTCTAGCGGAATGACCTTAACCGGTCCAAGCAAAGTTGCTTTCTCTGGAGAGAGCATATCTTCTCCAGTCACTGATTGTAGGTTGTTGGAAATGACTGCAATTTGCAACTCATTAGTCACATTCTGTTGTTCCAGAGCCTGCGCAAGAAACAGCAGAGAGTAAAATCCTTGTTCTTGAGTTTGGTCAGCTTCTTCTAATTCAGATCTTATATGACTCTGCGCTGTGAGACTCCACAGATGTACGATCTTTTGGGGTCTCAAGCCTAAGGTGAGAAGTTCTTTAACCAAGGCATCATAATCATCCCTTTGTCGAGGGTTAATAGTATATTCCCGTTGGCTTTTGGGAGATTTGCTATGGTTACTAAATTGCTCCCCAACCCTGACAGTAATCAAGTCGTGACCCTCAAGCTCTAGTCGCTTCAAGATTTGCGCTCCTAAACCCCATTCATCGACAAACACTAACCAGCATCCAGGCTGAGTTGCCTGAACCCCTGATTGAAAAGGAGGAGGCATAGAACGTTTCCATGATGGAATGTAGAACCAGTCAGTAATGTTGAGTTTTTCGCCTGATGAGACTTTAGGGGTTTGCTTAGCATTTTTTTGCTCAAGGGATACGGTAAATGCTGCTGGTGTAGGCAAGGGCTGGTATTCCTCAGTTACCTGTTTTGGTGGTTCAATCCAGTAACGCTGGCGCTCAAAGGGATAAGTTGGTAAAGGAAGACGATCACGTTGCTCATGAGCATAAAATCCAGACCAATCTATCTGAACCCCAGCCAGCCATAGCTGACCTAGTGTATTGAGCAAGAACTCTAGATCTGATTGTTTCTCTTGGGGGTGGCGTACTGACGTTAATACTACCTGATCGGGCTTTTTCTCTGGATGCTGTTTGGCTAATTTAGTTAAGGTTCGACCCGGACCAACCTCTAGCAAAATTTGAGTCGGTTGTTTCAATAACTCTCGCAAGCATTCAGCAAAGCGCACTGTTTGCCGTAGATGAGAAGTCCAATAGGAAGGAGCCGTTGCCTCCTCTGGTGTAATCCAAGTGCTGGTGAGATTGGAAACGTAGGGGATTTGTGGTGGTTTGAGGCTAACTTGTTTTAACTGCTCTTTAAAAGGCTCCATAATTGGTTCCATTTCAGACATAGGAATAGCAAGCATGCTTCCTGAGGGCAGTTGCTGCATCAGTTTACCCCGTGCCGCCGCTAGAGCTAAAGCATCTTTCAGGGAGAATACACCCGCAAGACAGGCTGCCACATATTCCCCTATGCTGTGACCAATCATCGCCACAGGATTTACTCCCCACGATATCCACAATTGAGCTAGGGCGTACTCAATCACAAATAGTGCTGGTTGGCTAATAGCAATTTGCTGTAATTGCTGCGCTGCCTTTTGAGCTTCTTGATCTGTTGGGTACAGTATTGGGCGTAAATCTAGCCCTAGCTGGGGTTTGAGCAATTCGCAACAGTGATCGCACTCTTGGCGGAATATCGCCTCACTCTGGTATATTTCCCGCGCCATGTTTACGTACTGTGCTCCCTGACCTGTGAACATAAACACAACAGGGCGATCACTTGATTGAGTTAAACTTGTAAAAACTTTTTGGGGCTCAACTGATTCCAGAGTTTTTAATGCATCCTTGAGGTCTTCTACGACAACCATCCGACGATGATCGAACGCCCGACGACCGACTTGGAGAGTATAAGCTACATCGGCAAGGTTGAGGTCTGGATAGTATTTTAAGTGATTAGCCAAACAATCTGTCGCCCTCTCCAAAGCTGAATGAGTCTTGGCAGAAAGCACCAATAATTGTTTGGAGCGGGAAGGACTAGAAGCTTCTACAAGAGGAGCTTCTTCAAGAATCACATGAGCATTTGTGCCACCAAACCCAAAAGAACTGACCCCAGCTCGGCGAGGAAAACCATTAGCTTTCCATTCAGAAAGTTTAGTGTTGACATAGAATGGACTATTCCCAAAATCAATCCGAGGATTGGGCGTCTTGAAGTGGAGAGTAGGGGGTAGTAACTTGTGGTGGAGTGCCAGGACAGTTTTAATTAGCCCAGTAATACCAGCTGCTGCTGCCAAATGCCCAATATTTGTTTTCACTGAGCCAATTGCACAGTAGCCTTTTTTATCAGTACTGACTCGAAAAGCTTGTGTCATTCCTGCAATTTCAATTGGGTCACCTAAGGGAGTTCCAAATCCTTGAGCCTCCATATAGGTGATTGTTTTTGGCTCCACTTCAGCCATAATTTGAGCTGCTTGAATTACCTTCGCTTGTCCCTCTTCACTAGGTGCTGTGTAGCCAACTTTCGAGCCACCGTCATTATTGATAGCAGAGCCCTTAATAACAGCATAAATATAATCTCTATCTGCGATCGCATCTTCAAGCCGCTTGAGGACAACCACTCCTATCCCATTGCCGCCAATTGTTCCATTTGCTTCGGCATCAAAAGCTCTGCAATGTCCATCAGGAGAAATTACTTCGTATGAAGACAGGGTTAATTCATTTTGGGGAACTTTGACTGTAACGCCAGCCGCCAAAGCCATTTTACATTCACCACTCAGTAAACTTTGACAAGCTAGATGAACAGCAACTAATGAGCTAGAACATGCTGTTTGAACGCTGAGACTAGGTCCTTTAAGATTTAATTTATAAGATACGCGGGTAGGAGCAAAATCCTTATCACTTCCCATTAAACTTTGTAAGGAACCTATTGATTCCATCAGTTGGCGGTTGGGATAGATATTATGAAGAAAGTAAGTACTTTGATTTACTCCAGCATAAAATCCTATAGGTTCGTCTTCTCTTTCAGAGTCATAACCAGCATTTTCAAGAGCTTCCCACGCACACTCTAGGAGCAGACGGTGTTGGGGATCCATAACTTCAGCTTCTCTAGGATTAAAGCCGAAGAAACCAGCATCAAATAGTTCTACACCCTCTAGCACAGCACCTGCTTTAATTACCTTATTGGGTTGACTTGAATCATTATATTTCTGTTCTACTTCTGAAAAAACTGAAATCAACTCGACTCCCTCTGTCAAGTTTTCCCAAAATTCGTTAATATTTTTGCTATCGGGGAAATGCCCTGCCATCCCGATTAGCGCCACTTCTAAACCAGTTTTTTCAGAATCACTCATAGTATTTATATTGACATATAGTCTTTTTTTACAATAAAGCTCAATAATATTCAGCTTTATTGTAAAAAATACACCCAATATTAGACTGTTCTTGATTTTGCAAGACGTTGCTTAAGTCGTTTTTTACCTTCTTTTATTTCTTTTTCTACTTTAGCACTATTTTGTTTCAGTAAAGGTGTATTTTGGGGTTGGTTTAAACGCTTAGTTAAAGAACTAATTGTAGGATAGTTAAACAAATCTACCACTGATAGCTGTTGTGTTTCCTCAGGGAGAAAATTGCCAAGTTGGGTGTACATTTTTGTAATTAGTAAGGAATCCCCGCCAAGGTCAAAGAAGTTATCGTTTACTCCAACCTTTTCTAATTCCAGCATTTGTTGCCAAACAGTAGCAATAGTTTCCTCAATCTCAGTCTGGGGTGCTACATAAGCAGCTTTTGAAGTTTGGAGAAAAACTTGTTTTGCTTGAAGCTTACTACGGTCTATTTTACCATTTGCTGACAGCGGTAAAGTATCTAATAGCATATATGTAGAAGGTACCATATACTCCGGCAGTTTTTCCTGTAAAAAGCTCCGTAGGTTTTCTTGTTTAAACTTCTGAATTGATGAAGGTCCGCGCGCCATCAAAACATGAACTCCAAGAATGTCAGCAATGGAACCTGACTTACGAAAGACTGTGCAGTCTGTAAATCCTTCCTGCTGGAATACTTGCTGCCACTGCTCACATGACAGAAGGGGATGTTGCTGCCGTAGTTGTTTATCCTCAAAGCGATCAAAACCTTGTTGCAGCCCCATAAATAACTCCCAAAACTGATGCAGTTTGGTAGGCTCCAACAACAAGACGATGCCATTAGGAGTTAGCAGTGAGCGAATATGCTCTAAAGATTCTTTAATGCTGCGGGTGGCGTGTACTACACCCCCTGCTATCACTACATCAAAGCTGTGGGGTTCATAGCCTTGCTCTAGGGGTGGCTGTTCTAGATCTAGTAGATGAGTTTCGAGGAAAGCATAGTCCCCAAAAATTTCTCTGCCCATCTGCAAGAAATATTGGGAAATGTCGGTGTAGACATAGCTAGTTCGTTCTGGCGGTAGAACAGGGAGTATTTCCCTTGTTACAGCACCAGTTCCAGCGCCAATTTCTAGAATTCGTAAGGGTTTCCTTGACTCCCAGGATTGTCCAATGCTATGCATAATTTCCTTAAATATGGCATTGCCGGACTCAAACTCCTTTTGGTACAGAGATGGGATTTCCTCAGTGGCAATAATCTCAGCTGAGTGGATATTTTCCGTGAGGATATCTGCCAGATTTTCTGCTGAATTAACTAACAGCTCAACGGTTTGTTGGGTGTAGTCTAGAATTGACGCGGCTTCTGAGCGAATCTCTGTCAATAGTTGTGCAGGAAAACTAGCAGGTAAGGGTTGCTGGTTAGCAAACTTTTGATTACGCACTTGCAACCACCCAAGTTCTACCAAGACTGCTAGGGCGCGACTGAGCCATTTCTGATAGCGGGGCTTAATTTGACACCGTTGCATCAGCTCTTTGAGAGAATACTCCTCATCTGGCTTGGTATAAATCCCAAACTTATGCAATGCGACACTCACAGCGTAAGGGTGCAATGGATCTAGTTTTTTTTGCCAGAAAGTAGCAAAGACTTCTGGGTTCACTGTATCGGAGTGTTGTTGGGCTGTTTTGGTTGCCCTTTCTACCAACTCCTTCCACTGGTATTGGATTTCAGCGTTGTCTGCCTCTTCTACCTCAAAAAGCACCTCTGCTTGCTCCGGATCTGGCACTATGTAGGCAATCAGTTGCTGAGATTGAGCAGCCCTTGCTGTTGCCACAACTACAGCATCTCTCACCCCTGGATGCTGCATAAGATTAGCTTCAATTTCTCCTAGTTCAATTCGGTAACCCCCAATCTTCACTTGATAGTCTTTTCTACCCAGGAATTCAATTTGACCATCTGGTAAATAGCGTCCTAAATCTCCTGTGCGGTAGATACGCTCATCTGTCCGAGGATGGGTAATGAAATTGGCGCAGGTTTTTTCTTCATTACGCCAGTAACCCTTTGCCAACTGCACCCCAGCACAATACATTTCCCCAGGAACCCAAATAGGACAGTCCTCTAGGGTTTCATTTAAGATGTAGTATTTTGAGTTGGCCATGGGTTGACCGTAAGGAATACTTTTCCAGCTTGGGTCAACCTTTTCTATCAAGTAGCCAATATTCCAGATAGTTGTTTCTGTTGGACCGCCAATACTAAGTATTTGTGTTCCTGGCACTAAGGCTTTTAGCCGATTGGGAAGTGAAACTGGGAGCCAATCTCCACCCAAAATTGCCAAACGCAAACTCAAAGCTAGTAACCCAGATTGTTCCTCTGCGTAATCCACTAACATTTCCATCATGGTGGGTACTGAATTCCACAGGGTGACTTTTTCCCGCGCCATCAACTCAGACCAGTGACCAGGATCTTTAACTGCAGAGGCATCAGGCATGACAATTGTGCCACCAGCACTCAGCAGACCAAATATGTCATAGACAGATAGATCGTGATGAAGAGCTGTCAGAGCCAGGATACGGTCTTCAGAACCAATATTAAAGCGCCCATTTGTGTGGATAACAACATTAACAACGTTGCGATGAGTAATCATCACCCCTTTGGGTTTTCCCGTAGAACCAGAGGTGTAGATGACATAGGCTAAGTCATCAGGTTTCTGAACTGGTTCTAGCGCTTCCTTACTTTCATCTGATAGGTCTTGGTTGTCTATACACAGCCGTACAACTTCTTTTGGCCAAGAAATTTGCTCATTGAGCCAAGATTGGGTGAGAACAATGTCAGCTTCACTATTTTTTAGTAGATATTCCCTTCGCTCTTGGGGCAGTCCAGGATCGATGGGGACATAGGCTGCACCGGAAGCTAAAATTCCTATAACTGCTACGATCTGCTCCCAACCTTTCTCCATTACTACGGCAATTAGTTGGTTGGGAGATGCCCCCAACTTCCGCAACCGATGAGCAACTTGATTGGAGCGATCGCATAATTCCTGGTAAGTTAACGTGCGCTGAGAAGTTACAACAGCATTTTCATTTGCCCGTACTCGTACTTGTGCTGCAAATAATTTATGCAGTAGCTCATCCGGAATCTGTTCATCTGTGGCATTAATAGCATCCCGTTTTGCTAATTGAGCTGGAGGCAATAATTGCTGCGTTATTTCTATCCAGGCAGATTCGGAAGTGGCAAGCTGTTTGAGAAAGCGACAATACGCCTCAAACATATCTGCAATCATGCCTTCGGGGAAAAGTTCCTCAACGACATCCCAGTTGAACGCCAATTCTCCCTTCTCTTCCCAGACTTGAATATCCATCCATGCTTGGGAAGCTTGGCTGATACCGTAGACTAACTCTCCAAAGTGACTGAAGGTTAAGGTTTCCTGTCCGAGGGAACTGAAGCCTAGAGTGCTAGTAAAGACAATGGGCATGGCGCTAGGCGCTGTCCCTCTTGATCGAGCCAGTTCCCGCGTCACGCGCACACCACTGTAGTAACGGTGTTCTAAATCTTGCCACAGTTGTTTTTGAAGACGGATAGCTCTGTCGGTAAAAGAATCACAGGATGAACAGTCTGCGGCTAAGAGGGTAACGGAAGTAAAGTCTCCTAAGATGTCATTAACTTGAGTATGCAGGGGTAAACGATTGAATAAGGCAAGATTAATCGTAAATTGTGGATTTTTACTCCAAAGTGCGATAATTTCAGCAAAAACCGCTAGTAAAAGTCCAGAGGGGGTCAAACCTGCTTGAGCGGCTCTTTGCTTTAATTGTTGCCAGTCAGTTCGCTCTAGTCCGCTCTCGTAGCGCTTGTTACGATGCTGTTTGAGTTCCTTGGGATTCTTAGCCAAGGGTAAGTCTGGAGCTGGAGGCAAGGTATCGAGGCGTCTGAACCAATAGTCTTGCGATCGCTTATATAGTTCGGTTTCTTGCAATGCTTGCTCGGCTAAAACATAATCGCGGAATGACAGCTCCAAAGGTGGCAGTGCTGCATCGGGATTCTTGTAAAGTTGCACCCACTCGTCAAACAGACGAAATAAACTCCAAGCGTCAAAGACTTGTAAATCGTAGCTAATATGCAACCGGACGCGCTCTTCATCCAAGAGTGTTGCACAAAATTCAAATAACGGCCATTGATCGGCAGGGATGACTTGATGGGATAAGCGATCACGAATTTCTGCTAGCTTTTCGCAGACAACATCTTCGTTCTTTCCTCTCAAATCCACAACCTTCATTTGATAGGGAGGTACAGTTTTTTGAACCTGCTGCTGACCATTGGGTAACACGATAGCTCTTAACATATCGTGACGCTCAATTACTTTTTGCAACGCCCAATTTAGTCGTTCGGGATCTAAATCATGGCCTTCAATCTCGTAGTAACCATGATTAGCCACACTTCCTAACTCTAGAACCCCACTACGACCCACCCAGAAAGCATGCTGCATATCAGTAAGGGGAAAAGGCTCATAGCGTGATTCTGGCGTTAGTACAACTGCTGGTAGAGAAGTATCACTAGCACTAACACTATTGTTGTGCAGTAACATGAGAATCTCTGCTTTATGCTCTAACAATGATTTCCTGAGTTCTGGTGTTATCACCCCCTTAGGAGCATCAATATCTAATGAACCTTCATTAGCAGATAGTTTCACGCCTTTGTTAGCAAGATTATTTAAAAGTGAATGTAGATCCATATTTTTAATAAAAAAATAGTTTTTTTTAACTAAATCAACTGATACCTTGTTGGCGTAATTGTTAAGCTAGAAGGTTAGTATTTACAAAGTATTTACAAATTTAATTTTTCCCTTTCTTCTTCTTTATTAGCTTCAGCAATAGCTACAGATTTTGATGAAATTAGGTGTGCTAAAGCCAGTTGCTTGAGTAACTGTTCGGCTAATGTAGTGATGGCGTTATCACCAAAGAATTTCTCAATTGGTACTTGGACCGCGAAATCCGCCTCAATTCGTCTTCTGAGTTCAAAAGCCATCAATGAGTCAAGCCATGAGGCAAGAAGCTGCTGAGAGTTTACTTCTGCTAATGGAACCTTTAGGGAGGTAGCTAGCCATTCCCTAAGATAGGTTTCAAGCATTGGCTGTCGTTTCCCTAGTTCCGTAGCCAAGATTTGTTCTCTTGAGATAGAGCTTTTTTCCAAAGCTGGGAGTTGCTCTGTTGAGATGGAGTCTTTTCCAACTGGATGAATTCTCTCGCTTTGAGCAGTAATGCTGATTGGGGGTGCAGGTACTGGTCCAAGTGCCACCTCGCCCCAGCGGATTACTGTTGCAACAGCAGTAGCCGCTGCACCGTTGGTGTAAATAAGAACTAAGTCATTTTCCCTAATTTTGCCTGCTTGTGCAGCGTGATATAGATTAGCAATGGGAAGTACCGGTCCAAGATTACCATAACGAGGGTAGAGATTAATCGTTCGCTCCGGATCAATTTCCAGTGCTCGCGTACAAACACTGGCATACCAGGGTGTAGGAGTATTGAAAGCAAAAAAGTTGATTTGTTCTAAGGTCACACCAGCAGCTGCGATCGCACCTTGGCAGCAAGTCTGAACGAAATCAACAGCTGTTTCCGCCAGCATATTGGCATTTTCACCTGTTCTAGTAACCATTTGAGGCTTGCCTTGATCGTCTGTCACTAGTTCATGTAAATAAGCCTCACAAGTAGCGGTAGTATTAATTATTTTGCTGCCAAGAATACCTTGGTTAGGTTTTAGCCTGTCAACTACAAACGCTCCAGCACCATCGCCCATTGACAGCGAAAGAGTATCCTGCTCATCAACAGACTTAGAACCGATTTGGGAAACAACTACTAATACATTACGGTATTCTCCAATTTGTATCAAAGCACGAGCATTCTGAAGCGCTATCAAGGCACTTGAACAGGTTGATTCTAGATTCCAGGCTGGTGCATCTAGTTCTAATTTACGAGCTAGATAAGCAGCATTACCAGTTCCAACTTGTTCAGAGAAGAGCGAGGCAACAATCATCAAATCTACTTCCTCAGGAAGTAGATTTGATGCTTCAAGAGCATCTCTAGCAGCACGATACTCGAGTGTCAGCGATGATTCGTCTGGACTAACTACCCGACGCTCCACATTACCTCGAAAGGGATCTGATAGATAGGGAGCTACCTCTTGTGACCAAATGTCAAGCCCATTATTCTCGGAAAGGGGTGAGGTTTTCCTAGGTAGTCTGATTCTTTTTGGCTGTTTTTCACCAAACAACTCTGGAAACTTATTTTGCCAATAATCGTTGGTACGTATTTTGCTTGGAAAACTGACAGCAAGGGAGCGAATACCTATAGGAAAATGGTTCATAACAAAGATGCACTTCTGAAGTAATGAAGACATCTCCAGAAAAGCTGACCTTTGATAATGATTTTAGTCATTTTTCTAATTTCTGGAGATGTCTTAGAAATTAAAGAGAAGTTAAATAAAGGGGTAATCAGCCTCCTTCAAATTGTTACTATTGACATTATTAACAATTGCTAGGATTGCATTTCTATAGGTCATTCTAGGTAACCAATCCAAAATTATAGTGATTAACTAGTGCAGCATGGTAAAGATAGCCTAAACTGAAAAAAAGGTTAGAGTCCTTACTGTATAACCTTTTCTCTCATAGCTTGTGCTGTTTTCTGCATAGCCTGAGTTTTATATTACTACAAAAAAACACACACAACAATAGCAATTGATTATCATTAGCAATTGATTATCTATTTGATCATTAGCAATTGATTATCTATTTGATCATTAGCAATTGATTAATTCTACCTTAAGAGGGATATACGTTTTAGATTATTGATCGGCTATTCTTTTTCCTTTATTAAGAAATATAAAAATAAAAATTTTTTTAGCTCTATTGTCATTAAAGAGAAATCTGACAGAGGCTAATTTTAGCCTCCGTCAGATTACTACTATCAACGTTATTGAGGATTGCTAAGGTTTCATTCCCCACACTAATCAAGGTGTTGTTACCCTGCTGGTTAAAGGATAGTTCACTAAAGCTGATACTACCTGCTAAACCAATCAAGTCCTCACCAATCTCAAAATCCACAATTGTATCTGTGCCTTCACCTACAGCTAACACGAAGGTGTCACTACCACTGCCACCAGAGAAGTTGTCACCAGTCAGGGTATCGTTACCGAGACCACCTCGCAACAGGTCATCGCCATCGTCACCCCAGATTTGGTCATCACCTTCCTCTCCGAAAAGTTCGTCGTTACCGGCTTTGCCACC
>JGI12316J15309_10009839_pt1 | contig 60145 bp, 54 predicted proteins | sample MarCyaLeptolynsp_FD_15309 | JGI IMG/M metagenome (IMG submission 15309)
GATGGTCTGCATGCCGAGCCGCATATGATAGAGACCTGATACGATCATCATCAGGAGCAGGATCGCGACAAACGGCGAAGCGATCATTTCCGCCGCCTGTTCGTGACCGGCTCCGATCATTGATACGACAAGAAACACAAAAAAGATCGTCAGCGGAATGTTCGCGACGCCGGTCAGGCGCTGTTTCCAGAAATGGTCGGTGCCTTCCTTGGCGGACCCGAGACCGCGAACCTGGCTCAAGGGGGTGCGCATGTTCATCAATCTGTCTCCTCAGGCCGAAAGAAGGGCAATGGCCCAGACAAGAATTGTCAGGACAACCGATCCGACAAGGGTCGCTTTGGCAATCGTGTCCCTTTCCCCCGGACCAAGTCCATAGCCGAGATCCCAGACAAAGTGGCGTATGCCGCCAAGCATGTGATGGATCAACGCCCATGTGTATCCGAACAGTACCAGGCGCCCGATGATGGAGTTGAAGATTGCCGTGGTGAAATCGTAATAGTCACCGCCGACCGCCACCGAGATCAGCCACCAGGCGACCAGGATCGTTCCGAAATACAGGGCCGCGCCGGTGATACGATGGACGATCGACATCACCATGGTGAAGATCGGCTTGTAGATCTGCAGGTGCGGGGAGAGGGGCCGATTGGACTTCAAATCGACATCTGCCATTGGGTATCCTTCTTGCCGGATTGCGGATTGGAATTGCGGCGTTGCCGACTTGTCTAACGCACTGCACCATGGACGTCAAAAGGCTTCACGTGAAACCTTCGTCGTATTGCACGGCAAACATTGCAGATATCCCGGCAATACCGACAATAGACACGTTCCCGGCGCGGCGGCATCCACTGGGACAAGATGGATCGGACGTTCAATTGGTTACGCCGGCCAATCGGGGTTCGAGCGCCCCGAGGCCGCCATATCATCTGTTTGCCGGCAACAAGTGCGACTTAGGCGGGAAGCGGTTCCCGCGCCAGCACTTTGTGGACATGGACCATGTAGATCGTCGCAAATATCGGCGTAAGCAGGTTCAGGATGGGAACCGCAAGCACGCCGGCAATGACCAAACCACCGAAAAAGACAGTCGTCGAATGCCGCGACCGCAATTGTTTGACTTCCTGCTCGCCGTGAAACCTGAGCGCGGCGAACTCGAAGAATTCCCGCCCGAGCAGATAGCCGTTGGCGATAAAGAAGATAATCAGGTTCACACCGGGAACCAGAAGCAACACCAGAGCGGCCAGGTTGACGATAATGACAAGCGAAACGAACTTGACGGCCAGGACGATCGATCGGCCGATCGGCAGCGACCGGCCCGGCGGATCGTCGGGATAGGAGAACCGTTCGACCTTTTCTGCGATCTCGTCCTGGAAGATTGCTGCAAACAAGGCCGTTACCGGCGCGATCAGGAACCCCATGAAGATGAAGGATCCAAATCCCGCGATAATGCTGAGCGCGGTTTCAAGCCAGGGATAGGGAACCACAAGAAACGAAGCAAGAACGGCCTGCAAACCGATCCAGACGCCGACAAGCAACAGCAGGGTCAATCCCAGCGACCGCCAGAAAATCGACCGGAACGGTTTCGACAGCGCCTGTTTGAATGCCCGTGATGCGTTTTCCAAAAGCACGTGTGTGTCACTCCTGTCCGGTTGTCTTGCTTCGGCTTCGAAATAGGTGCGCGACAGGCGCGACACAAGATCCCGGCTCTCAGCGAAGCGGAACGCCCGTTTCCAAATCCGGCTTTGGCGTGGCGATTCCCTTGAAAACCGCGAATTGCCGATTGCCTTTTCCGCGTGATCCCGTGTAAAGGACGCGGTCAATACGCTGGCGGCCTCAATCCCGTCATCGATTCAAAGTTTGCCTTCGCAGTTTTTGACCGCGTCCCGGCGGATCCGGCTCTTATGGAATTGCGGCCTTCAACACACTTCTGGAACTCACCACTGGGGAATGCAATGACGAGCGCGCGGTTTGACGTTTTGGGAATCGGGAATGCAATTTTTGACGTGCTGGCGCATGTCGAGGACGATTATCTGGCCAAGGAAGAGCTGATCAAGGGGTCCATGCGCCTGATCGACGCCGAGGAAGCCGAACGGCTGTACAGCCACATGGGACCGGCGCTCCGGATCTCAGGCGGCTGTGCCGGCAACACGGCATCGGGGGTTTCTTCGTTCGGCGGCAAAGCCGCCTTCATCGGCAAGGTTGCTGCGGATACGCTCGGCGAGGCCTACAGTCACGACATGCGCGGTTTCGGCGTGCACTTCGATACGGCGCCCCTGCAGGGCGGCGCGCCGACAGCCCGTTCGATGATCCTGATTACGCCGGATGGCGAGCGCACGATGAATACCTATCTCGGCGCCTGTCAGAATCTCACCGTTACCGACATTGACGAGAGCGTCGTGTCGGACGCTCGGATCACCTATCTCGAAGGCTACCTCTGGGATCCGGCGGAAGCCAAGGAAGCCTTCCGGAAGGCCGCGGAATTTGCCCACAAGGCCGGACGCAAGGTAGCCCTCACCCTGTCGGATTCATTTTGCGTCGACCGCTATCGCGAGGAATTTCTCGACCTGGTTCGCACCGGCGCCGTCGACATCCTGTTTGCCAACGAACATGAATTGCGGGCGCTTTATCAGACCAGCGACATGAATTCCGCCGTCAATGCGGTTCGCGAAGACGCCGCCCTGGCAATTGTGACGCTTGGCGCCGAAGGGTCGCTGGCTGCAACCCGCGAGGAAACCCATCATGTCGCGGCCGCGCCGGTCGACACCGTTGAAGACCTGACCGGGGCCGGAGATCTCTACGCCTCCGGATTTCTGTTCGGACTGTCCCGCGACGCCGATCTCGTCACCTGCGCGCGCCTCGGCGGCCTGGCCGCGGCGGAAGTCATCACCCATGTCGGCGCCCGGCCACAGACCTCCCTGAAGGAAATCGCCGAACAGAGCGGAATATCGCTCTAACGCATGTCGCGCCTGATCTGCCTGAGATCACCCGAAAACGATGTGCGCAACAAAAGGTCCGCAGCTTGTTGCGTGAAGCCGATTTCACGCGGCGCGCTGCAGAATTGAGTTCCCGGATTTCCGTTCACGGCAGTCCTATGCCGGATGATCGCCTTCCACCAGGTTGCGGAAGGCGGAGACGACCTGCTCGTAAACCGGCCGCTTGAACGGGATGATCAGTTCGGGCAGAGCGAGCAGATCTTCCCAGCGCCAGGAGACAAACTCCTGGTCGCTGCCGTCCGGCGGCTCCAGGATGTTGATTTCCGTCTCGTCGCCGGTAAAGCGGAACGCATACCATTTCTGCGTCTGGCCACGAAATTTTGCCTTCCAGCGCCCGGACGCCAGAATCTCGGCGGGAAGGTCATAGCAATACCAATCCGGTGCCTCGGCGAGGAATTCCAGCGATGTGATCCCGGTTTCCTCGAAGACTTCGCGTCTTGCCGCGGCAAGCGGGTCCTCGCCCGGGTCGACCCCTCCCTGCGGCATCTGCCACTTGAAGGCATTGCCGGCCGAATCCGGATGCAACACACGTTCGCCGATCCAGACCCGATTGTCACGGTTCAGGATCACCACGCCGACACAGGGCCGGTAAGGCAGGACATCGATATCGGTCACCGGATCTTCTTCCTGCATGAACGGAGCGGCCTCTATTTGTAATCTTTAGACCGAACTACGACTGGCCCGAACGCGCCACGAAACTCGGCGGGACGAGATATACACCCCTGGCCTCCAGGCCAAGGGCCCATTCCGCAATGCGTTCGATGCTGACCGGCAGGGCCGATGCTACACCGATTGCGAGCCCGCGCGAGCGGCTCAGCGATTCCAGACGCAGAAGCTGGGCATCGACGTCTTCCGGCGTCGAAACCGTATCGACGATCAGGTCCGCTTTGGCAAAGGGCGCGCCCAGTTCTTCCGAAATCCGTTCTGTCACGCTGCGGCTGGAGGAGCCGTCATCGACCAGCATCAGTCCGCGCCTTTCCAATTCCTGCACCAGCGGGGTGACAGAATCAGGGGCAGCCGTGTATCGCGCGCCCATATAATTGATGACACCGACATAATTGCTGATGCGTGACATCAGCCATTGCAGGCGATCCATGTTCTGGGATGAGGACAATTTACTCAGCAATGTGTGCGGGCCAGGATCGTTATCGGGGAAATCAAACGGTTCGAGCGGCACTTGCAGCAACAGTTCGTGGCCTTCCTGGCGCGCCCTTTGCACCCAGCGGTCAAGGCTCGATCCATAGGGTGCAAACGCCAGGCTGATACCCGGGGGCAAGAGCCTTATGGCCTCCTGGGTACCGGTCTGGCTCAGTCCGAGGCCGGTCACAATCAACACGACCTTCGGCGAATCCTGCGCCCCTCGCGCCACGGGCGCGGCATACAGATCGAGGGGCCGCGATCCATCCTTGGCAATCTTCGGGACTTTTCCGTAACGTCCTGCCTCGGTTATTTTTTCCACCGGCGTCGTCGATAATGAGCGCGCCTGTTCAGGATCGGAGGGATTGTCGTCGGTAAATTCTATTTCGGGCGGCGGTGCCGCGGCTTCTTCGGTGTCCGATGCAGCTTCGTTGCCTGAAGATGGAAGACTCGGCCGAATTGCAACGACTTCCACATCTTTCTTGGTGACGCCGGACGCCTGACGCTCGATCGCCACGACCACGACCGGCTCGCCGCCGAGCGGATCATCAACAAAGATCACCCAAAGAACGACCAGAACCAAGGTCGCCAGCGAGATGCCGGCGCCGATCCATCCCGGGCGCAAAGCCCAGCGTCGTTTCTTAGAGGGTCCGTCCTTGCCTAACGGCGCAGAAAGAGCATTGGCCGCCATGAATCCTTATCCCCCAACGACCGGCTGGCTGGTTTCGCCAGACCGCCAAAACCGGTCCCGTGACTTTGCAAACACGCGCCGAATCCGTTCCCTGCCTCATCAATGCGCCGAACGGTCCGACTTCTGTGGGACGGCGCTGTCACTGCGCACATCGTCTTCGTTTGACCCAAAGCAGAACAAACGCGACATGCGAGAGAGCGCCATCCACAAGCCTCGCGTTCCATCTTGTAGGAGAATTGTTAACCAAATCGTAACGGATCCCTTTCCGTCACGATGCCAGGCTGTTCACACTTTCGCGGAACCATCGAACTATCGCATGTCGCGTTTGTTCTGCTTTGGATCAAACGAAAACGATTTGCGCAACAAAAGGTCTACAGCGTGTCGTGTGAATCCGATTTCACGCGACACGCTGAAGGGTCTGTGGACAGGCAAAAAAATGGCCCGCTGGAGGGCGGGCCATTCTCGCGTCAGTTTTGAACCGGTTTGGTCGGATCAGGCGGATAGGCCTTGTCCTGCTTTTCGCCGCGCAACAATGCCATGGCGTAATGTAGCTGTTTGTCATCCTTCCGGTCGGCCGGCACATAGGCTTGCGAGCCAGATTTTTCCTCGCCGCCCTCGGAAGACAAATGTCCTCTCAATCCAGCCTCGCCGGTCGAATTGGCCCGGCCCTTCAATTCTTCCGGCAAGTCCTGGAAGATCTCGATATCCGGGTCGATGCCCTGGGCCTGGATCGAACGACCGGATGGCGTGTAATAACGGGCCGTGGTCAGGCGGATCGCTCCGTTTTTGCCAAGCGGGATGATCGTCTGGACCGATCCCTTGCCAAACGAGCGGGTTCCCAGAATGGTGCTGCGCCGGTGATCCTGCAATGCGCCGGCGACGATTTCGGATGCAGAGGCCGATCCGCCATTGACCAGCACGATCACCGGGACACCCTTGGTCAGATCACCGGAGCGGGCGTTGTAGCGCTGTGTATCACGGCTCTCGCGGCCTCTGGTCGAGACGATTTCGCCCTTGTCGAGGAATGCGTCCGACACCGAGATCGCCTGATCAAGCAGGCCGCCCGGATTGTTGCGCAGATCAAGCACATAGCCCTTCAGCTTGTCCTCGCCGATTTCCCCGCGAACTGTGTCGATAGCCTTTTTCAGGCCTTCGAACGTCTGCTCGTTGAACTGGGTGATCCGCAGATAGCCGATATCGTCTTCTTTCTGCCAGCGCACCGACTTGATCCGGATCTTGTCGCGAATGATCTTGATGTCGATCGGCGCCTCGGCGCCCTCACGCCGCACAGTGATGGAAATCTCGGTCTTGATCGGGCCGCGCATCCGTTCCACGGCCTGGTTGAGGGTCAGGCCCTGCACGTTCTCGCCGTTCAAATGTGTGATCAGGTCGCCGGCAAGCACCCCGGCCCGCTGCGCCGGTGTGTCGTCGATGGGCGTCACCACCTTGACATAGCCGTCCTCCAGCGTCACCTCGATGCCGAGACCTCCGAATTCGCCGCGGGTCTGAACCTGCATGTCCCGGAAGCTTTTCGGCGACATGTAGCTCGAATGCGGATCAAGCGATGTCAGCATGCCGTTGATGGCCGATTCGATGAGTTCGGCCTCGGCCGGCTCTTCGACGTAATCGGAGCGAATGCGCTCGAACACATCTCCAAACAGGTTCAGCTGGCGATACGTGTCCGAGCTTGCCGCCAGTGCCGGCTCGCTAAAACGAAACGTCGTTTGTGTAAACATGAAGATCGACAGGGCACCGAGTGCCGCACCGACCATGAGCAGTGAAATCTTCTTAATCATCCGCCAACCTTTTCGGCTCTTGGTAGCGCCCACCACGGGCTGGGATCAATCGCCCTGCCGTCCTTCCTGAACTCTATATAGAGGACCGGTTCGGAAGATTGTATATCAATTGTTCCGGCGCTCGCATATCGAGTTGTGCCCATACGCCCGACCGGTTCTCCGGCAAGGACATATTGCTCACGTCCAACTTCGATTCGCTCCAGTCCGGAGAGGACGATATGATAGCCGCCACCGGCATCAAGGATCAAGACTTCCCCGTAGCTGCGAAACGGACCTGCATAGGAAACCTGTGCATCGGCAGGCGAATACACCCGCCCCTGAGCCGGTACACGCAACGACAATCCAGACGACGCCACGCCAAGGGAGTCTTCTTCCGCGAAACGTCGAACCGGAACACCGTCCGCCGGAATCCGCAATGATCCCATAGCCTTATCGAAAGGAACCGCCTGGAACAATCCGACCGGCGGACGCGAACCTTCCTTCGGCTCCGTGGATTTTGAATCCTGCAGAGCGGCAATCCGTTGCTTTTCGGCAGCAATTTCCGTTTCCAACTGGCCGATCAAATCATTGAGACTTTTTGCTTCTTCACCCAGTTTTACGGCCCTTTTGCGTTCAAGAGCCAGGGTAATTTCGGATTTCGACCGAATCTTCCGCTTTTCCTGCAACAACAATTCAAGACGAGCATTTTCCTCGCCGAATCTCTCGGCGTCCGATTCCAGGGCCGCGCGCTCCAGTCTGATTTCCTTTTTCAATGTTGTCAGCGTGGCCAAATCCTGCCGCAACCGGTCCGTCTGACTGCGAATCTGCGGCATGACCGAGCCCAGAAGGATGGCACTTCTGATCGAACCCAGCGCGTCGCTGGGCCGTGCGGCAATGGCCGGCGGCGGATGGCGTCCAATGCGTTGCAGGGTCGCCAGAACATCCGCCAGATCGGCACGCCGGCCGGTCAATTCCGCACGCAGACGCTTTTCGGTCTGCAACAGATCCTGCAGCCGCCGAACACCCTCGTCGATGGAGGCATTCAGCGCCCGAAGCTTGTCGGCGGCGCGCACGAGGGCGGACTGTATGTTGGCCTGATCGGACTCCAACCGGGTAATTTCCAGCCTGAGAGCCCTTTGTTTGTCCTCGCTTTCGGCTTTTTCGGCGCCAAGCGCATCCAATTGCTTGCGGTAGGCGGTGGCCTTGGCGCGAACCGACAGCAGATCTCCCTTGGCAATTCCCGGCGAAGCCTTGACCCGAACCGGTGTTTCGGGATCTGCAGCCTCGGTCCGGCCGCTGGACATTGTCAGGATTGTCAAGGTGCAAACCAACATGACGCGCAGTGCCGGACCCGTCCAGCCGGACAGATATCGGGCAGCTTCCGCATATGGCGGACTATGTCGACTGCATTGGCCTGTCACATCATCTTCCAAGCTTCGCAATCCGGTCAAAGCGCGTCCAAGTAAACCTGACCGGCTCCAGCCGTTTATCGACCGTCAATGAGCCAGTCTTCATTTCATCGCCATAGGGACTCTATAACGCCACGCAACGGAGATTGAAACAAAGCCGTTTCATATCTGTTAAGCATAAGCCGGCAACACGAGCGCGGTTTCATCCGCCGCGATGATAGGGATGGCCGGCAAGGATCGTAACCGCCCGATAGAGCTGCTCGCACAGCATGATCCTGACCATCTGGTGCGGCCAGGTCATTTTTCCGAAACTCAAGGCCGCGGCAGCGTCCTTGCGCAGGTCCGGTGCCACGCCGTCCGCGCCACCTATGACGAACCCGATCATGCCGACCGACGATTCGAGCAGATCACGGAAGGAGGCGGCGAACCGATCGCTCGGCTGATCCCTGCCGCGTTCATCGAGCACAAACCAGGAGTCCGCTTTTCCAAGAGCCCGACGAATCGCCTCGCCTTCCTGCTCCCGCCGCAACGTGTCACTGCTTGCACGGCTTTCCGGGATTTCAACGATCTCGACCTGTGTCATGCCGAGGTTGCGCCCGGCTTTTTGAAACCGGTCTAGATAGCGCTCGACCAGATCCCGTTCGGGACCGGCTTTCAGCCGTCCCACGGCGATGATACGCACCTGCATTGCCCCGTGCCCCGTTCCAACACAAACCGCACCGAACGCGCTTCAGACCGGCCTCCGCGTCATAGCGCCTTCCGCATTTCCCATCCGCTCAGCCGGTCCGTCTGAACCGGAAAAGCTCCAGCGGGCAACGAGCCTTCGGATCGCCAACGATCAGGCACAGGCGTCAGCCTACAAACTGAACCTGATCCTGCTGGCCGGTGCTCCACATTTTCTCGATATTGTAGAAATCCCGAACTTCGGGGCGGAAAATGTGAACGATGACGTCGCCAGCATCGACAAGGACCCAGTCGCAATGTGGCAGGCCTTCGACCTTGGCGGACCCAAACCCGGCAGATTTCAGATTGCGCAAGACCTGATCGGCGATCGCTCCCACATGTCTGTGAGACCGTCCGGACGCCACAATCATGTGATCGGCGAGAGCTGATTTTCCGGTGATTTCAAGTTTGACAATATCCTCCGCCTTGGAATCCTCCAGGCTCGAGGAAATGATATCAACAGCCGCCTTCGGCTCTGTCTGCTGTGCGGCGGCCCGTTCACGAGGCACGGATTGACCGTTGTCCTCGATATTGTTTGCGATGGGCAGGATGTATTTCCTTCTCTATCGGGTTACCCGCCTGTCTCGACCGAAATGCCCGTACCCTTATTGGCCCGAACCCCGGCTGGCGGTAACGCCCTATAATAAACCATCAAGCATGACGATTTCAAGATGGTGGCGCCGGCCGCTGTGCGGCAGGATGCCTGACATAATTGCGTCAACATTGGGGCGTCGCGCGATGGTTTCCTCACTCTGCGGTGCCGATCGCGGCCAAACGCTGTCGCAATGCCGTCGACGACGACGAATCCAGCGGACAATGGATGAACGCCCAGGCCGGGCGTTGGCGTGAAACAAGCGACCCAGCGTTACCCTCATCAACCCGGAATCGACCGAACGCCTGTGCCGCCGGAGCCGATGCGGCAGCGAGACGGTCGCCGGGACGGTCGACCACGGCAACCGCGACCCGGCGCATGATGCCACGCCAGTCCTGCCACCGGTGAAACTGGCTCAGATTGTCGGCCCCCATCATCCACAGAAACCGGACATCGGGCCGTCGTTCGGTCAGATAGCGGATCGTGTCGGCGGTGTAATGCAGCCCGGCCGCGGCTTCAAAGGCAGTCACCCGCACGTGCGGATGATCGGCAAGCGCTGCCGCTTTGTCGACGCGCGCGGCAAGCGGTGCCAGTTCATCATGGCTCTTTAAGGGGTTGCCGGGCGTGACCAACCACCAGATCTGGTCCAGTTCACAGCGCCGCAGCACGGTCAGGCTGGCCTTGCGATGTCCCTGATGGGCCGGATTGAACGATCCGCCAAACAGGCCGATCCGCATTCCGGCGCCCGTCGGCGGCACGCGCAACCATTCCCGGTCGGCCTCGAAGGCCGACGCTCCGGTAACCAGGCGCATCCGGTCAGGTCCGGATCTGACCGGCGCCGCGCACCTTGTATTTGAAGCTCGTCAACTGCTCCAGACCGACCGGTCCGCGGGCATGCATCTTGCCGGTGGCGATGCCGATCTCCGCGCCCATGCCAAATTCCCCGCCATCGGCGAACTGGGTCGATGCGTTGTGCATGACGATGGCAGAATCGACCCCATTTAGGAACATTTCAGCCGTTGCCGCATCGTCCGTTATGATGGCTTCGGTGTGGCTGGAGCCGTGTGTCGCAATATGATCGATAGCGGCGGGGAGACCTGACACAACGCGAATTGCGATGATGGCGTCGAGAAACTCGCGTCCCCAATCCTCGGGCCTGGCGGCAACGACACGATCGGACACGGCGCAGGCCGCATCGTCACCGCGCACTTCGCACCCGGCCGCAAGCAGAGCCTCTATGATCGGACCGAGATGGGTGCCGGCGCATTCGGCATCGACAAGCACGGTTTCGGCCGCGCCGCATATGCCTGTCCGGCGCATTTTTGCATTGACGACGATGGAGCGGGCCATGTCGAGATCGGCGAGTTTGTCGACGAAGATATGACAGATGCCTTCAAGATGGGCGAAAACGGGTACGCGGGCCTCGTTCTGCACCCGCTCGACCAGGGACCTGCCACCGCGCGGCACGATCACGTCAACAGTGCCGTTCAGGCCAGACAGCATCGCACCGACCGCGGCACGGTCGGTCGTCGGCACCAATTGGATCGCGTCCTCAGGCAGCCCCGCATCGCGCAGACCGGTAACAAGGCATTCGTGAATCGCCGAGGCCGAATGGTGGCTGTCCGATCCACCGCGCAGGATGACCGCATTGCCGGACTTCAGGCACAGCGCCCCGGCATCGGCCGTGACGTTGGGACGGCTTTCGTAAATCACCCCGATCACGCCAAGCGGCGTGCGCACCCGTTCAATCCGCATGCCGTTCGGACGGTCCCAGGCGTCGATTGTCGATCCCACCGGATCATTCAATGCAGCGATATCCTCGATGCCCTGCGCCATCGCCTCGATGCGGTCCGGTGTCAGGGTGCCGCGATCGACAAAGGCGCCGGTCACGCCATTGGCCTGCATGCGCTCCACATCTTTTGCATTGGCCCGCAAGATGTCATCGCAATTGCCGCGCAACCGCGCCGCCATGGCAGCAAGTGCCCGGTTTTTTGAATGGGTCGACGCCGTCGCCAGCAACCGTGCCGCCGCCTGCGCGCGCGCGCCCAGGTTGTGCATGACGTTTTCGACCGACCTTTCGGTTTCACTGACCTGATCAAGCATGGTTCACTCCTGCGCACTCTTGTTGTAGCGCACCGCGGCGCCGTCCGACATGGCCGTCTCGTTGGCATTTGCCGGCGCCTTGGCACTGACCTTCAGGGCCATATCGTCGCGATGGATCATCTCGGCCCGCCCTGCATAACCCAGAATCGACTGGATTTCACTGCTGTTGCGTCCCTTGATGCGATCCGCATCGCGAGAATCGTAGGCGATCAGGCCGCGCCCGAGTTCGCGGCCACCGGTGCCGACGATCGCAACGGCATCGCCGCGCGAAAAAGCGCCGATCACCGAAACGATGCCTGCCGGCAACAGGCTCTTGCCGGAGGTCAGCGCCTTCTCAGCGCCTGCATCGATCATCAGCACGCCGTTGGGCTCCAGCGACCCGGCAATCCAGGTCTTGCGCGCGGCGACCGGCGTGGCGTGGGCGGCGAACCAGGTTGCATTGCCGTCGCTGTCGATGGTCCGCAGCGGGTTCAACCCCTTGCCGGACGCAATCACCATCTGGGTTCCCGCCGCCACGGCGATTTTCGCCGCGTCGATCTTGGTGCGCATGCCACCACGGGACAATTCCGATCCGGCCGAACCGGCCATCGCCTCGATCTCCGGCGTGATCCTGTCCACGAACGGGATCAGGCGAGCGTCCGGATTGTCCAGGGGCGGGGCAGTGTACAGTCCGTCAATATCGGACAACAGAACCAGACAATCGGCGCTGACCATCGTCGCGACACGCGCGGCGAGCCGGTCATTGTCGCCGTAGCGGATTTCCGAGGTCGCGACCGTGTCGTTTTCGTTGATAACGGGCACCGCGCCGAGCCCCCAGAGCGTGCCAAGCGTGGAGCGGGCGTTGAGATAGCGGCGGCGCTCCTCGGTGTCGGCCAGGGTCAGGAGAATCTGCGCGGCGACCAGCCCGTGCCCAGCCAGCACCTCAGCATAGGCCTTGGCCAATTCGATCTGACCGATCGCCGCCGCGGCCTGGCTTTCCTCAAGCTTCAGACCGGTGCGCGCGAGGTTAAGAGCCCGCCGGCCAAGAGCGATTGCACCGGACGACACGATCATCACCTGACAACCGCCCGCGGCGAGAGCGGCGACGTCATCGGCAAAGGCAAGCAGCCAGGGCCGGTTGAGCGTGCCGGTCCGGCCATCGACCAGAAGCGACGAGCCGATTTTGACCACGACCCGACGATGCGAACGCAACCGTCCGTTCATGGCCGCCAACCCTCCGCAGCCTCGCCCGAGGCCCGCTTTTTCCGATCATCGGCCTTGCGGGCGTCCTCGACATAAGAGATGACCGCCCGCAATGTGTCATCGACACGCAACCCGGACGCGGCGGAAATGACCAGCGGCCGCTTGCCGGCCGCATCCGACAGGGCATCGAACTTGTCCTTCAGGTTGTCTTCGGTCACCGCGTCGGCCTTCGAAAGGGCAACAATTTCCGGCTTTTCGTCGAGACCGTTGCCGTATGCCGCCAGTTCGCCGCGTATGATGCGGTAGCTTTCCGCGACATCCTCCTCCGTCGCGTCGACCAGATGCAGCAGGACACGGCAGCGCTCGACATGGCCGAGAAACCGGTCGCCGATGCCCGCCCCTTCATGGGCGCCCTCGATAAGACCGGGAATGTCGGCCATGACAAACTCACGGCCGTCAATGCCAACGACGCCAAGATTGGGATGCAGGGTTGTGAACGGATAATCGGCGATCTTGGGACGCGCCGCACTGACACGGGACAGGAAAGTCGACTTGCCGGCGTTCGGCAACCCGACAAGCCCGGCATCGGCGATCAGTTTGAGACGCAGGATGATCCACTTTTCAATGCCTTCCAGGCCGGGATTGGCATGGCGCGGCGCCCGGTTCGTCGAAGTCTTGAAGTGAGCGTTGCCGAAGCCGCCATTGCCGCCGCGGGCAATGCACAGCCGCTCGCCGACCTTGGTGAAGTCGGCCAGCAGCGTTTCTTCATCCACATCGAAAACCTGGGTGCCCACCGGGACCTTGAGCGTTACGTCATCGCCATCCCCGCCGGTTCGGTTGCGGCCCATGCCGTGACCGCCGGTCTTGGCCTTGAAATGCTGTTGGTAGCGATAGTCGATCAGCGTGTTCAATCCGTCGACGCATTCGATAAAGACGTCACCGCCGCGGCCGCCGTCGCCACCGTCGGGACCGCCATATTCGATGTACTTTTCCCGGCGGAACGACACCGACCCGGCGCCGCCATTGCCGGACCGGATGAACACCTTGGCCTGATCGAGAAATTTCATGGTTTCGCCATTCCGGAACCGCCTGAAATTTCGGGATTACAGGTGGTCCTTCTCATTGTTGTCGCCCGGGTTTGTCTCCCGGAATTAGCGCCCGGACCTGTCTCCCGACTCGGTCGCAGTGCGCCGGTGTAACAAGTTCCCCCGCGTCAGGCGAGCCCCTTGTCACATCCGGCCATGCGTTGCCGGCGGTCAAAAATCATCCACGACCAGCGAATGATCCACCGGCGGGTCCCGGAAAGTCTCGAAATCGTCGCGCGTCAGCGCCGTGGTAACGCCCGGCACCGCATTGCCGCGGGCCAGCGAATAATCGAGATTGCGCCCGGTCACCTTGAAGCCGAACCGTTCCTGCAACCGCAGCGAAGCCACGTTGTGGTCGAACACGCTGGCAAAGATTTCGGTTGCTTCCAGGTCCTCGAACGCAAATGCCAGCAAAGCCTCGACCGCCTCCGACATCAGCCCTTGCGCCCAGTAGGGTTTACCGAGCCAGTAGCCGATGGTCGGCCTGTCGCGCCATGACGCAAGGCCGATGCCGCCAATCAGCCCGTCGTCATTGGCGATAGCCAGCAGGAGATCGCCATTGTCCGGATCATGGGCCATGTCCAGCCATTCCAGCGCATGATCGCGCCGATACGGCCACGGCACCTGCGCCAGCCATTTCGTGACTTCATAGTCGCCGATCAGGTCGGTCAGACGATCCACGTCGTCCGCGTTCGGCAGACGCAGCACCAAACGCTCGGTCCGCAACGGCAGACCGGCGAGCCCGCAACCGGTCTCGGAACGTTTGCCCGCATCGGCTTCGGGCTTCCTTCCGCCAAACTTCTTTTCAAGCAACGCCATAACCATCCTCCTCAAACATGGGCCCAGGCCTTCAGGCTCCGCCAGGTGCTGCGGTCAAGGGCGTAGCGTTGAGCGGCGACGCGCCCGCCGGCCCCGACGGAATGGAACATCATCATGTCGCGATATTGAAAACCGCACTTTTCGATAACCCGGCGAGATGCCGGATTCGTGACACGACAGGCGCAGGTAATCATGTTCAAATTTGTCACTTCAAAGGCAAAGTCGACGATCGTCTGCGCCGCTTCCGTCGCATAGCCACGTCCCCAGTGCGGTTCGCCGATCCAATAGCCCAAATGGCATTCGCCGCTCTCCTCAAACGCACCGACGCCGCAAGCTCCGATAACGGTTTCCGGCGCATTGCGCAGGAAAATCGCGAATCGCCGCGGGACATGATCCCGGGTCTTGCGACTGATCTCAATCCACCGCATCGCCGCCGATTTGTTATAGGGATACGGCATTGTCGCGAGCATTTCCGCCACGCGCCTGTTGTTGGCCAGCGCCACGATCTGATCGGCATGGCAGGGGCGCGGAGCGCCGAGCACCAATCGTTTCGTCATCAACAGGGGCGCGGCGTGTATCGCGTCCTCGCTGTCTGTATCCTCCGATAACGCATCCATAATTTCCTCCGATCAAACGCAGTAAGGGGAGATGGTGTCCCATCCCCCCTTTTGTCTGTCTGATCGAATGATCGCCTGGGTCTCTGGGACGCCGGCGATCGTCTCGTCCGGCTATTCGGCTGCCTCCATGGCTGGCACCACAGACACAAAGGTTCGGCCATTGGCTTTCTTCTGGAAAGCAACGTGGCCGTCGGTAATCGCAAAAAGGGTGTGGTCCTTGCCCATGCCGACGCCCGAACCCGGATGCCAGGTGGTGCCGCGCTGGCGGATGATGATGTTTCCGGAAATCACAGCTTCGCCGCCATACTTCTTGACGCCGAGACGACGGCCCGCTGAATCGCGTCCGTTGCGTGATGAGCCACCGGCTTTCTTGTGTGCCATGGTCTAGTTCCTCAAAATCTGAAGCGGACCCTAATCCGCTTATTCACCTTCGGCAAGCGTTTTGGCTTGCTCAATCCAATTTTCGCGCTCGATGCGGCCCTTGAAGTTCAGGACTGCATCGACCCGCTCGATGTCCTCGGCGGAAAATGCGGCGACCTGCGCATATTGGGTAATGCCAAGCGCGTTCAGCTTTTTCTCCAGAACCGGACCGACACCGGAGATCTTCTTCAGGTCGTCGGCAGCGCCTTCCGGCGTGTCGAACAGAGGCGTCACGGCCTCATCGGCAGCCTTTTCTTCGACAACAGCCGCCTCTTCAACAACCGCCTCTTCAACGATCGGCGTCTCGGCGACGTCCTCGGCCGCGGCGACCTCTTCTTCAGGCTTCTTGTCGGCTTTCTTCTTGGCAGTTTTGGAAGGTGCCTTGCCGCCGGTCAGAATTTCGGTGATGCGCACCATCGTGTAAGGCTGGCGGTGGCCGTTGCGGCGACGGGAATTCTGGCGCCGGCGCTTCTTGAAGATGTAAACCGTCTTTTCGCGCGCCTGGTCCAGAACCTCGGCAGCGACGCTGGCTCCGTCAACCGTCGGCGTCCCGATCTCGGGGCTTTCGCCACCGACCATCAGCACATTTTCGAAGGTGACGATCTCGCCGGCTTCGGCTTCCAGCTTTTCGACTTTCAATTCGTCTTCGGCGGCGACGCGATATTGCTTGCCACCGGTCTTGATAACCGCAAACATTGTTCTTCGTCCTTTTTGAACCGCGCACCCTTCGGCGCCGCCATATCTTTTTCGGCGGACTTGATCTTGGTGTTGTTGTGAAACCTCGGGCAGCGCAAAAAGCGGGTCCAGGCCCGCTCTGCAGGCGCGCACTATACGGATCGAAGGTTTGATGTCAATCGCGAAGTCCGGCGCGGCAGCCAAAACAGCATGAAAAACCGGTCGATTTGCCCTTGAGCCCCGCGAAGGGTGCGTGTATGGTCCGCGCCGCTGTGACCAGCACCCGGTTGATTTCCCTGCGAATCGATACCGGGCCGAATGCGGAGAGGTGCCGGAGTGGTCGAACGGGGCGGTCTCGAAAACCGTTGAGCGCGCAAGCGTTCCTAGGGTTCGAATCCCTATCTCTCCGCCAAATCCCCTAATAAGATATTGAAAATAAAGCGCATTCTGATTGCGCAATTTTCAGCCATACCAGCAACCACACTTCAGGACTTTTCTACGCTACCCGTGAATCGGTTGCGCACCTTGATACTGTCGACTCGCTGATATATAATTCTCGGATAACAAACTACGTTAATATTCGTTTTTTTGAACACTAGCAGAAGGAATGTTTTGAGCCAGGAAGATGTCGAGACAAGGCGAGCCGATCAAACCAATCATATTCCTGGCTCCAGTAAGGCTGCGTCATCAGATCGACGCGGAGACGAAGGGGACCGGAGACAATGTGTCGGCATGGATCAGAGACGCAATTCGGTTGAAACTGGCGGCACGGTCCGGCGAAGCGGCGACGGCATAGGGAGGCGCGGTTATGGGGCTTCTCAGCGGATTTCTTGGCCGAGGCCAATCAAACGATCCCGGCATTTTGGGCGGGGTGCTCACGGGGAAGAGCCTCGTGTCGATGGAGGAAACGTTCGCGGTCGTGGAGGACCTGAAGAAAGGCTACAAGCCGGAATATTTCACTTATGCGGGCTCTGGGAAAGCGGTTGCAGCTCGTGTTGCCGACAATACCCATGGCATCCCGGTCGTTGAAGATGCGGCGCGATATCTGGCTGACACGGACGGAGGTGACGAGGAATTCCTGGGCAAACGCCGCGCCTATCTTGAGCAGGTCGCTCAGAGCTTCAACGCTTACAGGAAAGAAATCACGGGCGCGGCGGCTGCGGTTCAAGAGCTTGAAGACCTGAAAAAAGCAACCCTGAACGCCGACCTTGGACCGACTGAATTCAAGGCTTCTCTGGACCTGCTCGAAAAGAAAGTCAGACGAAGCCGGGCCATCAAACGCAAGTTTCTGCGAGAAGGCATTGACGTCGGCGATCCGCGCTTTGGTCCCCGTTTCTACCAGGAGTATTTCGCTCAAGGTGATGTGGATGACGCACCCGGCCAAACCGCATCCGGTGTTACGTGGAGTTCCGACTGATGGGTACGATCAAGATCGAGGGCCGCAAGGTCAATGTAAGCGACAACTTCTTTCAGCTCTCGCGTGAGAAGCAAAACGAGACGGTTGACGAAATCGCGGCATCCCTCGGGATAAAGCCTTCTCGATCACCGGTCGCAAATCAGCGGGTTGGTCAGGGCTTCGATACGATGGCTCAGCAGAAGCCAGCCACGCCTGAACTGCAGGAGGACATCGTAGGCCGCGCGCAAGGTAGTGATGCCCGTTTCAATCCCAGTATGCTTGATGCTGGCGCGACAGGTGCAGCGCAAAGCTTGACGTTCGGAACATCTGACGAGATACAGGCCGCATTGCAATCCGGGTTCGGCCTACTGGCGGACTACGACGAGACCCACAAAAATGTGCAGGCCGAAATGAAGGCGGCACAGGACAAGTATCCTTGGCTGTTTTTTGGCGGGGAGATTGCTGGTGGCGTCGGGAATGCGGCGGCGCTGGTCAAGAGTGGGCTGTCGGCGCCGGCGCGGGCCGTCGGGAAAGGATTCCGCAAGCGCGCGGGTGCGGCTGCTATTGATGGCGCGGTCGCTGGTGCTGCATATGGTGCCGGCACGGGAGATGGTTGGAAAGATCGTCGTAACAGGGCAATGGTCGGAGGTGGTGTTGGGCGAGTTGCCGGGCCGGTCGCAGAAGGCGTCGGCAATCAGATCGGCAAAGTTTTCGCACGCAAAGGGCCCGGGACGGAAGCCGTCGAAGAAGCTGCGGAATTCGGTATCCCGCTTACACGCGGCCAAGCAACCGGCAACCTCAAGCAACAGCAATTCGAGGAAGCTGGCTCACCGATGTCCTCGGGCGCATCGCCGATCACAAGATCACCCGCATCGACGGACTGATGCCCTGGCGTTACGCTGCATCCGCAGCGTAACAGCGACCGCAGCCCCGTCGACAGAGCGTCTTCGCCGGACGGTCACGATGCACTCAATAATTCCTGCATAAATGACACCTCCGCTCAGTCGGGCCAAATTGCCTTTTTTGCCAGAAAGCTGGTGACCGCATTACGGTAGTTCTGCTCAGTGGCCGATGGAACTGCCGTCGCCGCGCGGGTCGGCACCACCTTCCAGGAACCCGGTCGTTTGATTTACACGGATCGCCTGAGCGTGGCCCATGTTGTCGTTCCAATCCTGCACTGGTTTGATCGGTTGGCCTCTGCGCTGCAACTCCTCGATTACCGGATCGGGGATGCGACCCTCTAGCGCCATATCCTGAACCTTCACGCCCCAGGTCCTGCCCATGAGCCAGCGCGGCGCCTCGATTGCCTGCTGCACATCATAGCCGAAGTCGATCATTCGGGTGACAATGGCAGCATGGGTCTGTGGCTGACCTTCACCGCCCATGGAGCCGAAGACAAGCCAAGGACGTTCGTTCTTGCAGATCATCGCGGGGATCAGTGTGTGGAAGGTGCGCTTGCCCGGCTCAAGGCTATTGGGATGATAGGGGTCGAGCGAAAAGAACGAGCCGCGGTTTTGCAAAATGATACCAGTCTCACTCCCGACCGCGGCACTGCCGAAGTCGTGATAGATCGACTGGATCACCGAAACAGCAAGTCCATTTCCATCAACCACGCAGAAATAGCATGTGTCGCCACCGTGCTTGTCGGAGGTCGCGGCGAACCCGCCATCGGGGGTGACGCCCGGTGCGACCTCCTCCATGATCATCGCATGTTTCGGATCGATCAGTTTGCGTCGCTCGTCGGCATAACCCTTGGACAGAAGCTTTTCGAGCGGGATATCGAGAAACTTCGGGTCGGTTAGCCAGGCATTGCGATCGGCGAATGACAGTTTCACCGCTTCGGCCATGTGGTGGTAATAGTCCGCCGTGCCGTCGCCCCACGCCTTTACGTCAAAGCCTTCCAGCAGGTTGAGGATCTGCAAGGCGGCGAAGCCCTGCGTGTTGGGAGGGAACTCGTAGACTTTATGGCCACGGTAGTCGGTCGAAATCGGTTCCACCCATTCTGCCCTGAACTCCGCGAAATCCTCCTGCGCGAGAGGCGAGCCCTTTGGTCCGAGCGCCTTGCAGATTTCTTCGGCGATGAACCCCTCGTAGAACGCTTTGCGCGGGCCGTCCTTGGCCAACCGTTCGAAAGAGGCGGCAAGTCTGGGGTTCGTCAACCTGGTGCCCGGCAACGGGTCCTTGCCATCCGGACGCACCAGTTGAGATACTTCCTCATGCTCGGCCAGCAAACCGCGATCCCGCACTATCCAACTGGCCAAAGAGGTGCCCACCGGGTAGCCGCCGCGCGCAAGCGCAATGGCATCGGAGAACAGGGTAGCCCAGTCAAGCTTGCCATGCTTCTCGTGCATCACGCGCCAGCCATCAACTGCGCCCGGTACGGTCAGTGCGCCCATTGCACCGCGAGCCGGAATCGCGCCCTCGCAGTCGTGGTCACGGTAGTAATCGATAGTGGCCTTGCGTGCTGCGGGGCCGCTTGCGTTGAGCGCCCTGACCTGCCCATCTGCGGGATCGTGAACCAGCCAGAAGGCATCCCCCCCAAGGCCGGCCATGTGCGGATAAACGACACAGAGAACCGCATTGGCGGCAATTGCGGCATCCACGGCACTCCCGCCTTTGCGCAGGGCCGCATTTCCTGCCTCGCTTGCCAGAGCGTGCGATGTGCAGACCATGCCATTGTTGCCGTAGGAAGGTGGGCGACCTGTGCGCGGTCCATTGGGATTCATCATGACAATACTCCCGTTTCAAATTGAGTTTGGAACTGACGTGGGCGCGCGGCGCGTGAAGTCAGTTGGATTCGTCGGCCTGCTTGGGCTGTTTCACCAGGTTCGTCATTCGCGCAATCGGTGGCAGAGCCGCCCCTATCAAGATGAGCAGTGAGCCAAGCGCCGTGCCGACGCCGAAACTGATCAGCGGCACCCCCAGAAGCATGAGGATGAAAGAAAGCCCCAGAAGTTGTGTCGAAGTCATCATGTCAGCCTCCCAGCGTTGCGAAGAACATGGTTCCGAGTCCGAGCACCACAGCCACCGCAAGCGTCCAGGGCAGGGTGATGCGGAGCACCGCGCCTTCCTTGCCACTGATGCGCGTGGTGCCAGTGCCAAGCACCGCATTGGCTGGAGCTATGGCGTTGCCGAGTGCCCCGCCTGCGCTCTGGCCTGCAATGATCGACGATTCAGGCAAGGCCTGAAGTTGCGCAACATTCTGTTGCAGGCCCGAGAACAGCACGTTCGATGCAGTGTTGCTTGATGTCATGAACGCGCCAAGCACACCCACGGCATTGGCGGCGAAGGCGTAACCAAGCGGCGGCACGGTAGCAGCGATGCCAAATGCCAGTGCGCGGGTCTGGCCTGAATGGTCGAACACCGTTGTCATGGTGAGGAAGGAGATCACCGCGACTGACGCCGGTAGCGCGCCATCTGTCACACCCTTCCAGATACTTTCGGGTTTGGCGATACGCTTCCATTCCGCAAAGTAGCCTCGCCCAGCATAGACCCCCCACGAGATGAGGGCCGCAACCAGAATGAAGGTGCCTGGGTGCGTGAACAGCGCAAACGGCTTAAACGCATCACTCGCATCGCGCGAGATATTATATCCAGTTTGAACCGCCGGGAACGGCAAACCTACCTTGAACACCCCGAGAACCTGCTCGACCGCAGGGATCAGCAGCCCACCGAGTGTGACAACAATCAGCGTGAGGTAGGGGAAGGCTGCCATGCCCAGCCCCATGACGGGTTCGCGCGCAACCTCTTTGCTGGGCTCGTCGGAACTGCGGTCCGACATCGCGGGGCTGCCAAAGTCCTGGTGCGGGTCATTAAAGCGTTTCCAGGTGGACAGCGGGTAGAGGGCAATAAGCGCCGCGGTCCCGGCAATGAAGTTCGAAACGACTGGATTCCAGAACACCAGTGCAAGCTGGCCGCCGCCGTGGATCAGCGATATGATCAGGATCATGGGCAGAGCGTGTACAACGGCCTTCGAACGCCCATAGATCCAGGCGATCATCATGCCGCCGGCGATGTTCACGACCCACAGAAGCGATGCGGTTTGCCATGCAGTGGCTGTGGGGTCGGCGATGTTGATCACCTGATTGGTCGCAAGCCAACTTACCGCGATGGTGCCGAACATGTTGGCCCAGGAATGGCCAATTAGTGTGATGGCCACGGCGTATATCGGCCGTACGCCCATCGCAACGAGCAGCGGCGCCACCACGGCGATAGGCACCCCAAAGCCGGCGATGCCTTGCAGGAACGATGCAAAGACCCAGCCGAATGCCATGACGAGAAAAAGGTTATTGCGACTGAAATGCGTGATCCCAGAACGCAGGGCGTCGAACCCGCCCGCGCGGTCAACAATTACATAGAGCAAAAGTGCAGGCCAGATCACGTAGAGAATGAATATCGCTTCCCACACACCCTTGCCCAAGGCAACCGAAATGGTGCTGATCGGGGTCTGAAACAACGTCAGTGAAACAATGATAGCCAGGAAAAGTCCGAGCGGCCCCGCTTCTGTGGATTTCCATCTGAGGCTGAGAAGCAAAAAGAGCAATAGTGCGATTGTGGAAAGTGCAGCCAACCAGTGCAGCAGATCGGTGGGGACGTTTGGTTCCATTTTTCGGCCTCTCGATAGATCAACACAAGTAAATACAGTCTAAATAGACAAATTTAACTGTCTTAGATAAATTAACGTCGATATTGCTGTAATTTAATTGCCGCAGGTTGCACGGTCGCTGCATGGTGAGCTTGATCTGTATCAAGGGGTTTGGATAAATTTGGGCGGCGCTTGATCGGTAGAAGCTGATCCTGGTGCCCAAGACCGGCAAGCACATGGCGCTGGATCGCATCTGCCAGTGGTTCTAGCAGAGCAGCGAACTTTACCGACGATAGTGTCTCGGGAAGTGGTGTAATTTGTTCTCCGGCAGGATTGGAGCCGGTTTACAGGGCGGCGATTTTCGCCTGTTTCGTGGTGAGCGGGAAGTGAGTGCTACTCCGATTATGGTGCCTCTGTCAGGGATATTCAGCGTCAATCAGCGAGCATGATTCCATATCGTCGGTCCCTCCGCGTGACCAGCCGTATTGATTGATCGCAGGGTCAACCGAACCAAGCGACGGCTCAAGATCGGGGTCCATTTCCCTGTCGGGTTCGAGTTGCAGACCGGCGTCCGGTTCAATGTCCGGGTCCCCGTCGATCTGGTCGCAAATAGCAATCAACAATTCGATTGCGGTTGAGAGCAGGGTCCGCAGGTCGGGCTCCTGCTCAAACTTTGTGTGAGCGTTCATTCTGACGTCCCCGCATTGGGGTTCGTCAAATCTGCGAGATCTGAGGCAATCGTTGTGGCGCTTTTAGCCTCGCGCAGCATCACAGATGCAATTGCGTCGATGCTGCGTCGGGTGACTTGGCAATCCAAGTCGTCATTGCCGACCAAAATGCTGCTTAACAGCCCGGCCAAACCTCTAAGAGCCTGACTCGAAACTCAGTCAAACATAACAGTATCTTGCGAGACGTCTGATCGTGAGGCGAATATGAGCGATATCAATCCAGGCTTCCGCCGACGCTATCGATTTCTCCCAATCCTTGGCCAATCTGCGGCATCGTCCGAGCCAGGCAAATGTCCGTTCAACAACCCATCTACGCGGTAGAACCTCGAAGCCCTTTGCGGTATCGGACCGTTTAACGATCTCGATGGTCCAGTCGCCGATTTTGTCGAGAGCACCCCTCAGTTTCGGACCGGAATAACCTCCGTCTGCGAAGACATGCCGGAGCCAAGGATTGGCATAACGGATGGATTTCAGCACCTTCGACGCGCCGTCCCTATCCTGTATGTCGGCAGCATGGACAACCAGTCCAAACGAAATGCCGATGGTGTCGACAACGATGTGACGTTTGCGTCCTTTAATCTTTTTCCCCGCATCGTAGCCGCAGACCCCGCCGCTTTCAGTGGTTTTCACGGTCTGACTATCAATCACACCGGCAGTTGGTTGGGCCTCGCGTCCTTCCAACTCCCGAGTTTCCATCGCCAAATGGAACCGGATCGTCTGCCACAAGCTACTGTCACGCCAATCGTAGAAATAGCGCTGTACCGTCGAGGGTGGCGGGAAATCCTTCGGCAACTGTGCCCATTGGCAACCAGTTGTTGCCATGTACAAAATTGCATCGACAACATCCCGCAGGTTGGTCGTTCGAGGGCGTCCAATCCGCTTCGGTGGAGGCATGAACCGTGCAACAAGCGCCCACTCTTGGTCGGTCGTATCACTTGCATAGCGGGCATTGTATCGGCGATATTCGATGCGAGCGGTTTTGGTCCAGGGCATAAGTGACTCCATTCCGTGTGGTAACTGAATAGAATCACAACCTACTGAAACCGCTCAACTCTTTTTGGGTTGGGCACTAAGATCACAGAGACGGGCTTCAAGCTCCACGGCAGACCGATGCGGTGTTTGTTCGGCTTCGATTTGACGATGAACGTTCATTATGCCGCGTCCTGCTGGTCAGTTTGGATCTTGTGGGCATGGTTCACTTGTTCGTATTCGAGTTTCAGCCTCTCAACTATCTCGGCGACCTCCTCGGCACTGGCTCCGCACAACAAGTTGTACCCGACAGTCACTCGCAGCTTCTCAACCTCACCCGTCATGCCGTCAGGCTTGATCTGCTCCATTGCATCGACAACATCGGACGCACATTCGTGTGCTTGGCCTTCGAGATCGCTCAGGAGATTTCCAGCCTTGTTGTAGTCGTAGGTATTTCCGCATCGAGATTGATTTGAAATAGCGCCTAACGCATCTCCTGACGCCATGAGTGCGTCATAGACTGCCGCCAACTCCGCGAGGTTCACCTCGCGAGAGTGAAGTCGATATCGCAAAGAAAGCGCACTGTCTGCCATCCATACTGATAGGTGGGAAAGTGGGGGGTACGCACATTGTGCGGAGTGGATCGATTGCAAGGTCGTCCACAATCTGGACCCCCTACAGTTTACTCCCCAAGGGGAGCGTGCCTGCTCCCTCGTATTACCCCCATACCCCGGCACACTACAGGAATTGCGCCTACGTGCACCATTCGACTGAAATTGGCTGGAGATCATTGATCCTTTCCCGCAACATTTTTCGTGCCGGAATTGGGTCAACATGTTAGAATTAATACATGTTTTGTTTTGACTACCCTGTGTCGGTTTTTCGTTTCCGCTATCTGTCATTGCTGGCAGCAATGACATTGGCATTCGCTCCCGCAAACGCAGGCACGATCGACGTTTCTCCGAATGGAACTTCCACAATCAGGCATTCCGAACGCGGTGTCGTTGCTCAGATGGCTAAGAGCACCGCCTCAAAAAGTGAGCCAATTCTATTGGCCCAAAACAGCACGCACGATCTCGCGGACGTTCAGCGCATGCTCAATGCTCTCGGCTATGATGCGGGCAATCCAACAGGTCGACGCGGACCGCAGTCCGAACAGGCAATCAGGACATTTCAAATCGATCAGGGGTTTGAAGCGACAGGCATTCTAAATGAATCTGAAAGTGCGATGTTGACCGAATTGTACGAGGTTAGTTTTGGCTCCGACAATTCAAGTACTGAAACTTCTGGTACGAACGAAGTTGTTGAGCTTAAAACCAGCGATGCTGCTAACTATCATCGAAATGAATTCACGAACCCTTACCTAGCTCGCGACATTATCGTGAGCGATAATGACATATTGATTGAGAGAATTTCAGGCCTCACTCACCCGACACTGCTCTCTGTTTTCTCGAAACCAGACGCGCTGAATAATACATTTTTGGCATCCATTCCTATTGTCGGGTGCTCAAAAGATCCATTTTTAGTATATGGATACTATAATCCCGGCCTACACATATGGACCCTTGTTAGGTTAGAGCGGCACTCTCGGAGTGTTGCTGACGTCCGCTTGTCTGCTGGATTTTCACCTAAAGAGCATCAAGAAAAAACGGCCTGGTATGACTTGGTTCAGGTTAGCGGTGGCGTGTTGCATGCACTTAAGAATGCCACGAAAATTCAAATCGAGTCTTTCCAGGAAATTTTTCCTTACCAAGGTTGCTCAGATTTCGGAGAATTGGATCAGCTATTTTCTCAAGACGAGGCTTTGTACAACTTGTTAGTTTATCAAAATGAACTACCCAATAACTCTGCGGAATTAATCGAAAATATGAGATCGATTATCGCAGAAACCTTTAATATACAAGATGAAAGCATCTTAGAAAACATGTCTCTTGTGAAAACAGTCCTTGGATACAATTATTTATCTATTTTCACTTCTCGAACGAATCCAAATTTGGTTTTTATTCAAGGCTGGGACACCGATACAAATGGTCTGCAGTTGCGAGAACAATCACATGGCCTTTTATACAAGGTTGAATAAATGAATAATTTTGCTACTGGGCTTTCAATGTTTAGATTCGTATTAATTGTATATGCCGCAGTTACGGTCGCTGCAGCCGATGCGTACGCCAAAGATGATTTGGTGGACTACGCAACAGATACAAGTGAACTAGGCAGCATTATTGCGAACAGCTTTGGAAAACAAGGCGCAGCTAAATCACTTGGAAAATTGACGGGATTAGGCACGGGAATATCGATCGTTCAAAATGTCAAAGACGGCAACATTCCCGGTGTCGTTGGCGATCTAGCTGAGGCGGGAACAGCCTTTTGGACGGTCCCCACGGGAATTGCTGCCGGCACTGCCGCTGGAGGACCAGTTGGTGGTTCCATAGGGGGAGCTGCCGGAATGGCCGTTGCCGACTACCGCGGCAAACAAGCCGAAGAATATACGCGTCAAATTATTGAAAAATATAGAGATCGCCGGACTGATCTGCAAAAAAGAATGGACTCCGTTGGATTGGATTACAAATCCATTGCTAACGACTTTGGAAATCTTCGGCAGCTTGGGCAATCTGCGAAGTACGAAGCTGAGATCCGTAAAAGGCTTCTGGCACTTGAACGGCAACGCGCGATAACAAATGGAGAATCGTATTTTGACGACGCAATGACCAAACAGGAAATTGCCGAATTAGAACAATTTGCTATCGATGCTCAAGCAAATCAAATGGTCTTTCCTTATGACTCAAACCAAACAAGCACTTTATCGTCTACAATACCATTTACCCCGGGCCAAGGGATCGTCTGTGGCCCGATATCAGCGGCAGAGCGAGCGCAAATTCAAACAGAGCTTGGTATGGACGTGGCGAAGCTTGAAGAACGGGTACAGCGCGCGCGGAGCAATTATCAAAGGACCAAGCGGACCTACAGTGCCCATGCCCGAAAAGGGATTATTACCCGTGAAGGCGCAGCCGCGGAAATCGGAGCCAGCGAAGACTGGTACGAAGGGTCGCGTAACGCTTTAAAGCGTGTCGTGGTCGAATTGCGGGCCAAAAACGGATATTGTCCCGCTCCCATCGGGACATCAGCGCAACAAGTCTCACCCGGCAGCTCCAATGCTGTCGGAAGACAGTCAGCCCCGGCACAGTCCGGTGACAATACCTTCCCGAGTGGAGGTAACACAATTCCCAACGGTTGCGTCAGGATGAGCCAAATTGGTTATTGCCAATGCGGCGGTGACGTCAGGCAGTGCTGACTATTGGGAAAATCAACCCGCGATATCCTTCAGCCAGTTGGTGTGCACCCACCCCTGATTTGGATAGGGCACGCGGCGTATTTTCCTTGCCGAACACTCAACGTCTTTCGTTTGGTAAACCACACCAGCCCAATCACCGCGGCGGTCAAAGACAAGAACCTCTTCGCCGTTTTTCAGTTCCGCAACCCTTTGAAACTTCTTGTCGGGACCGGATCGAACAGCCAAAAACACATTGTTTTTGCCGCGCAAATTGGAAACGATACCAATGGTGCATGTCGGAAGTCCGTTTGCAGAACCACGCTCGAGCACAGGCACGTGTGTCGGAGAAGAAGGCGCAGCAGCGACTTCTTTCTGCTGATTTTTGTCGGTTTGCGGACTGTTGCCGGGCGTCGATTTTGCCATCACACCATTCGTGAAAACAATTTGCTTTCTGCGCGACAGGAAGAAGCCGTTTCCATCAAGGTTACGGCACTCAAATCCCTTGCGGGATGAGTAGCATTTGAACCCGCCAAATTCTCCGGTCACGCCATATTCAGCACGTGAGAACCCCGACTGGTCCCGATCAATCTCCACACAAAGAACTTCAACAGGTCCTCGCTGATCCATCCGAAACGTATGTCCCCAACCCTTGATGTTGCAGCCTGGAGGCCTTGTAACAGCCGGGGGTCCGGACCTTTCAATAATCGTGCAAGTGATATCCGAAGAATCGATCCCCTCGCCAACTACACACTGAACATTCTCCGAGGGTGTCTCAAAAGTCCAAACGTCAGCAGAGGTCGGGCAGGCATACACACCTAACACAATCAAAAAAACGGCACTACGCAGCATAGTCAGTCGCCCTGAAGGTGGATCATCTCAATCCAATTGACCTCATCATACCTGCAACAGATGCACCAATCCAGTTCCAGACTCACATGGACAAGTGTGTCAAGCTATTACCACCGAGCACGGTCGTGGAATCACATTCAGCCGCCGCCAATATTATCCCAGCCAGTGCTGCGGCAATCTCATTCGTCTGGCCGATAGTGTCTGCGGGCGACCCTGCAAAGCAACATGTCTCGGAATTGTGTTATGGCATGCACGACCACATGTGTGATAAATTCAGACCAACCGCAAAATCGTAACACTGAACCATCTTTGAGCATGGTTTGGGTACGGGGAGCCAACCGTGATTCAGATTCACAGTCCAGCATGCTGAATCCAATTGCACTTGTCGCCGATGCGCTGGGCGAGGAACTGGCGGGAACCTACCGATTGTATTTCGGCGACCGACGGCCCGAATTTGCCAGCTATCTCAGCGGAGCGGCGCGGCTGGTGCTTGAACGGATCGGCAATTCCAATGCGCTCTATCATGACGTCAACCATACCATGATGGTGACGCTCTGCGGCCAGCAGATCATCAGAGGGCGGCTCCTTTCAGAAGCTCTGAAGCCGGAAGACTGGCTGCACTTCACCGTCGCGCTGCTCGTACACGACATCGGCTATGTCCGAGGGATCTGCAAGCAGGACACGGCAAATGCCTTCGTGATCAATCAGGACGGCGAGACGATCACGCCGCCGAGGGGGGCATCGGATGCCTTTCTGACGCCCTACCACGTCGACCGCGGCAAGATTTATGCGCGCGAACGCTATGCGAAATCGGAATTCATCGACGAGGAGCGCATCGCAGACCTGATCGAAATGACCCGATTTCCAATCCCGCAATCCGCCATGCACCAGGCCACCGACAGCGAAGGCGCCCTGATCAGGGCCGCCGATCTGATCGGCCAGATGGGCGACCCGTTTTATCACCGCAAGAGCAATGGCCTGTACGGTGAATTCCAGGAATGCGGGACGGCGGAGCAGATGAGCTATACCTCCCCCGCCGACCTGACCGACAAATATCCCGAATTTTTCTGGAACTGCGTTGAACCCTATATCGGTCCGGCCCTCGACTATCTGCGGCTGACGACCGAAGGCAAGAAATGGATCGCCAATCTTTATGCCAACCTGTTCCAGGTCGAACACAATACGCATCACATCGGGCCTTTTCCGGGGTTAGGCGAAGTCAAAGACCCTCATCTCAAATCCAAACCTTCGTTCAAGACTCCCACCCGGTGAGCGCAACGATCCCCGCCTTCACGAAGGCAGGCTAACAGCCCGGAAAGCCGGTCTGACAAGTCATTGTTCCTCCCCATTGGTATTATGAAGGCCTATCTGAAATCGCATTCGTCTCGGCCAGCTTCAAAATATATCTGCCGAACTCGTCATCTTCACCCTCCAGAAGATCCGGCAGGGCTTTGCGGAAATCCTCCCGCCCGCACCATTCGGCCATGTCATCTTCCCAGGACATCCATCGGCGCCTGGCATCACCGTCCAGGTCGCTGGTATGCAGGATTATATAGGCTTTCTCGAACAGGGAGATCAGCATCCGGAAGATGATCTCGGTCCGCTCTCTCTGTTCATCGCTGACAGGTTCCGGCAGGCTCGACCGGCTCATCAACAGGAGATCGGAATTGTCCATGACCATGCGCAGGAACGTGTCGTATTCCTGCGAAAGGTTGCGATGAAGTTCGCTCCTTTCGTTTTCCCGGCGCAGGCGCTCCTCGCGCACAATGACAAAAATCGCGGCCGGGAATCCCAGGATCGTGACCACGTAACTCATCGCCTCAAGCCATATCATTTCCCGCACACCTCCCTTCGCGATCACAAGGTCGAGGTCCGAGACTATGATTTGTTGCCGGCGAGATCGCAAATGTCTCGACAGTCGGGGACGCCGGAAGACGGCAATGGGCCCGGGCCGGCCGTTACAACCGGCCTTGTCAATCGTTCAGCCCGCCAGATGTTCGAACAGCCGCGCGACCGCCTCGGCGCCCGGGTCCACATGCCCTTCAAGCTGTTTGGCGCTGAGATAGGAGGCCCGGCCGGCCTTCGCCTGGACGATGGTGGCCGTGTGATCGGCACCGCGGCGCGCGGCCGCGGCCGCCTGCGGCAGTCCCTGTTCTAGCGCGTCGAGCGCCGGCGCCAGGGCATCGATCATGGTGCGGTCGCCGACATTGGCCCCGCCGATCTCCTGCATGCGGGCGAGCCCGGATGTCAGCGCTTCGCGCATCGGCAATCCACTGGAGGCGCCATCCCCGGTGGCGGCAAAGAAGATGGCGAGAAGCACGCCGGAGGATCCGCCCATGGTCTGGCTGAGTTCCAGGCCGATCGCCCGGAACAGTTGGGTGTGGTCGGCAAGCGGCAACCGGTCCATCGCATCGATCAGCGCGCAGGCCGCCCCGGACAGGGTCGAACCAGTGTCGCCGTCGCCGGATTTCGCGTCGAGAGCATTGAGGTCGGCCTCCGCCGCGATCAGTACGTTGCAGCACCCCGTCAGAAACGCGCGGGTCTCGGCATGTTCCGAGGGCATCGGCGAAATCGGCTTGAGCCCGTCGGGCACCGCGACAACGGTCACGGTTGAGATCTGCGACAGTCCCGGCCATGCACCGAGCGGCGTCGGCGCCTGTAACAAAGCGATTTCCTCAGCATCGGCGGGATACAGTGAAACCGAGAAGCCGCGCATATCAAGAGACGTCATCATGGCCGCCGGACCGATCATATGGGAAATGCTCTTGCCGATCGACGAAGATGTCAGTTCGTAAAGCAGCACCGACATTTCCAGCACCGAGGCACCGCCAAGATTGTTCAACAGGGCGACACAGGTCTTGCCGTTGATTGCGGGCCCGAGTTTTGCGGCAACCGCGTCGATCGCCTGACGGGCGCCATGAAATTCCACCTGTTCGACGCCGGCCTCGCCGTGGATGCCGAGGCCAAGTTCGGCCATACCGTCCGGAATCCGATCCTCCTTCGGCGAACCCGGCACCGTGCAGGTATCGAGTGACATGCCGATGCTCTTGATGCCGGAAATGACCTTCTTTGCGGCCCGGGCGACGGATTCGAGATCGGCGCCGCTTTCTGCGAGGGCTCCGGCGATCTTGTGCACGAACAGGGTTCCCGCGACACCGCGCGCCTGCGGCAGTGACGGCAGGGCAATGTCGTCGTCGACGACAACCATCTCCACATTCAGGCCGAAGGCCCGGGCACGCTCGGCCGCAAGGCCGAAATTCAGCCGGTCGCCGGTATAGTTCTTCACGATCAACAGGCATCCGGAAGGGCCGGTCACGGCAAGGATCCCGGCAAGCACCGCGTCGACGCTCGGTGAGGCGAACACTTCGCCACAGATAGCCGCCGTCAGCATGCCGGCGCCGACAAAACCGGCATGGGCCGGTTCATGACCCGATCCGCCTCCGGAGACGAGCGCGACCTTCGACTTGTCCCAGTCATTGCGAACCACAACTCGAATGTGCGGATAGCCGTCGAGACGGGCAAGAGCGCCGCCGGAAGATGCGACCACGCCGTCGATCGCTTCGGTAACGATGTCTTCCTTCCTGTTCATGAACTGCGCCATAATCGTCTCCCTCTCTGCAATCCGAAACCGGGCCGGTTTTTCACCGCCTCTGGGTTTCAGTCCTCTGTTTTTCCTTTCGGCCCGCACCACCGCGTGCGAACCGAAAGGCGCTATTCAAATCGATCGCCATCGGCGTCGAAGTAATACGGTCGGTCCGGGCGGATCTTCAGTGTGTCACCGCCCCGCAACTCCGTATGCGCATCGGTGATGGTGATGAGATCGTGGCCCTTGAAGGACAGGTGCAGCCGGGTCTGGTCGCCAAGATGTTCGACCCGCGTGACCTGGCTGTCCTCTCCTTCGCCCTGGGCGATATGTTCCGGGCGCAGGCCGATCGACGCCGCGCCCGCCGGCGCGCCGGCGAACAGGTCGGCCGGCAGGATGTTGATGCGCGGCTGGCCGAGCCGGCTCGCCGCATAAATGCTGACCGGGTTCTCGTAGACCTCGCGCGGCGAGCCGAACTGCACCAGCCGGCCCTGGTCGAGTACGCCGACATGGGTCGCCATGGTCATCGCCTCGATCTGGTCATGGGTCACGTAAAGCAGGGTCGCGCCGGAATTGGCCTGAATGCTCTTCAATTCGATGCGCAGGTCGGCACGCAGTTTTGCGTCAAGCGAACTGAGCGGTTCGTCCATCAGGTAAATGCGCGGATTGCGCACCAGCGCCCGGCCGATGGAGACGCGCTGCATTTCGCCGCCGGACAATTCCGTTGCCCGGTTCTCGAGTTTGTGGGCGATCTGCAAAACCTCGGAGACGGCAGCGACCTTGTGATCGATTTCCGGCTGCGGCGTCTTCAACAGAGGCGACTTCAGCGGAAATTCGAGGTTCTGGCGCACGGTCAGGTGCGGATAGAGCGAATATTGCTGAAAGACCATGGCGACGTTGCGCTGGGCCGGCGTCAGCCCGTTCATGCTCTCGCCGTCGATCATGATATCGCCACTGTCGGGGACATCGAGGCCGGATACCAGACGCAACGTGGTGGTCTTGCCGGCGCCGGTCGGACCAAGAAGCACAACAAAAGAACCGTCCGGGATAGTCATCGACACATCATCGAGGGCGCGGGTGGCGCCAAAGGACTTGGTCAGGTTTTTCAGAACGACCTCAGCCACGCGCCAGCACCCCCGTGTTCGCCTCCGAAAGGAGCGCCCTGCCGCTGGCGGCATCGAACAGCGTCAGGGTCCGGGCATCAAATTCAAGGCCGACCAGGTCGTCCGCGGCGATGGCGAGACCGGACGCGGCCCGCGCCTTGACGGTGCCGTTCGGGGTCTGCAGCGTGACGATCTGGGTGGTGCCGAGATATTCGGTCGCAACGACCCTGCCGCGATAGTCCGACCGGTCGGAAAAGGCGATATGTTCCGGCCGGACACCAAGCGTGAGCGCGCCTTTCGCGGCCTCCCGGGCCGGGGGTATCGAAACGGCATGGCCATTCATGTTGACGGTCGCCGCCCCCGGCTCAAGGCCGCCTTCGAAGTCGAGAAAGTTCATGGGCGGAGACCCCATGAATTCGGCAACAAATTTGGTTGCCGGCCAGTCATAAATGTCCTGCGGCTCGCCGAATTGTTCGACCACGCCGTGATTCATCACCACGATCTTGTCGCCCATCTGCATCGCCTCCAGCTGGTCGTGGGTGACATAGACCGTGGTCGCGCCCATCCGGTCGTGCAGGGCGCGCAATTCCTCGGCCATGTGTTCGCGAAATTCGGAATCAAGCGCGCCGAGCGGCTCGTCCATGAAAAACGCCTTGGGTTCGCGCACGATCGCGCGGCCAAGCGCGACCCGCTGCCGATCGCCGCCCGACAGACCGCCGACCGGTCTGTTCAGCATCCCCTCGATGCCGAGAATGCGCGCGACCTCGACAACCTTCTTCTTCGCGTCGGCGCGGGACATGCCCTGGCTGATCAGCGGGTAGGCCATGTTCTTGCCGACATTCATATGCGGATAGAGCGCGAACATCTGGAACACGAAGGCGATGTCGCGCTGTGAGGCCGGTTTCATGCCGACTTCCTCGCCATCAATGTAGATTTCGCCGCTGGTCGGCAGTTCGAGGCCGGCCATCATTCGCAACGTCGTTGTCTTGCCGCACCCCGACGGCCCGAGCAGCATGAAAAATTCTCCGTCCTCGATGGTGAACGTCGACGACTGAACAGCGACGAAATCGCCGAACTCCTTGCGCACATTGTCTATTCTTATCTGTGCCATGGATCATTCCGGAAAATGGCTGACGATGATGAACATCACGGTGCCGACCAGGGTGACGATGAACGAATAGGTGTAGAGGCCGAGCAGGAAGGGCTGCATCAGCATGACCACGCCGAGCGCGATCAAAGCCGAGGCGAACAGTTCCCAGGCCCCGCGTCGCAAATGCAGCAAACCGTCGAAAAAGGAGGTCATTTGCGAACCGCTCCGAACGTGATGCCGCGCAGGAGGTGTTTGCGCAGGAGAATGGTGAAAACCATGACCGGCAGCAGGAACAGAGTCGCGCCGGCCGCTACCGCCGGCCAGTCCTGGCCGCCAACCCCGATGATCGTCGGGATAAAGGGCGGCGCGGTCTGCGCCGTGCCGGACGTCAGGAGGACGGCAAAGGCGTATTCGTTCCAGGCAAAGATCAGGCAGAAGATCGCCGTCGAGGCAATGCCTGTCGCCGCCTGCGGCAGGACAACCTTGTAGAAGGCCTGAAACCGCGTATAGCCGTCGATCAGCGCGGCCTCCTCGTATTCGACCGGAATTTCATCGATGAAACCGTTGATCAGCCAGACCGAAAGCGACAGGTTTACCGCCGTGTAGAGCAGGATCATGCCGGCGTGGGTATCATTCAGACCGAGGTGACGGAACATCAGGAAGATCGGAATGGCGACCGCGATCGGCGGCATCATGCGCGTCGACAGGATGAAGAACAGGAGATCGTCCTTCAGGGGAATCCGGAATCTGGAAAAGGCGTAGGCGGCGGCGGTCCCGAGCACAATCGCAAAAAACGTCGAGCCGAACCCGATGATCACGGAATTGAAGAACCGCTCGGCAAAGCGGGATTGGCCGACGATTGTGTTGCCCTTGGCGCGCACGAGCTGTTCGTACCAGGGCAGATCCTCCCGCGGCTCTGCCGCCGCGTCCTTGCTCAGCCGGGTCTGGGTGGTGAACAGGTTGACGTAGCCCTCAACCGTTGGCTGGAACGTTACCTTCGGGGGATAGGCGATCGAATCCGGCGACGACTTGAAGCCGGTCGCAACGATCCAGATCAGCGGCAACAAGGTAATCAGCGCATAGCCGATCACCAGAATTCCGGCGATCAACTTTTGCCGAAGCGGCGGTTCGGTGACAGAAAAGCTCATCGTTCCTTCACCTTGTTGAGCGCCTTGACATAGATCGAGGCCAGTCCGAAAACCGTCACGAACAGGATCACGGCATAGGCCGACGCATAGCCGGTCCGCCATTTCTCGAAGGCTTCGCGTTTGAGGTTGATCGAGGTCAGTTCCGTGGTCGAGCCGGGCCCGCCGCCGGTAAGCTGCACCACCAGATCGAACATCTTGAAGTTTTCGATGCCGCGAAACAGAACCGCCAGCATCAAGAACGGCAGCACCATGGGGACGGTGATGGTCCAGAACTGCCGCCACTTGCTGGCCCGGTCACATTCTGCTGCCTCGTAGATAGAGTCCGGGATCGATCGCAGGCCGGCCAGGCAGATCAGCATGACAAAGGGTGTCCACATCCATGTGTCGACAATCACGATGGCCCATGGCGCCAGCGCGACATCGCCGATCATGGAAAAGCTCGACGGATCGGCGCCAGTCAAAAACCCGACGATATAGTTGAAGAGGCCGATTTGCGGTTGATAGAGAAACGTCCAGAAATTGCCGACAACGGCCGGCGACAACATCATCGGCAGGACAATGATAGTCGTCCAGAGATCGTTTCCCTTGAATTTCTTGTTGATCAGGTAGGCGAGCGAGAAACCGATCAGCACCTGCAGCACGATTGTCCAGATCAGGAAGTGTGCGGTTGCCTGCATCGTTATCCAGATGTCGGCGTCGGTCAGAATGCGTTCGTAATTTCGCAGGCCGATAAAGTCGACCGCCCGGTTCGGCCGGTTCACCTTGTAATTGGTGAAACTGAGATAGATGGTCCAGATCAGCGGAAAGATATTGATCGCCAGCAGCAAAATGATGGTTGGCGCGACAAAGATCCAGGCGATCGCCCGATCCGAAAGGCCTTTTGCGCGGTTGACAATCGCAGCAGGTGTCGCCCGCGCGAGGCGGTCCATTGGGTTTTCCGTCATGGCCGGTTCTCGATGGATCTGGGTTTCGCGAAGCCGGAGTTTAACACGATCCGGCTTCGCACTCTCAAAGACAGAAAACAGGCAAGACCGGTTATTTCTTGCCTTCGTCCTCGAAGACCTCGTCCCAATCCTTCACAAGACCGTCGAGCGCTTCCTTGGCCGTGCCCTGACCGGCGACGACATAATTGTGGATGCGGGATTGCATCGGCAACAAGAGCGAGGCATAGGCGGGTTCGGCCCAGAAATCCTTCACGATTGCCATGGAGTCCAGGAAGGTCTGCGCATAGGGCTGGCTGGTCGCGAACCCGGGATCCTCGACAACCGCGCGCAGGGCCGAATAACCGCCTGATTCCCACCACTTCTTCTGGATTTCAGGCTGGGCAAACCACTTGATGTATTCCAGCGCGGCATCCTGCTTGGAGGAATAGGAGACAACGGATATGCCCTGACCGCCGAGTTGAGCGAAATGTCCGCCCGGGCCGGCCGGATTCGGGAAATAGCCGGACTTGCCGCCGCCCACGTTCGGATCAGCCTCGACACCCGGCCAGATGAAGGCGAAGTTCATCTGCATGGCGACCTGCCCGGATTTGTAGGCGTCGATATTTTCCGACATGTACCAGTCGGAAGAGCCGGGCGGCGTGCAGCAATCGTATAGCGCCTTGTAGAATTCCAGCCCGGCGACCGCCGCGTCGGAATTCACAAAGCCTTCGAGATCGTAGGGCTTTTCGGGGTTTTCATACTTGAAGCCATAATTGTAGAGCGCGTTGGTGACACCCATCGTGATGCCTTCAGATCCCCGCTCGGTGTAGATCGACGCGCCGTAGACGGTCTTGCCGTCAATGTCGCGGCCCTGGAAGAATTCGGCAATGTCCTTGAGTTCGGCAAGGGTCTTGGGCGCGGCGAGGTCGCGTCCGTGCTTTTCCTTGAATTCGGCCTGCAGTTCGGGCCGTTCGAACCAGTCCTTGCGATAGGTCCACCCGACCACGTCGCCAAAGGCGGGCAACGCCCAGTAGTTCGGCGTACCTTTCGGCCATTCCGCATAACCGGTGACCGTTGCCGGAATAAAGTCGGCCATGTCGATTCCTTCCTTTTCGAAGAAATCGTTCATCTTGATGTAGTGCCCGCTTTCAGCGGAGCCGCCGATCCACTGGGAATCGCCGATCATCAGATCGCACAGCTTGCCTCCGGAATTCAGTTCGTTGAGCATGCGATCGGCAAAATTCGGCCAGGGCACGAACTCAAACTTCATCGTGTGTCCGGATTTGGCTTCAAAATCCTTGCTCAGTTCGACCAGTGCGTTCGCCGGATCCCAGGCCGCCCAGCACAGGGTCAGATCTTCGGCCTGCGCGGCGGGCGCGCCGAAGGACGCCACGCCGGCAACCAGGCCGAGGGCGGCAGCGGAGTTCAGAATATTGGATCTCATCGTAGAAAACCTCCCTAGGTGTTTCCCGGCCTCCACCGGGAACAGAGCCCGCGCCTGAAACGCAGGGCCGAAACCAGGATGTTTCATGAGGGACGAACCTCATTTTTCACCCATCTCCCTATTCGCCTGCATGCGAAATTTCGCAATACCTGCAAAACTTCTCCATCAAGCTTGAGAATTTCTATAATTGAGGCACGCACCTCAAAGCAAGCTTTTTCTGAGGTACGCACCTCATTTTTCTTGATTTCTGGTCGAAATCAGTCGAAAACCATCAGGAAATTCGGGCTTCTTCAGCAGGGAACCAGATGCGGCCGACCACAAAAGATCTTGCAAAAGCGGCAGGCGTAAGCCTCGCAACGGTCGACCGCGTCCTCAACGAACGCCCCAATGTCAGCCGCAAAACAGTCGAAAAGGTCAATGAGGCCATCGACCAGATCGGCTTTGTGCGAAACCTGGCCGCCGTCAATCTCGCGCGCAACAAGATGTACCGGTTCCGCTTCCTGTTTCCAAAGACCGGCGATCAATATCTGAACGAATTGCTGCGCCATGTGACAGAAATCGACCGCGCCCTGACCGCAGACATGACAATTGTCGATGCGGTTCAATTGGACATGAACGATCCGCACGTGGTCGCGAACTATCTCGGCGCCGTCGAACCGGGCGAAATCGACGGCATAGCGATCATGGCGCCCGAATCGCCGCAGGTCCGCGATTCCATGGCCCGCCTGCAGGAAAGAGGCACACGAGTCGTCCAGTTCCTCACCGGTCAGGAGAAACTGGAGGTGCATGAATTCATCGGCATCGACAATTTCGCCGCCGGCGCGACGGCCGGACGCATCGTCGGCCGTTTCCTGGGCGGCCGTTCCGGCAATGTCATGGTGATTGCCGATACGATGCAATCCCTCGACAGCATTCAAAGACGGCTCGGATTCGACCGGATCCTGAACACGAGCTTCCCCAACCTGTCCGCCCTGCCGTCGCTGGAGACCCACGGCGATGAGGAGCGCACAAAGCGGATCATCTCACGCACCTTCAAATATCAGGACGATGTGGTCGCCGTTTACGTCATCAGTCCGGAGGCGCGCATGCCGGTCACCCAGATCGCCAAATTCCGCGACCTCCGCGACTTGACCGTCGTCGCGCACGAGAGAACGCCGTTCAGCGAAAGATCGCTGCGCCAGGAGGAAATCGACGCGGTCATAGCCCAGGACCCGGGCCACGCCGTGCGCAGCGCGGTGCGCATCATGAAGGCGCAGAGCGACAATCGGGCCCCGCTTGCCGCGCAGGAAAAAATTCGCATTGAGGTGCTCTTGAAGGACAATCTCTAGTCCGCGAGGACACTCAATAATTCACCGCTACACGAAACAGGCCGTCGACAACCCTGGCCATGCGCTCATAATCCAGCGTCTCCGGCGTGTCACCGGCGGTGTGATAATTGGGATTCCTGAAAAAGGCTGTGTTCGTTACCATAACCGCCGGGTAACCAGTGCGCCAAAAGTTTCGGTGATCCGAAAAATCAACCCCCGGGACATGCGCGGGGGCGTTCAATGAATAGACAGACAACGTGTTGCCCGCCTGCATCAAGGCCTTGGTCCTTGCGACCGGTTCACGGTCGAGAGCCCGACCGATCACCGCGATAAAGTTGCCCTTGTCCGGGTAGATCAGACCCAGGCCGGTCACCGGAAAATGCTGTGATCCCGGTTCATCGGAGAAATAGCCGATCATCTCGACACTGATCATGAGCCTGACGTCGGTGCCCGCTTCGCTCAAGCTCTTGGCATGGACATAAGATCCCATCCTGTCCGACCTGAAGTTCGGCGGTTCTTCGAGAGTGAAGGCAACGAGATCCAGCCTGTGGGCGAGGTCCGGCCCAGCCCTTTCCAACAACCTCGACAGTTCAAGCAGTGCCGCAACCCCGCTGGCATTGTCGTCGGCGCCGGGATTGCCGGTTCCGGCGACATCATAGTGCGCGCCGATGATCACCCTCGGCGCATCTGCGGGGCCGCGTGAGCAGATGACATTGTGATAGTCGCTCCCGTCGACCGCATAGGTTTGCAATACGGGTTTGCACGCGGATCGTTCGAATTCAGAGGCAATGTGATCGGCGGCCCGCTTGAGCATGCCGGAATCAGGAAAGGCTCTGGCAGGAAAGTCTGCGACCAGCGCCTCGACATCCGCCCTCAATCTTGCGGGATCCGCCGGTGGGAGCCCAGGTACCACGTGCGGTCGGAAAATGACTGGGTTCGTGATGAACCAAACGAGAGCCGTACACACGACCAGAAGTCCCGTGAGACCCGCAATTGCCAGCATTTTCAAATGATCTCGATCCTTTTCGAATCCCATTTTTTCCGGGTGTCGGAACATCGCCCCGCCAGGCGAAAGTACCATTTGAGGCGGGGAGACAAAACAACAATCATTTGAATTTCCCGGGCTTCGCCCCCAAGTGATTCACGGGGCTTTTCGCCTCCGGACTGTGGCCCCCGGCAAAAACATTGTTTGTTCTCGCCGGGGACCGGGAAGCAGGGAGTGTTGTGCGCCCCTCCTGCTTCCCTTCCGCGCGGAGAATTGCTTCTCCGATTGTCGGGAGCGCGGATTTTCGCGGACGGGGATCAAGTTGGACATATCCCGAGCAGCGGAAATATGCGCGTGTTAGCTGGCCTAATTGTGGAATAAGTAAGGTTTCCGCGCCGGTCCAAACTGTCTGAAAACGCGACGCCGGCTGGCGGTTTCACACCGAGTGGAACCGGAATTCACACCGTCATTCGTTTATGGGAGGCCCTTTACATTCGAAAATGTACGTGAAACCGACAAAGTCGGAATAGTCGTTGCCACGGGTAAAGGGCACAAGATCGACCGGCCCGGCCGTATCCCTGCGCTGATTGCGAGACAGCATGAAGAGAGGATCGATCGACCGGACCGCATCATGCGTCCAGGTGTCGCCGCCGTGCCTGTTCCTGACCCAGCTGAGATTGCGTTCGGCACGGGCGGGCGCTTCGAAGACCCGCCACCATACGCCTGCGGGATGGTCCTTGTTTCCTCCGGGATAACGTACGACTCCGAATTTCTCCCCGCGCCGGATACGGGATCCCAATTTGAGTTCCTGAATGTCCCACGGCTCCAGATGACTGAATTCCGAGAGATATGAGATGCCGGCTTCGGACATTCTCAAGTCCCGGGAGGCGTGAGACATCAACACAGCCCATTCGCTTCCCCGACCCGTGTCGGTTTCCCACAGGGCGATGATTTTTCCGTCCGCCGGGGCGATAATGGCATCGCCGAAACGCCCGCCGACAACACCCTGTTGCCGCTGGTTTTTCGTCGTTTCCTCCTCACCGGCCACCGCGCCATGAAGTGACCTGAGAGCAGGGCAGACAGCGTCCCTGGGATAACGCGGCAGGAGCCCGCTGGGATCGGTTCCATAGCCCTTTATGTCCATCGCGAGACCTTCCGGTATTGTGCTCAATTGAATTGCCATCATGAATGCCGAAAGCCGCGCCCATCCGCGGCACCGCTTTTTGGATTGAAGTGTGTCAAACACGATCTTCCACCGGTTCGGTTGAAAGTGACCCTGCAGGATTTTCCCCTGCAGGGTTTGGTCCGTTTGAAGACGATTCCACCGGGTCAGCAGAAATAGAAATCGTCCGCAGTCAGCAAACTCGCATCGACACCCGTCACGGTGACCGTGTCCGTGCCATGCGAAATCACCGCATCGTCGCCGTTCTGGGTAATGGTCAACTGATCGAAGCTCCTGATGTCCCGGTTGTCGGTAAACCAGATGGCGTCGGACCCATCCTGGAAATCGCCGATCGTGTCGGCGCCGAAATCGGCGTCGAATCGAAACCAGTCGCGCCCCTCACCGCCAACAAGCGTGTTGTTGCCTCCGTCGCCGGCAAGAAGATCATGGAAATCCGACCCGGTGATGTTCTCGATGCTCTCAAGATCGGCAATTTCCTGCCACCACCCCCAATAAAGACTGCTGGTGCCGGTCGTCCACGCTTCATTGCCCTCCCAGCCGAGGTCGACATAGACCGCACTGGTCGCGCGGGAGAAGTCCGCCGTGTCATTCCCGTCACCGCCATTCAACGTGTTGAATGTTCCGGGCTCAAAAATGAGCGTGTCGTTACCGCCGGTCGGGTCTACCGGATCCGGGTCGACGGGATCCGGGTCAACAGGGTCGGGATCCACCGGATCCGGATCGACTGGATCAGGATCGACAGGATCGGGGTCGACAGGGTCGGGGTCGACAGGGTCGGGATCCACCGGGTCCGGATCGACAGGATCGGGATCCACCGGGTCCGGATCGACCGGGTCGGGATCCACCGGGTCCGGATCGACCGGGTCGGGATCCACCGGGTCCGGATCGACCGGGTCGGGATCCACGGGATCGGGGTCGACGGGGTCAGGATCGACCGGCGTGTCGGTCGCTGCAGCTCTGATTTCCGCCTCGGTTTTGTTTCCGTCGGCGAACAGAAAGCTCTCGATCGCCGATAATGTGTCCTTGCCGTCCCTTTCCAATTTGTCGGTCAGCGCATAAACGCCATCACTGACCAGCGAAATCAGATAATCGGCAAAGTTTCCTGAAAAAATTGCCGTGTCACTGCCATCGCCACCAACAAGGCGATCGTCGCCGCCATCGCCGCGCAGGGTATCGTTGCCGCCGCCGCCGATGAGTTCGTTGGCGACGGCATTGCCGCGGATCGTATCGTCGCCGGCACCGCCGATCGCGTTTTCAATGACAGCGCCCCTGGCAATCGAGAGATTGTATTTCAACCCGCCCGTCGACGAGAACGATTCCTCGCGCAGATCGAGCTCGGCATCTTCGGAATAACCAGACATGTCAATCGTATCGTTGCCGCCGGTATCCCAGATCGCCGCCTGAATCCAGTCGGTTTTTCCTGTCAGTGTCCAGCCGTCGTCACCGGTGTTGGAGTTGAACCCGTAGGTCGTATCGGCATTGTATGTCGATTGATTTGCACCATAGACCCGTTGCAGCGCGGCAATATCGTAAAGACCGAGACCTGTCGCGCCTCCGATGTAAACGCTCTGGCCGTTCTCGTCGGTGACAAACCGTCCGAGCACGGCGCCGGTCTTTTCCCCGCTCCAATAGCTCATGACAGTGTACTGTTCGGAGTCCTGATAGAATTCGGCATCATTTTCGTAGGAAAATCCGCCGCCATTGTAGTCACCCGGGTGGGAAAGCGCGATTGCGTGACCGATCTCGTGCAGGGCGAGGGAAAGGCTTGCACTGCCCAGGGCCACCGTGGAACTGGTAATCTCCGCCGTCGCACCGCCGCCGCGATAACTCCAGGACGCCCAGCCACCGCCGCCGTCATAGCCCTGGAACCGGATTTCCCCCTGATCGGAGATATTGTTTCCGGAACCGCCATCGGCAGGATTGAAGGTGATGTTGGCGACGGAGGAAATGATGTCCATCGCCTTTTTCGTGCTCGCCATCTGCTCAGCGGTCAATTGGCGATAGCCACCGCCGGCCTGGCTGTTGCTCAGGAAAGAATAGGTCACGTCCCCGGCCGTGCCGAGTTCACCGCCATCCCACTTCCTGTTGTCGCGAGATATCTGCGCGCCGGCCTGGTCGTAGTTGAAACTCGGCTTGCCGGTCGTGTTGTCGCCGCTGAGTTCTCCCACCGTCGAGTGGGCGGTTCCCGTACTTGTCCCATCGGATCGGGCGTGAGCCGCATGGCCGTACCGTGTTTCCGTTCTCCAATATCCTGTCATACCTTTTCCCTTCATGAGGAGTTCATGTCGGGGCGCACGGCGAGGACGCTAGATGCAAATATTGACCAAAAACAGCAGAAAGCGAGGCAGAATCAGTGAAAGATTGCGGTGCAATTGGACGTTTGCCGTTTTGCCCGTGCAGATGAGGAACTCCGCACACTGGTGCTGGAGCCGATCAGGTTAATTCCTGCGCGCAACAGTCAGGAAGGAACATCCGGCTCCTCTTCCGCAACGGAACCATGATCCGGTTTGGACGACCATTGCGGGGTCATTGCCCCATGGTCTGGACAGATGGGGGGACCGACTTCACTCAGCCACTTGCGCGACACTCGCGCCACATATCCGCATTTTTCACATGTTACTTTGATCTGGCGCGTGGTTTGTTTCGGAGCCGCGGTCAGATCCGCAGGTGCGATTTCCGGGCTGGGCAGGGCGCCGATCGCGTCCATAATCGGCGCGACGCGATCAAGGAACTCCCGGTCACCGGACCGCTCGGATTTGCCCCCGCCAAGCCCGAATGAACTCGCCAGGAACCGAAACAAATGTCCGTGCCGGTCCTTCGGACCCACGACGACCTTGCTCATTTCGAGCACCACCGCCGAAATCACTTCACGGGGATCCGACCGGTCGGGCCGCACAAATATTATGAATGACCCGTCCTCCTGCTTTTCCCAGGATTCCGCCGTTTTCTGGGCTCCGCGCCCTTTGCTCGGAAAACCGCTCCTGATCTGGAAACCGGGGATCTGAAAACCGAGTTCCTCAAACCACGATTGCAAATACGACAGCAATTCGGCGAGCCATTCATCGCGTGTCTTCATGGTTTCAATCCGCGGTCTTTGGTCTTGACCAACCGCTCACGAGATCCAACAATTGTTCGGTTGTCGCTCAATCGTCGATGGCATGACGCACCTGGAGAAATACGGGCGGGCACGAATCCTAGCGACGCAAACGCGCAAAACCTTATTCAATCCCGACCGACTTCCGCAACAATTCGAGTTTGTTGACATTTCGTTAACGCATTTTGTTTAAACAAGTATTGGATGTTTAAACTGACTTGAACAGTCGGTTTAATTGCGTACATCGATATTCGTCGCGAATACACTCTACTTATCCGCGCTTAAAGCGCATATTAGTCGAGTCAAAGGCGATTTATCGAAATAAAAAAGCGTTTATCGAAAAGTATTCTTAGTACGCAGAATATTTTTTTCGAACTCTACTTTTAATACTCATTCCTTCGTTCGAGATAGGAAGCAATATGCCTGATACAGTTGCAAATGGCGCAGCCCCGCCACAATCGACGGGAACCGCTTTTTTCAAAAAGCTCAAGGTCGCGACACGTCTGGTTGCCGGCTTCATTGCCGTCATGGCGCTCTGTGGTGCCATCGGAGGAACCGGGCTCTATTACATCAAGCAGGTCGAAGGAACATTGAACGAAATCGTCGACAAGGCCGTACCGACGGTTGAAACCGCCGACGACCTCATCGCCAACATCTGGGAAGCCACCAAGGTCGCGGAGGAAATCTATGCCAGTGAGGCCAAAGGTGAAATCGAAACTCTTATTGCTGAATTCGCTGACCTGAGCCGGAAATTCGACGCCTCGCACGTGGAACTTACCGCATTGCTGAGCGAGGGGGAGATCCTTGCGCTGGCAGAGGCCGTGCGTCGAGATCACCAGACTTTTCTGAACCTATCCAGAGACATGTTTTCAAGTCACACCTCGAAACTCGAGGAGAAACTGACTGGCAAGACCCTGCTTGAGAAATTCGATCAGACCGGCGCAACGCTCATCGCAGCGCTGGACACATTCGCCGAAGCGAACGAAGCGGAAATGGCGAAAGCCGAGGAGCTTGGCGATCGCCTCGAAACACAGGGCGCGTCCGGCGCCGCGGTCAACAAAGTCCTTGGAGAACTTTTCGATCAGGACTACCCCGTGGTCAAAGCCTCCCTCAAGCTGCAGCGACTGACGCTGGAAATGCAAGACACTGCGGGGGAATATTTCGCTGAAGAGTCACTGGAGAATCTCGGGGCAGTCGAAGCGGAATTCAACGCGCTTTTTGAAAAAACCAAATCGCACATTGCCATCCTCAAACAACACACGGAAACGCAGGAGGACGGGGCCCAGACAGCGCAGTTCGAAACGTTGCTGTCAAACTGGTACAGACAGGCACTGGACGACGAGCAATTGTTCGACACGCACCGGGACATGCTCACGGCAGCAGCCAGAGCGCGCGACCTGATAGAACTGCTGGAAATCAGAACGGACAAGATTGCAGCATCGTTGAACCAACTCGCCGACCATGCCGATGCATTCAGCCAGGGCGCCGATGAAGCAGCGGCAGCCGTCGTTGAGGATGCCGCAGTTATGATCCTGCTCGCGCTCGGACTGGCGATCGCGTTGGTGGCGCTGATGATCGTCATGATTCTGCGGACCGTGACGGGACCGATCAACGCCATGACAGCCGCCATGGGCGCGTTGGCGGGCGGCGACAACCGCGTTGATGTCCCCGCCCTTGAACGATCGGACGAAATCGGAGACATGGCCAAAGCGGTACTGGTGTTCAAGGACAATGCGATCAAAAAGCAGGCGCTCGAGGCAGAACAGGAAGAAGCCAAGCAACGGGCGGAACAGGAAAAGCGTGACGCGCTGGTGACATTGGCGAATTCCCTTGAGAGCGAAGTTGGCGGCGTGGTGGCCAGTGTCAGCGCCGCCGCATCGCAAATGCAGGATACGGCCCAATCCATGTCGGCGACGGCGGAGGAAACGAGCCGGCAATCCGCGGCCGTCGCAAGTGCCACCGAGGAAGCGGCGACCAATGTCCAGACGGTTGCCGCGGCGGCAGAGGAATTGTCCGCATCGATTCAGGAGATCGCAAGCCAGGTCGACAATTCATCGAAAATCTCGGCCGACGCCGTGAAACAGGCTGAAGGCACAATCGCGCGCGTCGGCCAACTGACAGAATCCTCGCAAAAAATCGGCGATGTCGTCGGCCTTATTTCCGATATTGCCGAACAGACCAACCTGCTTGCTCTCAATGCGACAATCGAAGCCGCGCGCGCCGGGGACGCAGGAAAGGGATTTGCCGTTGTCGCGGCGGAGGTCAAATCCCTTGCAACCCAGACCGCGACGGCGACCGAAGACATCAGACAACAGGTCGAATCGATGCAAGTCGTTACGCAAACGACAGCAGGCGACATTCAGAAAATTGGCGATACGATCAACAAGATCGACGAAATCGCAACCTCGATCGCTGCTTCGGTGGAGGAGCAGAACGTATCGACGCAGGAGATTTCGCGCAGTGTTCACGAGGCCTCGGCCGGTACCCAGGAAGTCACGCGCAACATAAGCGGTGTCAGCCAGGCGGCAGACGACACCGGCGGTTCCGCCGGGCAGGTTCTGACGGCGGCCACCCAGCTTACCGAGCAATCCGGTCAGTTGCGGACGCAGATCGAGACATTCGTCAACGAGATCAAATCAGCCTGAGGATTGAGGTTTTCCCTATTCAGACAGGTTCGGCTGAACAGACAAGGCACGTAAAAACAAGGCTCTTGGGAGCAACCCGGGTGGACCTGACCGGCTCTACAGCTTGTCGCGTGAAATCGGATTCACGCAACAAGCTGCAGACGCTTTGTTGCGCAAATCGTTTTCGTTTGATCTGAGACAGATCAAACGCGACATGCGTTAAGCCACAGCCCGCGACAGGGCGCATTGCGACCAGAGCGACGACACGGCTTCGGCGAGATGGCGTATGTCGTCATCCGTGTGCAACGGTGTCGGCGTTATGCGCAACCGCTCGGTGCCGACCGGGACGGTCGGATAGTTGATCGGCTGTACATAGATCCCGAAATCCGCCATCAGCACATCGGAGATCCACTTACACTTGGCCGCATTGCCGACCATCACCGGAACGATGTGGCTCGGATTGTCCATGTGCGGGATTCCCTTCGCGTCGAGCGCCGCTCTGACCTTGCGGACGGTTTCCTTCTGCAGGTCCCGCTCCGTACAGCTCGCCTTCAGGTGACGGATCGACGCCACGGCTCCGGCGGCCAACGCCGGCGGCAGCGCCGTGGTGAAGATAAATCCGGACGCAAACGAACGCACGAAATCAACCAGGGTTTCCGAAGATGTGATGTAACCGCCCATCACACCGAATGCCTTTCCAAGCGTGCCTTCAATCACGGTGAGGCGGTCCATCACGCCTTCCCGTTCGGCAATGCCGCCGCCACATTCACCGTACATGCCAACGGCATGCACTTCATCAAGATAGGTGATGGCATTGAATTTGTCGGCGACATCACAGATCTCGGCAATCGGCGCAATATCGCCGTCCATCGAATAGACCGACTCGAAAGCGACCATTTTCGGCGCGTCCGGATCGTCTTCGGCCATCAGCCGTTCAAGATCGACGGGATCATTGTGTTTGAACACACGTTTCGCACACCGGGAATGCCGGATGCCTTCGATCATCGAGGCGTGATTGAGACTGTCGGAATAAACGATCATGCCGGGAATCTTGGAAGCGAGTGTGCCTATCGCCGCCCAATTGGAAACATAGCCCGACGTGAAGATCAGCGCCGATTCCTTTTTGTGCAGATCGGCCAGTTCGCGCTCGAGCAGAACGTGTCCATGGTTGGTACCGGAAATGTTGCGTGTCCCACCGGCGCCGGCGCCGCACCGGTCAATCGCATCCTTCATGGCGGAGGTCACCAGCTGGTTCTGCCCCATCCCGAGATAGTCGTTGGAGCACCATACGGTCACATCGCTGGTTGTTCCGTCCGGATTGTAGAAGGTGGCACGCGGAAAGGCGGCGCGCTGGCGCTCTATCTCGGCAAAAACGCGATAATTCCCTGCTTCGCGCAATCCCGATATGGCCTCTTCCATATGCTTGTGAATATCCATGCTGCCTCTCTCCTACAAATTCCGTCCCGCACAACCTGCAAGTCGCAGATCACGCAGGGCATGACCTCTCAAGCGCCGATGAGAGTTATTCAATCCCCGCGAATGCCCTTAGCATAATTCCTGCTTCACGGTTAACACATGTTATACGATGGGAGCTCGTGTCTATTTGTCATACGTCAAATCAATTGCTCATAGCATAGGCGGCAATCCTTGGTTTCTCAAGAAGTGTTCAGACACCACATCCTCACTTCACCGTCACTGCGGCAATTTGTTCAAACGCATCCGCGTGACCAGGCGTGACATGAGGCACGATGATCAAAACGGACATGATGCCGACGTCTGAGATGCAGCGTCCGGTCAGCGGGTCTGCATCGAGCACGGTTTGGTTCAATGCTGGAACACGAAACCGGCCGGGAAACCCCGACCGGCTCTAAATTTCAGACCTTTGGTTTGCGTATTTGCAGTCGACTTGGACGAGTTCGTCTGATCAGGAGGCGCTCTACGCCGCCGCAACGTTCTTCAGGAATTCATCAACCGAAAGCCGCAATTCATCGGTCTTGCTTTTGACATCGTCCGAAGCGGATTGAACCTGCATCGCAGACTGGGCCGTTTCCGACACTGCCCGGGATACTTCGGTGACATTGCTGGACACATCCTGCGTACCTGAAGCAGCCTGAACGACGGACCGGCTGATTTCGTTGGTGGCGGATCCCTGCTCCTCGACGGCCGCAGCAATTGTGGCAGTGTAGCTCTCAACCTGCTGCATGATGTCAGCAATCGAGCCGATCGCCGCGACCGCTTCACCGGTCGCCGTCTGGATGCCGCTGACCTGGGAAGAAATCTCCTCCGTCGCATTCGCCGTCTGCGAGGCCAGTTCCTTCACTTCGGAAGCGACAACCGCAAAACCGCGACCGGCCTCGCCGGCACGTGCTGCTTCGATCGTCGCGTTCAAGGCCAGGAGGTTGGTCTTTTCAGCCACAGCCTTGATCAGTCCGACAACTTCCCCGATCCGGTTGGCCGCATCGGCAAGACCGGCGACCTGATCGTTCGCCGTATGTGTCATGGTCGCGGCATCGCGCACGATTCCCTGGGATTCGTTGACCTGACGGCCGATTTCCTCAATCGAGGCTGTCAGTTCTTCGGCGGCCGAAGCAACGGACTGGACGTGTTGCGTCGCGTCGGCGGAGGAGCCTGTCGCCTGCTCGGCCTGGCTTGCCGCAGCGTCGGACACTTCGCTCATGGAACTGGCCGTATAGCGCATCTGATCCAGTTTATCGCCAACCGAAACGAGGACGGTCTGGATCCCGGAATCGAAGCTTTCGATCAACCCGTCGACAGTTTGCCGTCGGGCGCGCATCACGGATTCCTGCTGGTCGGCCTCTTCGGTCAACCGAACCCTTTCAACGGCATTGTCTTTGAAGACCTGGACCGCTTTAGCCATATCGCCAACTTCGTCGGCATCTTTCAAGCCGGCAATTTCAACGGACGTATCCCCTTCTGCAAGCGTCGACATTGTCGTTACGAGGCGACTGACACGGCGTGTGACTGAAAGCGTCACCAGATAACCGGCACTCGCCGCGACGATGGTGAACAGACCGGCGAGGACAATGATCCAGTTCCGCATGGATTGAACCGGGCCAAGCGCTTCGTCCAGGGTTTGCGTGACAACGACGGCAAACCGATTTCCCATGAGATTAAGCGGTTCGACGGCGGCGAACACGGGCGCACCCGACAGATCGGGGACTTCTCCAAACGTCTTTTTGCCTGACAGCGCCGTATCGATCAGATCGTTTTTGAATCGGGTGACCAGAAGATCATCACTCTCGGTTGAGTTTGTGTTCGAACGCAGGAGATTGTCCGCTCCCACCAGCATTACATCACCGGATTCACCCAAGCCGGAGAACCTGGAGACCAGTTTCTGAATTCGATCAGTCGGCATCTGAAATGCCAGTACACCAATTTTTTTCTTACCCAAAGCGATCGGCGTGGCAATGAAGCTGGCTGGCGCATCATTGCTTGGCGCATAAGCTTCAAAATCGAAGAAATGAGCCTCGCCGACCTCGCCTTCTATTGCCGCCCGATAGGCTGAACCAAGCCCGGTGTCCTTATATTGCCCGGAAACAAAATTCTTTGCGAAATCATTTTCTTTGTAAACAGAATAAACCAGATTGCCGGCATTATCGAAAATAAAGATGTCATAATATCCGTAATCGTCGGAATATTTTCGAAATGTGGGGTGATACTTCTTATGTGATTTGTCGTAATTTGTCCGTCCGGCCTTATCCAGCTTGTGTTTTTCGCCAGCAGGATGTTTGTTGTCGGTGATATAGGCTTTCCGCAGGATCGCGGACTGGTCTGAGCCGAACTTGTCCCAACCTTTCTTGAAGTCGGTAATGGCCTTGCGGGTCACATAACTTTGCGCCAGCGAAATCAAGCCCTTTTCCATGTCCTTGAAATAGTCATCAAGCACGACCCTCTGGGACTCCGCCGTTGCCGTCAGACGCGCCTCGGTCAGGTCCTGAATGTTCGAGGATGCCGAAAAATAGCTGGCGACTCCAACGCCGGTTGCCGTCAGAATTGCGATTGCCACGATCGTAACAGGAAATTTTGCAGCGATTCTCATACCAAACCCGATTTTTGTCTCAATACAGATGCGGCGGCGCCATAGATTGATGTCAAAGCACCGCCGCACCAAACGCGATCTTGCCGTTTAAACCGCTATTCGATCAGTTCAACGTTGACACCAACCGTAATGGCGCCAATGACCGAACCGGAATCGGGATCGGTAATGGACATGCTGACCTGGCTTTGGAAAGTCTGCGAAGATTCGTCTTCCTCGACCTCGCTCAGGTGCACCGCATTCGGTCCGACCAGGAAGGTTTCCTTCCATTTTGCTTCGTCGCCCTGCCAGTAATCCGACGTGGCATCGCTTTGGCCGACATTGAGGCCCTTCGCATCCATGACGAAGATTTCGGTGAAGAGACCATCGCTGGCATCCTGAACCTCAGCAAGCTGCTGGGACACCGGATAAGCGAGGATTTCGTCGATCATCGGTTGATCGGAGGCATCGGTTTCGGCACGCCATTGATTGTCCAGTTCGGTGATCTTAGCTTGATCATAGTCCTTGGACTTCGCGTTCTGTGCCTTGATGGCCGCAATCACTTCAGGAGATTGAGCAAAAACCGCGATCTTTTCACTCGCCAATTTTGTCAGGCTCTCTTTGTACTCATTGGCTTGCACCGGCACGGCGGCCAAACCAAGACATGCAACCAGTCCACAACCGATTAACGTTTTTTTCATTCCAGCACCCTCTTTGAGATTCACGCAACTCTTCATGTGATTGCGCGGATCAAAGGATGATTTAGAAACGTTAATGGAGTAACAACAAATTCAACTCACATCTTTTTACAGTATTCAAAATTCATATCCCAATTTACCATAATTTATATTGTATTAAAAATCAATATTACTACTTTATCGTTTATTATTGAACAAAATTTTACGCTACTGTCATGTGAAGTATGGAAAATAAATTTGAATTCTTAACTCCAACAACAGCTCATGCGACATCAAACATACTCGAAGGTTACCCCTGTTACTTTTTGCAGACATGCAATTTTTACAATGGCTATCCTCTCTATTGAGCAAAAGGGAAAGGCCTGACTGACGGTACGAAGCAGCCACGAAGACGAAGCAACTTTCAATTATCCATTCGCTTTTATGGAGCATTATTCTTTACAAGCCCGGTTTCGAACGCTCTCCTCTTTCTTTCTTTCGGTTTCGCCGGAAACGACAAACCCGACAGACATCAAACCCACCGGCACAATATCCGTGCCCCTGAGCCGGTCAATTCAAGCAGGCGAAGATTGCTGATCGTCGTCGCTTGCAGTCAGATGTTCTATTGCGAGATTTCTGAGCGGCACCCAGCCCTGATCTCCGCTCAAATTACGACACCAGGCCCATCCATGGCGCGTTTCGATGACGTGCATGCGCTCACGCACCCCGCAGGTCAATTCGACAGCGGAATAATCGCGGTCTGCGACCATCTCATTGGATCGTTCAACGGGCAGGTCATCGGGAATCCACCCCTCGCGCCCATCCGGCGCCCGCGCCCAAAGCCAGCGATGACCGTCCCAGACGTCGGTTCGGCCGCTCAAGGTGATGACATCGTGCCGCCTCACGCGGATGGGATCTTCATAACTCGCGGCATGAGGGACCAAAACGGTTCCGGTGGCACCAGTGCGAGGGTCACGATCCGTCATATCATGGCGGCGGCGGATAAGGCCGGCGGTCAGAAGAGTTTGTAATTGATGGCAAACCCGACCGTGAACTGGTTCTCAGAGCCCGCGATCGAGACCACCGGACTGTCGGCGGCATCGCCGACAAGCCGTGAGTAAGATCCGAGAACGCTCGTCGACCATTTGTCGTTGATCTTGTAGTCGAGGATTGCCGTTGCGCCGACATCCTTGATGCCCGCGTCGGCGTCAAAAGCCGGCAACCCACTTGCGGCGGCACCGACGGCGGTCACGTCGAAATACGAATCCATGAATTCTCCGGACCCGTATGTGGTCGAGCCGCTGACAATCGCCGTGAGACGTTCACCGAACGGCCGCACGACACCGACACGGCCTTCGACCAGAAACCCGCCATGTCCGCCGAGCACGTCCTGCATGACGGTGCCTTGTGCAAAAATGATCGCCGGATCGTCAAAACCGATCATTTTCAACGGGACACCGGACCGCAGGAAGCCTCCGAGTTCAAGAGATGCGTCCACTTCCGGCAAAAGCGCGACCTGTCGATTGTCGACATCGTTGTCGCGCGAGAACCGATAACGAAACACGGGACCGGCATCGAAATAGTCGGATTGGGAAATGTCGGCTTCCAGCCCAAGACCGATGGTCCGGATCTTGACGAAACGATGTTCGTAGGTCAGCGGAACGACTGGAAACACCTTGAAATCATCAGATCCTTCATAATCGGACGTAACCCCGACACCCAGACCGATGGTCAGGTTGTGTTCGGGATCATCGTCGGCAAGCGCGTGCGATCCGAACAGACAGGTTGCGGACAAGACCGCAGACATCACAGATTTCCGAAATGGCACGTCCGTCTCCTTTGATCGCGGCAACAGCCGGCCGGTCAGCATTTCCAGCCTTTGATATCGGGCCTTGCGGCAAACCGATATGCACAGCGCTTACATACACCGTCACCGACACCCGGTAAACTGTTTAGCGGCAAATCGATGACATGCTGACGTCTACGCACGGGCGACGGGATCGGTTCATGCCATGGGCGCGGATCTGATCGAGCCCTCTCACACTATCCCGGACGTGCGGCAACGGTTGCGAAAGCCGGAGGGCGGGGCGGATGCGCATCGTCAACCGCTGCTTTGCTGGTCGTAGAAATCGGCAAAATGCTCAAGAAAAACATCGAGCACGCCATTTTCATGCGGCTCGTTTTTTTCATCCCAACGCTGCACGTATAATTCCCAGGCCTTGGCCTGTTTCGACGAGAACACGGATTTGGCGACGTCGCTTTCAATGGCCTCCGGCGAAACGTCCTCCAGCAATTTCCCCAGAGCCTTCTGCATTGCGAAAATCGTTGCGAACTCGTGCTTTTCAAGATCCGCGAACGCTTCGGTGACGGAGCCGCGCGCGTCCTTGAAACCGCGCCGCGACCGCGCAAACATCACGGTCAGGATCTCATCGGCGGTCGGCAGGAATTTCAGCGGATTGTTGCCGTCGGCCACGAGCATGGTGCGGTTGGCGCTCTTGGTAATCATTTTCGCCTTGGCACGCGCCGCAAGCAGCACCGCAAGATGCTCAACGACTATGCGCATGACCGCGCCGACTTCCTCGGCAAGCGCCGACGGATCGAGATGGCTCAGATCCGCGGGATTGATGCGGGCACCGCGCGCAAACAGGGGGATGAAATTGTCCATCCCGCCCGCCATTGCTCCGGCCTGGGCCGGCTGCGCCTGTGCAATGTCCGGAAGTGTCTGCGGAGCAGGTGGCGGCGGCGCGGCGGGCGCAGCAGCTGCCGGTGCAGGATCCGCAGACCGGGAGGACGCGGGCGCCGGCGCGTCGCCGCCGCCTTCGGCGGGGCCTGCAGGCCCCGGGCTTGCCGGGCGCGGCATTTGCGGAGCGAACGGTTCGCTTTCTCCTTCCATGCCGGCAAACCCCATGGGCGGCTTCGACACTTCCACGAGCGGCTTCGGCGCGGCCGGTTCCGCCTTCTCCGCCGGAGCTGCCTGCCCATCTCCGGCATCCGGCGCGGCGACAGGACCGGGATCAAAGACCGATGACGGCGGTGCTTCCGCCGACTTGCCGGGCGTCGGCGCCGGTGATGTCCAGGCCTCGGGGCTCGCGGCGGCGGGCGGCGTTTGGGCAATGGGAGGCGTTTGCGGCGCGGATTGCGGCCGTTGAGGCGTTTGTTCAGGCGTTGCAAACGGATCGGAAACAGATGGCTGATCTCCAATCAGACCCGGATTCTCAAAAGCCTGAGGCAATTCGACAAAATGGCTCTCATACCCTGCTTCCCGGGGCCCGCGCTGCTTGGGCGGGATCAGATCGCGGCGGTCGATGGGCGCAGGGGCCGCGGAATCGCTGGCCCAGATATCATCGGACTCAAAGGCCGAAGGCTGATGTGCCGGCATCCAGTTGCCGTCGCCCGGCGCCTGCGCGACATTGCCGGAAGACGGTGCCATATTCGCCTGCGCCGAAGGCGCCTGACCGGACACTTCCTCGATGCCGACAACATGAACGGCAATCACATACTGACCGATATTGAGCCGGTCGCCATTGCGCAAAATCTGCGGAGATTTGACCCGGTCACTGCTCCCGTTCAGGAACGTGCCGTTGGTGGACATGTCATAAAGCGTATATTGGCCGTTCTCGAACCGGATTTCACAATGTTTGCCGGAAATGTGCCGGTTCGGATCCTGCAGGCTCCAATCCAGGTGCGTGTCGCGGCCAATGTCGAAGCCGCGGCGATCGGCCTGGTATTGCATGGGCCCGCCGTCGGGCATGGCATCAAAATTGTCAACGCTCAGGACTATAGTCATGGTTTCGATATCATTCCGATTCTGACGTTCGCCTCATCATCGGAGCAAGAGAACAATATTTCCATGTCTGACGTCAAAAAAAATTTTGAACGCCGGAGCGCCCGGAGCCTTTCCGGTTTCCGCGAATTCGTCTGCACAGACAGAGATTGCGACAAACAGGCAATCGAAGCCCTTCAGTCAGAGCCGTCCGGACCCAGGCCGGATATTGTCATCGCTTCGGGATACAGCGGCAACACGCAAGTATCGCATCCCATCAATCGTCAGATTCAACGAGATTGACGCCGCCTTCCGCATAGGCCTTCAAAAACTCCGAACGGCGCGCATTTTCGACGCGGGCAAGCGCGCCAAGGATTGCCGCACTGGCGGCTTTGGCCGTCAAATGAGCCGGTGCGGGTACCGGATATTCGCTGTCGACCGCCATGCTGCCGCCGGACCAGCCCGCCGCGAGCGCCACCCAGGCGCCAGGCGTCTTGAAGCGGGCGTTCATGCCGGCGGAAAGCGCCTTGCGGCGATTGTCTTCTTCCGGCTCGCGTACCCAGGCTTCGGCGGCATCGACCAGTTCGCGTTCCTCCGGGGCGATTTCCGATCCGTTCTGGATGACGCACTGATGCGCCCACCAGACAGCCTCGCGCCGCGGCAGCATATAGGCGCAAAACGTGATGGCGTCCTCCGGAGTCTCGGAAGACAACAGGCCCTGCATGAACCGGATCGGCGGTTCTTTCGTCGGTTCGACGCTCATATCTTCATGGGCTGTCGGAAACGCGTCAAAAACTTCCTGGGCAGTGTTGAAGCGTAAATTGGTGGCCATGTCTTGGACCTCAATTCTTGTCTGATCGGAACAAAAGGGAAAACGCGCCGGGTTCGACCGTCAAATGGTGCGGCCGGACCCTGTCCGAACCGTTGCCAATCCCCACCGCAGCGACCGCGACACTGCGCGGTCCTCCTGATACGGTGGGCCTGATCGTTTTTCCTGTCACCCGCGTCTCCCTATATTGTGCCGGGACATATTGATTGTCCTTCGACGTTCGTCTTCCGGTCCGGTATGCAGATCGGATATCAATTGATCAGCACCATGCCGCCCTTGATCGTCATGATCGCATCGGCCTTGTGGGTCGCAAACATGCCATTGGTCGTCAGGTTCATCGAAGCCTTGATGTCGATGTTCATGGCTTCGATCTTGATATCGGTCATGGTCATGGTGATCTTGCTCATGCCGACCTTGAGTATGATCTTCTGACCGGCATCGACGGCCAGAACCTGGCCCACATGGTGTGTGTCATCGTTGCCGATCGTGGTCTCGCGATCATGGTCGACCTCGCGAGTCTCGTCGTTCTTGACCTTGCCTTCCAGGTCCTTTTCGGCATGGAAACGGACCAGTTCCTGGCCCTTCTTGTCGTCCATGATGAATTCGTTGTAGCCGCCGCCGCCCTCGGAGGAATTGGACTTCCAACCGGCAATGGTCTTGTCGCCAGGCAGGCCATAGGGCGGCTGATTGTCGGCATTGTAGACGGTGCCGACCACGATCGGCCGGTCCGGATCTCCATCGAGGAAATTCACCACCGCTTCCATGCCGACGCGGGGAATGAAAATTCCGCCCCATTGTTCGCCGGCCCAGACCTGCGAAACCCGGCAGCGCCTGGACTTCTTGTCGTCGCGGTCCCAGTGGAACTCGATCATGATGCGGCCGTCCTCGTCGACATCGATCTCGCCGTCACCAACCACCCGTGCCGTCTGCGGCCCGAACATGCGGGACTTTTCCGTCGTCTGCGGAACCGCGAACGGTCTGTCGCTCGGCAACATCTCGTAATTGCCCTGATAGGCATTGTCGGATCCGGCGGGCGAGCCGCTGCGGTAGGCTTCGGAGACAAAATTGTGCGACGCGCGCAGGATCAGATATTCCTGGTTCTGGGCGCTGTTGGGGTGTTTTTCAAGCGTGACGAGCCCGCCTGGATAAAGATGCACCGCATCTCCCGAACACAGTATCCGCTTGTCTAGCGCCTGCTCGGCATTCAGCCGGGCTTCGGCATAGTTGCGCCCATCGCTGGTCTCGTAATATTTGCCGGGATAGTCGTAGATTTCGAGCTTGGAATTGGCGTAGCTCGAACTGGCCTGCTTTTCCGCCTTCATATCGGCGGGCGGTTTTTTATAATCGTAATCGTTGAGGACCACCTTGCCGGACGTAAAACGCCGTTCGGGGATCCAGTTGTAGATGCGTTCCTCGTTGCGGCGCTCAGCGGCCGACAGCGGTATGAACGGCCGGGTCGAACCGGCAACCGTGTCATAGGACGAGTTGGAATCCGACAGAATCAGCGTATGTTTCCCGTCCTCGTGCTTGAAATAGAAGCTGATGCCCTCCTGTTCCATCAGGCGGGAGACGAAGGCGAGGTCGGTTTCGCGAAACTGGACGGTATATTCCAGGGTCCGGTAGGACTTGGTCAGGCGGTTGCTGAATTCGGCGAACGAATGGCCGTTGAAAACCTCGGCAATGATGTCGGGCGCGGTCATTTCCGAAAAGATCCGGCTGTCCGACACTTGTCCCAAAAGCCACAGCCAGGGACGCATCACCACCCGGTAGGCGTAATTCGTGTCGCGCACACCCAGCCATTGCGCTTCGGTCATGATGCCGTCGAAATAGCGGTCGCCAAGTTCGTAGGAATGGATCGACAGCGTCGAATTCAATCCCAGCGTCTGATCAAAATTGATGTTTTCATCGTCGCTCAGGCATTCGACCCGGTATTCGAAAAGCTCACTGAGCCCTTCGGTTCCGTCAAAACGGGTGATGACCAGTTTGTCTTTCCCCAGCGGCGTCGAAAGGCTTGCTATCCGGGTATCCTGGAGTTTTTTGCTCGCCTTCACGATAATTTATTCCTGCTCATGATTTCACTTTGCCAAATCTTGACATATCACATGGAAATTCCGATAGTCTATTTCAATAATCCATCGAAAATTGCAGGAGATAGCGTGGTTTCACTTCGCCATTTCGTACTGGCTTGCTGCTGTGCGGGGCTTCTAGCGACGACTTCTGCGTCAGCCGAGCCAGCCTACAAATCCGACGACGTCGTCAACTTCTTCGAAAAGGCGACCAAGGGCCTGACCCGGGGAATCTGCGTTGGAACGGCACAGGAATGCGACAACAATTCCTCGCCGCCGGCGCCGACCTTCGACATGCTGGTCACCTTCGACGTCAATTCCGCCGACCTGACCGGCGACGCCAAAACCAATCTGCTTGAATTCGCCAAGGCGTTGAAGGACCCGCGCCTGAAAGTGGCCCGGTTCGCCGTGGAAGGCCATACCGATGCAAGCGGCGCGGAACCCTACAACATGGAACTTTCCGTGCGCCGGGCGAATTCGGTCGTGTCCTTCCTGGTGTCGCAGGGCGTGCCGCCGGACAGATTCGACGCCAAGGGGTTCGGCGAGACATCGCCCCGGGTCGCCGATCCGCTCGATTCGGTCAATCGCCGCGTCGAAACCAGGATTATTCTACAATAGCCAGAATGCGTGCCCGGCACCCGCCGGGCTGACGCCTCTGATAAGAACCCACCCACGCGTTTCGCGAGCTGCTCCCGTTGCGCAACCCCAGAGGCAATTGAACTGATGCGGTATGACTGGCTTTTGGACGAGACCAAGGACGAGCCGCCGTGCGGCCCGAACCTGGAGCTCGAAGATCCGGAATATTTCACCTACCTGCTGACCGCGGAAGGGCTACTACCCCCCAGTTTCTTCAAATTCGACCGTTCGACGATCGATCTGAGGAGCGAGTCGGAAAAGCTGGAAAACTACCTTAAGGAGTGCCGCGATCTGCGCCTCCTGTGCCTGGAGGCGCGGTTTCGGATCCTGTTCGGCCAGGCGCCGCGGTTTTTTGAGTGCATTCTTGGCATCGAAGCGCTGGTGAGGACCTATTGGGACGAAGTCTATCCGCTTGGCGAGGATGGCGATTTCTTCCTGCGATCCGGCGCCATCGCAACGCTCGAGGACATCAAGACCGCCATCCTGCCGCTGGAATACGCTCCACTGGCGAACGACCGGCGCCATGGCGATGTGACCTATCGCGCCTACAGGGTGGCGAAGGGAGACGTCCCGGCCCGCGAGGGAGAAACCGCGCTCGACAACGGTCAGATCAGCGAAGTGCTCGCCTCGGATGACCATCGCGAGGAAGTCGACACCCTGCACGAACTGGCGACCGGTGCCCGAAAGGCCCTGAAAGACATTATCGCCCTCTTCAACGAAAAAGCCGGATACGACCAGTCGCCCAATTTCGACGGTTTGCTGGAAGCCATCGAAGGAATCCGCGATCTTCTGGTCGAGGTCCGTCCCGATCTTGCAGCCGCCGAACCTGAAGAGGACGAGGCCCAAGGCGAAGACCAGACTGAGGACGGCGACGGCACCGGAACAACCGAGGCGGTGCAATCGGGAACTGGGGAAACTACGGTAATAAGCCAGACCGTGGTCGTCGCCGGCGTTGAAATTACCAACAAGGATCACGCCCAGGCCGCCTTGCTTGCGGCCGCCACTTATTTCGCCAACAACGAACCGTCAAATCCGGCATTGATCATTGTTCATCAAGCGCATAGTCTGGTCGGCAAGTCGTTCGTCGAGGCCATGCAGATTCTGGTCCCGGGTTCCGTTGGGGGTGCCGAACTGACGGTACTTGCAGACAAGGATCTGAAACTCAATATAGAGCAGATGCGCTCGTTAAGTTCCGAGGCTCTGCAATTATTACAGTTGACGAACGCAACGGAAGACATAAATAGGCAAGACCAGCATGAGTTTTCGGCGAAAATAAGGCCGGAAGCGATTGCTCTTATTCGGGGTGTTGAGCAGTTTTACCGAGCCAACGAACCTTCCAGTCCGATCCCAATGCTCCTCGCAAAGGCGCGGAAATACTTGAATATGGATTTTGAAGTTATTTTGGCCGACATGCTTCCAGAAAAAACGCCTGAAACGTCTGAATAGACTTGGCAAACGGGATTTTATACCCAATATTGTTGGACAAGGTCCCGACTATCAAATTTGAATAATACTATCGTGAGGTGGAAACGTGGCTTCAAACAGCGGACAGAAATTCATTAAGCGCAACCGGCCACCGCGGGTGCACATTTCCTATGAAGATCCCTATGATGCTGAAAAACAGGTGGAATTGCCGTTCGT
>JGI12316J15309_10009198_pt1 | contig 60062 bp, 47 predicted proteins | sample MarCyaLeptolynsp_FD_15309 | JGI IMG/M metagenome (IMG submission 15309)
ACCAACTCTGATTGAAGATGAGGAACTGCGGGAAATTTATCAAACTTCTAGCACAGAACGCTTACAGAAGCTTGAAGATGGTTTACTACACCTACAACAGGATCCTGATGACGAAACAACCTTAACTAAGTTAGTAAGGGAAGCTCACAGCCTCAAGGGGGACTCTAGAATTCTGGGCATAGAATCTGTGGAAACCCTTGCCCATAAAATTGAAAACTTACTCAAAAGCCTCAAAGAGCAAAAGATAGTTTTCACTTTACAGATGAGCGATCGCCTTTTTCAAGGATTAGAGGCGATGGAGCTACTGGTACAGGAAGCGGTTACTGGTGTACCAAGTGGGGTGGATACGACTGGAATGTTGGAGCAGTTGGAGGGAGCTATTTCAGTCTTACCGGTGGAAGCAGTAGTAGAGCAGAGTAATACTCCCCAAGCAGCACCAACTCTGATTGAAGATGAGGAACTGCGGGAGATTTATCAAACTTCTAGCACAGAACGTTTGCAGAAACTGGAAGACGGTTTACTACACCTACAACAGGATCCTGATGACGAAACAACCTTAACTAAGTTGGTACGGGAAGCTCACAGCCTCAAAGCCGACTCCAGAATTTTGGGTATAGAATCTGTGCAAACCCTTGCCCATCAAGTCCAAGAAATTCTGGAGAGCCTCAAAGAGCAACAGACTACTTTTACTCTCCTGATGGGCAATCTCCTTTTTCAAGGATTAGAGGTGATTGAGCTACTGGTACAGGAAGCGGTTACCGGTACACCAAGTGGAGTGGATATTACTGGAATGCTGGAGCAGTTGAGGGAAGCTGTTTCAGAACAGGGCAATGCTTCCCAAGCTGTATCAACCTTAATTGAAGACGAAGAACTGCGGGAAATTTATCAAATTTCTAGCACAGAACGCTTGCAAAAGCTGGAAGCTGGTTTACTGCACCTACAACATTATCCGGATGATCAAACAACTTTAACCAAGTTGGTACGGGAAGCTCATAGCCTTATGGGAGATTCCCGAATTCTGGGGCTCGAATCGGTGGAAACCCTTGCCCAGCAAGTTGAAGAGCTTCTCAAAAGTATCAAAGACCGACAGACAGCTTTCACTCGACGGATGGGCAACCTCCTCACTCAAGGATTAGAGGCAATTAGTCTATTGGCACAGGAAGCGGTTACCGGTGTGCCCAGTGGGGTGGATACCGCTGGCATGCTCAACCGTTTGCTGGAAGAACTTGCTACAGTTAAAGGACTACAATCGGAAGTAGCTCAAAAGCAAGTTGGTACTCCCCAAGTTGCAGGTACTTATATCGAAGACGAAGAACTCCGAGATATTTATAAAACCGTTAGTGCAGAACGCTTGCAGAAACTAGAAGCTGGTTTGCTGCACTTGGAAAAACACCCTGATGACCAAACAACTTTAGCAGAGTTGCTGCGGGAAGCCCACAGTCTCAAAGGAGATTCTAGAAGTACGGGGATAGAACCTGTAGAAACCCTCATCCACCAAGTTGAAGAAATTTTGGGCGGTGTCAAACGCCAACAGCTGGTTTTAACTCCCCAGGTGAGTGATCTCCTCTATGAAGGATTAGATACTATGGGCTTCCTGGTACGGGAAGCCGTTACTGGTGAGTCAAGTGGGGTGGATACCGTTGGGATGCTCAATCGCTTGCTGGAAGTTGTTCCCGAAGCACAAGCACCAGAACCGCAACTACCCTCTTCCATAGCTCAACCTACACCAACCATTCAGGAATTACCACCAGTTCCCCAAAGAGTTGGTGAACCCTACAGTATTGATACCATTCGCGTTGCTACTGCCCAGCTGGATGGCTTAATGACTCAAGCTGATGAGTTAACAGTTACCAGAATCCGTATCGCTCAGACTACCTCTGAAATAGAGAAAATGGTATCTCTGTGGGAAGAGTGGAAAGCCTTTCATCGCCAAGGGCAATATTTGAGCTCTTCCTCCTCCGGTACCAATCCTTACGAAGAGCGCTTAGAAACCATGATTAATTCCCTGAGAACTTCGGCTCAGGAAAACAGCGCCAAACTAGACTTTATTGCTGGGGAATTAGGGGAAGGCATTCGTACCCTACGGCTTCTACCTCTATCCACTATCTTTCAGTTATTCCCTCGCATGGTGCGGGATTTAGCCAAACAACAAGGCAAAGAAGTGGAATTGATCATTGAGGGAGGAGAAACAACCGCTGACAAACACATTCTCGAAGAAATTAAAGACTCCTTGATGCACCTACTGCGCAATGCGATTGATCATGGCATTGAGACTCCCCCTGAACGAGAAAGTCTCGGCAAACCTGCCGTTGCTACAATTCGGCTGAGGGGCTACCAAACCACCAACAGTATTGCGATCGAAATAGCAGATGATGGGCGAGGGTTAGACGCTGAGCAAATTAAACAAACTGCTATCAGACGGAGGCTTTATACTCCAGAACAATTGGAGTTGATGACTCCCAGCCAGATTCATGCCTTGATCTTTGCTCCTGGCTTCTCCACCCGGACATTTATTACAGAAATTTCTGGTAGAGGTATCGGGTTGGATGTGGTTCGTACCAATGTCGAACGGCTCCAAGGCAACATCCAAATCGAATCAACTCCTGGGCAAGGAGCTACTTTCCGTCTACAGTTAAGCACAAGTCTAACAACTGCCAATGCTCTGCTGTTAGAAGTTCAAGGGATTGTCCATGCTCTACCCATTGAATTTGTGCAAACCAGTTTACTCGTCTCCCAAGAGCAGATTGTTACTATTGAAGGTCGAGACACGATTGAATTGGATGGTAAAGCTGTGCCTGTGGGGAACCTGGCTGATTTGCTGCAACTCTCCAATTCTCCAGCTTATGCCTCCATCGCCAAAGTTGAGCAGCAACAGAGCCATCTACGACCTTGTATCCTACTCAAGGTAGGAGAAAAACTATCCGGCTTCTTAATCGATCGCCTTTTGGATACTCAGGAGGTAATACTCAAACCTCAGAGTCAGTTACTGAGGCGGGTGCGTAATGTTTCTGGAGCAACTATTCTTGGTACGGGGGAAGTGTGCATGATGCTTAACCCCCCAGATTTGCTCCGATCATTGCAGGGGCAAGCTACCTCCCCAGTCTCCATCAAACCAAGGGAAACAGCTAGCAGGAAATCAGTTATTCTCCTAGTAGAAGACTCCCTCACGGTTCGCACCCAAGAAAAACGACTTTTGGAAAGAGCTGGGTATGAAGTGGTAATCGCTGTAGATGGATTAGATGGCTATAACCAACTCCAAACCAGGGACTTTGATGCGGTGTTATCTGATGTGGAAATGCCCCATCTAGATGGATTATCCCTAACTGCCAAAATTCGTCAGCATCCAGAATACAACGAATTACCAATAATTCTGATCACAACCTTGGCTGCGGATGAAGATAAAAGAAGGGGTGCGGAAGCAGGAGCTAATGCTTACATTATTAAAGGTAAATTTAACCAAGATTTTCTCTTAGAAACATTAGAAAGGCTTGTTTAATTGTCATTGGTCATTTCTCATTTGTCATGTGTCGATTATTTTTTGCCAATTCTTAATTCTTAATTCTTAATTCTTAATTCTTAATTCCCTAATGACAATTCGAGTTCTATTAGTTGAAGATTCGCGGCTTGCTCGAGTCATTCTCAAAAGGATTCTGAACTCATCAGAACAGATTGAGGTGGTAGGAGAAGCTAGCACTGGCTTAGAAGCTTTGGCACTGATTCCCAACGTTCAGCCAGATGTCATTTGTACAGACCTCCATATGCCCGAGATGGACGGTCTGGAGTTAACATCTGAAGTAATGGCACTCTATCCTCGACCAATCCTGGTGATTAGTGTTTCCGTACAGGAAAAGGATACCCACCAGATATTTCAGCTGTTAGAGGCAGGGGCAGTGGATATTTTTCCTAAGCCAACTTCAGGGCTGGTAATGAATAATCAGGTGTTCCAGCAAGAATTGCTCACGAAGATTAAAGTCCTGTCTGGAGTAAAAGTATTTACCAAAAAGCGGAAGCTTCCTGCCTCAGCAAAGAGCTTTGAGCTGGAAAATGTTGTCGCTTTTTCTAGTAATTCCTATCACCAGCCAAAAATAGTAGTAATTGGTGCATCTACAGGTGGTCCCCAAGCTCTACAAAAGCTGTTCGCTGAGCTACCCTCAGATTTCCCTGTGCCAGTAATTTGTGTTCAACATATTAGCTTCGGTTTTTTGCAGGGATTAATCGATTGGTTAGCCAAAAGTTGTCGATTGCCAATAAAGATTGCTCAACCTGGAGAGTTACCCAAACCAGGGACGATTTACTTCCCACCAGAACAACGGCATTTAGAACTAGATGGTAGGGGTAGATTTATCTGCTCTAATTCACCGCCACTCTCAGGACATCGCCCTTCCGTAACCATTACCTTGGAGTCTTTAGCAAAGTTTTATGGCAACAGAACAGTAGGAATATTGTTGACTGGTATGGGTAGGGATGGAGCAGACGGAATGCAGGCAATTGCCCAAGCTGGCGGCTTTACCATTGCTCAAGATGAAGCTACTTCCGTCGTGTTTGGTATGCCCAAAGAAGCGATCGACTTGAGAGCAGCTAAAGAAATTTTACCAATTAATGCGATCGCACCAATGTTAGTAGATCTGTTACAAAAACAACCAGAAGAATTAAGAATTAATAATTAATAATGGAGAAGGTCGAATGAAGAAGGTCGAATGGAGTTTAAATGAATGGCTTAAGCAGGCATTTATTCAGTTAATTGCCAGGCATACCGGATTAGTCATTAGAGAGCAAGACCAAGCCGCATTGAGCGAAAAAATATTTTTAAGAATGAAAGCTCTCGAATTAGACTTTCCAGAAACTTACTACCAACTCTTAGATGCACCAACTTTCGAGAGCCATCAAGAATGGCAAAAATTAGTTTTACATCTCACCAATCTTGAAAGTTATTTTTTTCGCGATAAAGGTCAGTTTATCCTCTTACGCAATTGCATTCTACCAGAATTAATTAACCGTAAACAAGATAGTAAAATACTCCGCATTTACAGCGCCGGATGCTCAACGGGAGAAGAACCCTATTCTTTGGCTATCCTACTCAAGGAACTTATTCCTGATCTAGAGCAATGGGAACTACTGATTTTGGGTACAGATATTAACCAAGAAGCTCTGGAAAAAGCGCAAACAGGAATTTACAGTCCTTGGTCATTTAGGAGCGTTAAAGAGGACATCAAGCAAAAATATTTTCGATCAATTCAAAAACAATATCAAATTGATCCTCAAATTAGGAAGATGGTCAAGTTTCAGACTTTGAACTTAGTCAAAGATCCATTTCCTCAGCTAGATTCCGATCTAAGCGAACTTGATTTAATTATTTGCCGCAATGTTTTTATCTACTTTGAAGAAGCAGCTATCGCCAAGGTTATAGACAAATACTACCAGACTCTCCAACCTTTAGGATATCTGATTACAGGTCATGCTGAACTTTATGGTCAGAATTTGAACCAGTTTCAAACCAAAATATTTCCAGAATCCTTAGTTTATCAACGCCCAGTAGATAATCTAGTTAACGAACCTCCAGCATCTCTAACAACAGAGCAAGGGCTACCATCCTCTAATGAAGACAACTTTCTGCCTTCTGACTTGAAAATAGACGCGGGGACGCGGGGATGCGGAGACGGGGAGAGAGGTATTTTGATGCATGGTGATGAAAAAAATTTTTTCATCGCGACTGACTCCTGCCCTCTGCCTTTTCAAGCAAAAATAAGCTCTACTCAAACTGACCGAACAATTACTGCTAGTAGTAAACAACCTCATCCCCTCAGTTCTGGATCTTCCAAGACGGAAACTAATTTTAATCAAGAAACGGATCAAGAACTCCTCAGAAAAGCACAAATACTGTTGCGCCAAAAAGCTTACAATTTAGCAATCCGACAGGTAAACAAAGTTCTCCAAAAAAATCCTAATAACTGTTATGCTTATTATCTCATGGCCAAAATACAGGTCAATCTCCACCAATACAAAGAAGCAACTCACTATTGTCATGAAGCATTAGAAATAGATTCTTTCTTTATTGAACCTCATTATTTATTGGCACAAATTGCTCAAGAGCAGAACAATCTAGTAGAAGCCAAGCGTCTTTTAAAGCAAATTATTTATCTTGAGCCTTATTCCTTGGTAGCTTATTTTCAATTGAGCCATATTTACCAACAAGAGGGGGATGAAAAAAGAAGTATAAAAATGCAGCAAGCACTTCTTAATATCCTCAAGCAATTGCCTGCAAATGCCAAAATATTAGAATTAGGAAATTTGACTGCTGCTGAACTAATTTTAGAACTAGAAACAACCTTACAAGTGTCTGACAACGGAGGGAGTAGCGAGTAGGGAAAAATTGCAAGTCGAAAAAGAAGATGAGAAACAAGTCAAAACCTCTTTCCTTCTGCCTCCTGCCTCCTGCCTCCTGCCTTTTTTCAACAAGAGTGATTAATCAAGAAAGCAAATGAAAGAAGAAGTCTATCTCACCTTTAGCTTAAATAACGACCTTTATGGCATCAGCACAACTTACGTCGAAGAGATTTTTGCCCTACCAGAGCTGACTCCAATACCAGAAGCACCTCCTAATATCGTTGGCTTAGTTAATCTACGAGGCAATCTTGTGCCAATCATGGATCTTAATCTCAGTTTTGGCACTCAACCACCGGACTATTCTTTGACAGATACTGTAGTAGTCTTAAGTCAAGAAGGCTGGCAAGGAGGCATCATTGTTAATGCAGTTCATGAAGTAAGAAATATCTCCTCAGAAGCAATTAGTAATGAACTTGTTGATAAGCAGAAACTTGTAGGAGATGAGCGAAAACCAATCATCGCTACTATTGAAGGTACAACAGGAGATATTGTAATCCTGAGTAATCCCGAGAATTGGCTTCAGCAGATAGAGACACAAAGGACTACATCAGTTGATTACGCCCTAGACAAAGAAATTGATACTAATCACAATACCGATGAATTTCAATCCAATGATTCAGAATTATTATCGATAGTACAACCTCTCTTTTGCCCTAATGCCACCCCAGCAGAAAGAGCTATTTTTCGCCAGCGAGCTGATAACCTCAATCTCTCAATCGAGAGTCAAGAGTTAAAGAGTTTAACTACTCTAGCGATAATTGTTTTGGGCAATAATTTTTTGGGCATTGATTTAGAGATGGTGCGGGAGTTTACCGATATCCGCCAAGTAACTCCGATTCCCTGCTGTCCACCGCAGATTATTGGCAACATGAATCTGCGAGGTGAAATTCTCACTTTAGTTGATATTCGGGGATTATTGAATTTACCACTAATCGGTATACCTGATGCGGCTAAGGCAATGGTTGTGGAAGTTGAGGGTATAGTTGTTGGGATTATGGTGGAAGAAGTTCCCGATGCCATGTTCTTGCTGAACCCACAAGAAATAACAGCAGTGCCGACTGCTATCCATCCAATTAATAATGAATATTTGCAAGGAGCAGCTCATTATCACGAAAAAATACTCAGTATTCTAGACTTGCCCAAAATTTTACTCAATGGTGGGTTAATCGTTGATGAGGCAATTTAATGAGAAACGCTATAAATTCTATGAACCTATCCCACTTTTCACATTAGCCTTGAGCTTCAATAATAATGTCTTGAGACTGAGGGTGTTTGAGAATGAAGCGCTTAGCGACAATATTGAGTTGCTCAATTTTGGATTTCTGCTGATGTAAACCCTCCTGAACTTCTAGATTTGGACAGTGAATTATCAGGGTATGACTCTCACTTTCCCAACGAAGCTGACAGAGCTGAGTTAACGGAATTTCTGCTTTGATTTGGCAGAGTCCCTCACTCAACTGCTTAAATTTCTGTAACCATTCAGATTCTTGTAATTCTTTCTGTAGCTGGCGTTTCAGGGATTCCTCTCTGAAAGAACTCATGGTGCTCACTTCCTTGAATTGGGATAAAAAAACACAGGCAGCTGTTAGTTTAGGTACTGCCCATTCTACCCCCTTAGGATTTTTTGGTTTAGAAGTCCTGTGCTGTTGGGCGTAAGATAATCTCATTGATATCTACGTCTGCAGGTTGTTCAATGGCATAGGCAATAGCACGCGCAACAGAGTCAGCAGGAATTGCCATCTTATAAAACTCTTTGACAAAGTTTGAGCTTTCCTGATGTGAACTCCCGTGTTTTAGCTCAGAATCTACAACACCTGGTTCGATGGTTGTTGTTCGGATCTTGCTGCCCACTTCATGCCTTAATCCCTCAGAAATTGCTCTCACGGCAAATTTAGTGCCACTATAGACAGTGCCACCAGGGCTCAATACTTTTACCCCAGTAACAGAGGAAAGATTAATAAAGTGGCCACTTCCTTGTTTTTCAAAGATAGGCAAGGCTGCTGCAATACCGTACAAAACCCCTTTAATGTTGATATCAATCATGCGATCCCATTCATCAATTTTAATCTCTGACATGGGGGCGATCGCCATCACGCCAGCATTGTTGATAATGACATCTATCTGACCGAAAGATGTCAATGCTTTCTCAACGAGTGCTTTCACATCACTGGCAACTGTAACATCTGTTGTCAGAAACTCAGCTTTGCCACCATTGTCACGAATATCTTGAGTGATTCTTTCCAATTTTTCTGTGCGGCGTGCTCCCAGCACAACCTTGGCTCCTAACGATGCTAAATGACGCGCTGTTGATTCTCCTAAGCCACTGCTTGCACCAGTAATAACAATAACTTTGCCTTCAATGTTTTGAGACATAACAGTCCTCAGTATGGAAATTTAACCTAAAATTATACAAATCAATGACCCGAAACCCAGCCCTAAACAGGCAGTTACAGTCACAATCAAAAATGAGTGCCATTGGTTGAACGACTTTGTTAACTCTTCTTTGGCTAGTCGCACACTATGGCTTATCCCAAGCACAGATGCTGCTGCTGCGGAAGCCGCTGCGATAGATTCAACTACACTCACTTCCTCTGTTTTAGTCCCAGTTAAAGCCACAGCCACAGCCACGGCTAAAATAATCACTGTTGCTGCTATTTTAGCTGCATACTCATCCACAAACTCCTCCAATGCCTCAGTCCCATTTGCTGCCCACATCCCAGCCAAAGTTCCAACCAGGGTGACAACAATTGCTCCTAACCCAGCTACTACCCCTGCCAAGGTAGCCGAAATCCCAGTCCAAGCTATTGCCATTACTATCGCTACACCCACAACCGCAGCTATTGACTTAATACCATGCCAAGCTTTAGCTAAAACTACCGCCGCAACTCCCACTCCACTCCAAGCAAAAACTACGGCTAAGGCGATAGAGCCAGCCCAAAATTTAGCCAAAATCACAGCAATAGAACCTGCCGTTGCCGCTGCTAAGGCTACAGCTGCTAGTTCACCACTGATTCCAGAACCTAAAACTCCTGTAACTACTACCCAAGATGGAGCAGAAGATAGGGCAAAAAGCAAACTGGTTAGGGTATAGATAATGAAGACTCCTGCTAGCCATCGCCCAGGAATTATTCTCGCTTTCGGTTGTGGAGAAAGTGCTATTGTGCGATTCGCTGCCTCGAGCAATTTCAACCATTGCTGCATTGACTGAGGGCGGTTTTTTGCCTCTAATTTCATGCCTTTGAGAATGGCGCGATTCAATTTATCGCTCAGATTCTGATTGTGCTGCTGGGGTGGTATCAAAGGGACATTATGCAGCTTTTGCTCTAAAGAAGACGTTGGCACTTGAGCGGTTACAGCATAGTACAAAGAAGCAGCCAGAGTGTAGATATCTACAGTTGGTTTGCGAGAAGTATGCTTGCCATATATTTGCTCATAAGGAGCAAAAGCTTGATTGGCAAAAATCTTTGAGCTTATTTGAGAGGAAGCAGTTTCTCCAGCAATGCCAAAATCAATCAGAACTGCTCTACCATTGCTTTGCAGCATAATATTGTTAGGGTGGGCATCCCGATGTACCAATCCTGCTTGATGCACTACCACCAAAGCACTCCCAATTTGGAGTATATATTCCACTGCTTCGCTTTCTGGTAATGCCTTGCGACGCTGGACTAAATCGAACAGACTTTCTCCTTCAATAAAATCCATTACCAGACAAGGGAGTCCATTTTCCTCAAAGAGGTTACTGACTCGCACAATTGAGGGATGAGGGTTAGCAGATAACTTGGCAACCCTTTGCCCTTCATTGATGAATCGCTGCACATACTTGGGATATTCTGGGTCATTCTGTAGACTCTCATTGAGTGTCTTAATCACCACTGGCTGATTCAGCGGCACATACAGGGCTTTGTAGGTAATCCCAAAACCCCCTTCTCCTAGTTTATTTTCGATGATGTACTCACCACCCTGCAACGGCTCTCCTGCTACCCAAACCATCGCTCACGATTACGAAACATCCGCGTTAATTGTGGCATAGTCAGTCCAGACAATGGTTATTTTCACGAAAAACTGGGTTTTTCAACATCTTCGATTTTTGACAACCAAACAAAATTTTGTAGAGCGATGAAAAATGGACTTTTTGTTGGTATGGTTACCTTAGATCTGGTTTACCTCACTGACCATTTACCGAGTAGTAACCAAAAACTAGTAGCTTCTGACTACACAGTTGCTGCTGGTGGTCCAGCAACTAATGCAGCAGTAACATTTAGTTATTTAGGTGATCAAGCAACCATTTTAGGGGTTGTCGGCAACCACCCAATTAATCAGCTAATTAGAAGGGATTTGGACACTCATAGGGTGGGAATTATTGATCTTGACCCCACTACCCCTGAGCCACCGCCAGTTTCTTCTATTATGGTCACCCAAGGGACAGGCGATCGCGCAGTAATTTCCCTGAATGCGACTAAGATGCAAGTCAGTAGTGACCAACTGCCTATGGATCTTCTCTGTGGGGTAGATATAGTAATGATTGATGGTCACCAAATGGCAGTCGGACGTGCGATCGCTCAGTTAGCTAAAAGCAATAATATTGTAGTTGTTATTGATGGCGGTAGCTGGAAGCCAGGATTTGAAACTATTTTGCCTTTTGTTGATTACGCAATTTGCTCTGCTAATTTCTATCCCCCTGGTTGCAGTAACTCTGAGGAAGTAATTACTTATCTTACCGCTGCTGGGATTCCTCACATTGCTATTACCCAAGGAGAAAAACCGATTAAATACTATAGCCTTGGTGTATCAGGTCAATTACTGATACCTCCGATTACTACAGTTGATACTCTAGGTGCTGGTGACGTTTTTCATGGTGCTTTCTGTCACTACATCCTGAGAGAAAATTTTACTAATGCTTTAAATGCAGCAACAAAAGTTGCTTCTAGTTCCTGTCAATTTTTTGGAACTCGCCAGTGGATGCAAGGAGAGAGGAAATAATCTAAATTTTCACGGCATCTTTAGCGTGGAGGCAGGGTAATGTCATTGGTCATTTGTCAAGTGTCGTTGGTCATTATTACAAAGGACAAATGACCAATGACTAATGACGCTCTAAGATAGAGTAGAAAGCTCATCAACTACCTTCATCCGTCCTCGGTAAAAGGCACGTAACAATCTGTCTATAGCAGCTCTTTCTTCTTCTGTCAGTGATTCATCTAACACCGCTGCCATCAAACCATATTGGTCAGCACGGGTGATGTAACCAGAATGACTAGCTTGTGCAAATAGCTCAGATATCGCACCAGGTATAAGTTTTACTGTAGCTTGCATAGAATAAGAGGAAACATAATTTATCTACTTGTTTGAAATAATATTCTTTTTGCAGAGTTTAGGGATGTGGGGTCAAGCCCCACAATAATACTAAATTTGTGTAAAATACCTTATTTATCTGAAAAAAACAAGGGAGCTTCGGAACCCGGTAGAAAAACCTATCGAATGATGATCATGATAGTTTGAAAGACAGATTGAGTATTATGCATAGCGAGGTTCTTCAGTGGGGAAGGATATCAAAGAAAAAGATAAGTCATTGATGGATCAAACTCAAGAGCAGATCGATGAGCTTCCTCCGGCAACCCATAGACTACTGGCCTGGCTGCCAAATCTCAAAAGAGAAATTTGGATCCTAGCTTTAGGTCAACTGCTGTTGTTTATTGGTCAAGGTTTTACCCTAGTCTATGCATCGATTTATTTTGTTAATGAGTTAGGCTTCTCTCCAACTCAAGTAGGGCTAGCACTGAGTAGTGGTGGTATTTCTGGAACCATAGGCCGATTTTGGGCAGGTAATGCTATTGACTCGGAGCGCTTTGGGCGACGAGGTACTCTTTTGCTTGCTGCTGTCATTTCTGCCTTGGCCTGCTTTTGTCTAGCATTTGCTCATACCTTCTTTTGGCTAATAGTTGGTAACTTGTTGTTGGGGTTAGGTATTAGCTTGTATTGGCCTGCAACTCTGGCTGTCACTACCGATCTAACCAACACTGACAATCGCAGCGAAGCCTTTGCCCTGACTCGATTGGTAGATAATCTTGGACTGGGACTGGGTGCGCTGCTAGCAGGGCAGTATATTGCTATGTCAGGTAGTTATAGTGCCTTGTTTATCACCAAAGGGGTAGCTTATTTGTTGTTTAGCATCGTAATTTATGTAGCGATCGCTGAAACAAGAGAGCCCAAACTTGACTCCAGTAATCCGCTCAAGGACTGGTGGCAAGCCCTAAGCGATAACAACTTTATTGTCTATCTCATCGCCAACTTATTTTTCACAACCTATGGAGCTCAGCTTAGCAGCACTTTGCCACTTTATCTGGCAAACTTTGTGCCGAGTGGTAACACCCAAACTGGATTTTCAGAGCAATGGATTAGCTATTTTTTCGTGTGGCACGCCCTGTTGAAAATTGTGCTTCAGCTTCCTATCACTCGCAAGGTAAAGCCCATCAGTCATGTTGCTATCTTACTAATTGCGCTTGTCCTCTGGAGCGGAGCATTTTTCTTGTTTTGGCTGACTGGGATTACACCTACTGATCCATTGATTTTTACTATTGGTGCTTTTACGTTGGTTGCCATTGCAGAGATCCTTTATGGGCCTGCTACAGTTTCACTAGTGGGAGAAATGTCTCCCGTTTACTTGAGGGGAATCTATTTTTCGCTGGAATCTGAATGTTGGGCAATTGGGTTCTTGATTGGTCCAGCTCTGGGAGGTTGGGCGTTGGATCATCCCAACACAGTAGGAGTCAATTTTTGGCTAATTCTGATTTCAAGTGCCGGGGTAGCCGGAGTTATTCTTATGTTTCTCAAGCATAGGATGACAGCTGCTAAGCTGCTAATGCAAGAAGGCAAAGGGTAGGAGGCATAGGATGAAGGCGATCGTGCAAACAGAATACGGCCCGCCGGAGATCTTGAAGCTAGAAGAAATCGAGACACCCATTCCGCAAGATCATGAGGTATTGGTGCGGGTTCACGCTGCCTCCGTCAATGCAGGAGACTGGCATCTGATGCGCGGCAGCCCTTTCCTCATCCGCTTGATGTTTGGCGGCATCCTCAAGCCCAAGATCAAAACCCTCGGTGTAGATATGGCGGGGCGGGTGGAAGCCGTTGGTAAAGCAGTGAAGCGGTTTCAACCTGGCGATGAGGTCTTTGGGGATCTATCCGAGTGTGGGTTTGGCGCATTTGCTGAGTACGTGTGTACGCCGGAAACGGCGCTGTTGCCTAAGCCCACCAACCTAACATTTGAGGAAGCTGCTGTTGTTCCCACATCGGCAGTTGCGGCTCTGCAAGCGCTGCGGGATTATGGACAGATTCGCTCAGGACAAAAGGTGTTGATTAATGGCGCGTCCGGTGGGGTTGGGTCGTTTGCGGTGCAGATATCCAAGACTTATGGAGCTGAGGTGACGGCGGTGTGTCGGACAGGAAAGGTGGAGATGGTGCGATCGCTCAATCCAGACCACATTATTGACTACACTCAACAAGCAATCACCCAAATTGGGCAGCAGTACGATCTAATTCTGGATGCCGCTGCCTACCGCTCAGTATTGGACTACCAGCCGATTTTAAGTCCAGAGGGAACCTACGTCCTGGTGGGCGGCTCCACCTCTCGATTTTTCCAGGTGATGTTGCTCGGCTCTTTAATTACCAAGATCATGCGCCGGAAGGTGAGAGTCCTATCAATGAAAGTCAATCCAGACGACCTGGCTATCGTGAAAGATTGGCTGGTTGCTGGCAAAATTGTCCCCTACATCGATCGCAATTATCCTTTGAGCGAAGTCCCGCAGGCAATCCGCTACCTTGAACAGCGGCAGGTTCAGGGAAAAGTCGTCATCAGTATCTGATACCAAATCCGGTGAGAGTTGTATAGGTTATTAGTGAGGGCAGGGGACAGGGAACAGGGAACAGCATCATAGACAATTTGTTAAAGCAGCTTTTTAAATCCGGATCAAAAAAACAGATTTAACTAATTCTGTAGGGGCGAATGGCCATTTGCCCCTACTTTTGCTGCTCAGATAATAACAAAACCGGCGAAGAGCCCTACTTCCTCGCCGGTTTAAATTCAAATCCAGATTAGATGTTTGAAGCCAAAAGCATTAGAAACTAAAGACAGTGCGGATAGTTCCGACAAAAATGGTGTCGTTGTTGTCATTGTGTTCTGGGTTGAGAATCACCAGCACACCAGGGGTAATGGCAATATTTTTTGTCAGCTTATAGCGGTATAAGCCCTCAATGTGATAGGAGGTATCACTATCTCTACGGCTACCGTCTGAAAATTCGCTACCACTGGCGCGAGGTGGCACACCAAAGATGAAACCTAGCTTGCTGCCCTTGCTGCCTACATCTACAATTCCTAAGTTGACAGCCCAGTTCCAAACGTCCCTGTCTGTTCCTCGTGGGACTCCTAGTGCTGCTAAGCCTACATCAGCTTCTTCCAGGATGGCATTTTGGTAACCTACCCAACCACCAACGGAGATCGCACCAAACTTGAGGTTTGCCTGAACACCGTATTCATTAGTAGAAGTTGCGAAACTACCAAAAGGAGAATTTGCGAAACCACTACCTGTATCCCCAGCAATATTGATTCTTCCTCCTCGGGAGTAAGAGTGAGCATAGGTTCCAGCGATAGTTAAGAAATCATTAGGTCTCAAAGTCAGCTGACCGAGAGCTTTGTAGGTACCGTCGAAGAGTCCCTGACTAGCTATGGGATTTTGGGCTTCATCAGCAAAGTAACCTCCTGAGAGTTCAGCAAAATCACTTAGTTTAAAGGTTATTGCTGCACCAGCACCAGAACGATTGCGGTAGAGAGGGTTGAGACGTCCAAAACGCGAAATAGCACCACTACCGCCGCTTTTGAACAGAGGACTGACTACATCAATTACACTGTCTTTAAACTCACCTGCGTTGGCGTCAAACTGAACCCTGATATTGTCTCCGATAGGGAAGCGATACCACAGCTCATCAAGCTCAACATCGTTACCATTGTCGCTATCAAAGCCCAAGCGGGTCATTCTGGTGCCAGTAATATTCTCATCAAACTGTGTGATATTCCTGGCTTGCACACGGGTTCTCAAGCGATCGCGACCAGTGAAGCTGGTCTCAAAGGCTAGGCGTACCCGGTTGGCGAAGATAGTGTTGACATCCAAGTCTTCCGTTGGTGTGTCGGGACTAGGAACAGCAAACTGGTCACCAAAAGCATCTGCCAGCGCAAAGATTACTTCACCCTTGAGCTTGGTGGTAACAGAAAACTGATGGTCTTCTAAAAATGCTACCCGTGCATCCAGGTTGTCCACTCGGGTTCCCAGCACTGCTAATTCGGCATCAAACTGCTGAATCAGGGTTCTGAGTTTTTCTAAGTCCTCTTCAGTAACTACACCACCTGCGGCAATGAGTTCCTGAATGCGGTCTAAACAGGCTCTTAAACCAGCAGCAAATTCGTAGCGGCTGGTGGGTCGATTCCCCCGGAAGGTGCGGTCAGGATATCCCACAAGACACTTGTAGTCCTCAACCAATTCCCGCAGGGCATCGTAAGCCCAGTCTCCTGGGGAAACGTCGGTAAGCTCGGTAATGCTAGTGAGCTGGGGTTGGCTGCTCTCTTCCTCGTTGAGTGGTTGGCTGTAGGACTCGATTTGGTCTAAAACCTGATTGTTGTTATTGGAAGCTGGCAGTTTCTGAGCTAGGGTGCTACTATCTGCCAAGTCCAGACTGGGGCTTGCCTGTATTGGTGTCAGCAATGCTACTGATGTGTCTACTACTTCACTCTCAGAAGTTGAAGTAGATTCTACAGTTGTCTCAGGCAGCAGAGTTAAGGATTCAACTTTAGGTTCTACTGTACCTGTAACTTCACTGATGGTCTTAGTTGCTGCTTCCTCAGGCACAATTTCAGCAGCATAGGTGCTGCCGGCAACTAGTAAGGAAGCTCCCAAAAGAGCTGGAGTGATTTTCAAACTATTCCAGAAAATTGTTGACATAATGTCTTAATTACTCACACCTGATGGAATTTAGAAAAATACAAACTTGATTTACTCAGGGATGGTATTTTCGCTTTTTACTATACAGGAAAAACCTGATATTTATAGCATATTTTCTGTAAAAAAAAACTTCTTGCTCATAAATTATTTTGGTTAAGAAAAAATTAATAATAATTCAAATAATAATTAAACTAAATAGTTATTGGTTATTGGTCATTGGTCATTGGTTACTAGTCATTGGTCAATTGTACACTCCTTATCTTCTTCAGCTCCCTCAGCTCCCTTTGCTCCCCATTCACAAGCCCCCAGTCCAAGCGATGGGAGTAATGGGATAGGAGGATCCGGCAGTAGAATTGCTATAGGAGTTGGTTTCTGCATCCAGCACATTCACCACCTGATTGTATAAATCCTCCGCTTGTTCTAGAGAATCTCCAATACTGGTTAACCCCAGTTTGCCGAACTCTGAAAGTGCTCCCATCAGATGAAAGACATTGCCAGTTCTGGTGCTGCTATCAAAGTGCAGTTTGTGGTGAGCGATGATATCCATTAAGTCATTAGGCATCAACCCTCGATAACACTCTTTTTGCAAGTTGTCAGTGGCAACGTAATATTTTTCTTTACCCTGCTGGCTATAGAATGAACCAGTCGAAAGATCATAGCGACCGTTAGTTAAAAACTTGAGGGTCATAAATGGATGAGTGGTACCGCCTTTGCGCAAGTTGATTTCAATCGCTTGTAAATCCCAGGTAACACCTGAGCCGTGGGGTTGACGAACTGCGACAAAATCTACACAATAACGTTCTATGGCTCCTTGTGCTGCTAAAGCCTGACCGACTTGTATACCGATTTCTTGCAGGGGTAAGCGGTAAGCTTCATCAGCCGGAAAGTGGCAACCTAAATAAATCTGACCATCGGGCCCCCCTAAAATTTGATCATGGGTGGAGAGAATCTTGATCTCACCGTGAGGAGTAATATAACCCTGAACGCTAGGCGATCGCTTTTCTTCTCCTTCAATAAAAGCCTCGACAATGGCTCCTAACTCGGGGATACGGCTGGAAAAATTCTCCCAAGTCTCATTGATTGTCTGAAACCTCAAATGCTCCAGACGCTTCTCAATTGCCATCACTCTTGCAGAATGAGAAGCTTGTTCTGGTTTAGCTTCTGGTATGGTATTTAACTCCAGAATGGCATTGCCTTCTCCGGAAAAACCCTCATTGAGTTTAACCACTATGCGTTGTAATTGTGGCTGTCTCTCCCACAACACAGCTGCTGCTTTAGCTAAATCGTCACAATTCCAGACAAGCTCGCTACCGTCAGGATGAGGTACACCAGTGAGTTGGAAAATCTCCCGACTACCGCTTTTTGTGCCCCAATATAGTAAATCTGGATCAGCAGCTAGTAGGGGTAGATCTAGTCGTACAGATAACTCCTGCTCTAGGTGAGTTGAATTGTAACAAACCATATAGGATTTATCAGGGCGCAAGGCTTGACGAATCCGCTCCATTAAGCGGGGACGCTCTAAAATCTTTTGAGTGAGAGATTTGAGAGAACCATCATAAGTCGTCATCAGTAGCAAGCGATTACGAGCATGGGAGAAGGGAATCCCTGGCAACAGCTGCAAATAGTAATCAATGACAATTGGCGGTAAAGGCTGTGCCGTAATGTAAATCAACCTAGTGTGAGGATTGCGCAAACGAATCAGAGAAAATAACAATCTCTCTTCGTAATGCAGAAATCCGTCAACTTTCTTCATTTCCCGCTGGTCAAGAGTCAATGAAGGCACGACTAAAATATCGTGGTCATCCTGGTCAAACTGGTCAATACTCAACCAGCGATCGCGCAAACTATTTTGCAGTTGCCGAAACTTTGATTCTGGCTTAGACTCAACAGGATTTAAATTCTGCATTCAAATAACCAATAACACAACAGTTAACTTCCAGTAAGCAAAGAAGTATAAGCATAGAAACCCTTAGCCTTGAGGTCGGCAACAGTTGCTCTACAGTCTTGTATCCAATATTTGGAGTCAAAACGAACAAATTGCTGCTGGAAGGGAATGGCTAGGGTTCCTAACACTGGTACTTTTGCTTGATTTTTTTGTCCTGAGTGTTCTTGCAGAATTACTTTAAGATAGGTGAGTTGACTTTTTGTCAACTGTTGTGGCTTCAGTTCCACCATCAACATTTGTACTTGTTCAATTGCTTCAGCATCCTCAATAATCAATTGAGTTTTTTCATCTTGTTGATCTACTTTGCCCCAAACAATCAAACGAGCATCAACTTGCAGGAGTGAGCCAATGCGCTCATAACTTCGGGGAAAGACTACACCCTCAGCTTGTCCAGTCAAGTCTTCTAGGTGAACAAATGCCATAGGTTCATTATTTTTTTTGGTAAGGTGAGGTTTAACCTCAGTTAGCATAACAATTGCACTCAAAATTTTCTTTTTGTTTTGCTCAGCTAAATCCGCAAGATTAATCGGAGACAAAACTTTACTAGCATGGCTCACTGATTTTAAGGGGTGTTCTGATACATAGAAACCTAGCAGTTCTTTTTCTAAGCGTAACTTCTCCTGGGATGAAAAATCATTAATACCAAGAGTTTTAGGAGCAGATCTCCAAGCCACATTCTTATCGTTATTCTCGTTTGATTCGGGGGTTGCAGTTCCTAAAATATCGAAAATATTGATTTGTCCACTATCTCGATCTTTTGCACGATCTTGAGCCCAACTGATTATCAAATCAAGGTCATTGATTAATTGCCTACGGTTAGGTTCAAGGCAATCAAAAGCACCACAGTAGATCAAAGATTCCAATGCACGGCGGTTAACTGTACGTAAATCAACGCGATCACACAAATCTGCGAATGATTTAAAGGTTCCATCTTGAGCACGAGCCTGCAAAATAGATTCAATTGCTCCTTGACCTAAATTCCTGATAGCCGACAGCCCAAACAAAATCTTCTCGTCAACTGGTGTAAAATCAAGATCAGAACGATTTATATCTGGTGGTTCTACCTCAATTGACATACTTGCACAAGTAGCAATATATTTCTGCACTTTGTCAGTATTGCCACTACTAGCAGTCAGTAATGCTGCCATATACTCAACAGGATAATTAGCCTTGAGGTAAGCAGTCTGATAAGTCACATAACCATAAGCAGTTGAGTGCGATTTGTTGAAGCAATTGGAAGCAACCTTACCATTCACCAAGACAAAGTTATGGTCACGCTCTACACCAATGTCATAGACCGATTTATTTCCTAATGATTTGCGAGCAATGATTTTAACCATAATGAACCACTAAGGCACAAAGGACACGAAGGAAGAAAAGAAGAAGATAGGTGATTTTGTACTGGGAAGAAAGTAATATAAAATTTAGTACAGTGCAGCGATAAGTGATTAGTCAGATTTCATATAACCTAAAAGTTAACACAAGCAAGGAATTTGCTAAAAAATTTCAGCGAGAACGCCTCGATCGCTATCTTGCCCAACAACTAACCAATCTCTCTCGCTCTCGCATTCAGCAGTTAATTGAGCAAGGTAATGTACAACTCAATAATACAGTCTGCATCTCTAAAAAAGCTACTGTGCAACCTGGGGATACTATCTGTGTCCTGATTCCTGAAGTTAAGCCCCTAGACTTGCAACCGGAAGCCATACCTTTAGATATTCTCTACGAAGACGATGCGGTGATCATTATCAATAAACCTGCTGGCTTAGTTGTCCACCCTGCACCTGGTCATCAAAGCGGAACTCTAGTTAATGCTCTGTTGGCTCACTGTCCTAATCTAGCTGGGGTTGGTGGAGTACAACGTCCGGGTATAGTTCACCGCTTGGATAAAGATACCACAGGAGTAATTGCGATCGCGAAAACTGACCAAGCTCATCAACACCTGCAAGCTCAACTTGCAGCCAAAACTGCCCGCAGGCAATATCTTGGTATTGTCTACGGTGCTCCACCAACTACTAGTGGTACAATTAACCAACCTATTGGACGTCATCCTCTAGACCGCAAAAAAATGGCTGTCGTGCCAGTGGAAAAGGGAGGACGCCCAGCTGTTACCCATTGGCAAGTCCAAGAGCGATTGGGCAACTACACCCTCATGCATTTTCAACTAGAAACTGGTCGCACACACCAGATTCGGGTTCACAGTACCTATATCAAACATCCTCTAGTTGGCGATCCAGTTTATAGTAATGCTCGCTCTTTAGGTGTTAATTTACCAGGACAGGCACTCCACGCTTGGCGACTTGCTTTACAGCATCCCTTATCCAACGAGTGGCTTGAGTTCATTGCTCCTCCACCCCCAGTTTTTACTACTCTTTTAGATGTGTTAAGGCGTCGCACCTTCAATTTAACTAATCTCAATAATGATTTCGCCTTTTAAGGCTCCTCTTCATATAAATTTTGGGCCGTGAGCTATAGACCATCAGCTTTTTTATCCAGCTCATAGCCTATTGCCCACTGCCCAAAATCAAGATACCTCAATAGTAAGTTAAAGTAGCTTCAACTTACTACTTCTTCGGTACAGAAGCTTCGATATTGATATTGCCAGTTGAAACTTTTGGGGCAATTTCAATCCTTGGCGCAATTGACCGTGCCCAATCCATATATAGAGCGGGATCTCCTGCCTGCGGCTTCTTCTCCTGAGGAGTAAAACGCCGTACTTCTGCCTGCCAAACGATTTGAGGAAAGCCCAGTATTGACCGATAATATTCTTCGTAGAATGGAGATTTGATGTTGAATGGTATTTCACCCTGAGCACGACCAGGCAGTACTCGACGCCGCTGATAGGGAACGGTGTCGTAACCAAAATTTTCTAGGTATTCTTCAGAGTCGAGCAGTTCATCGATGAAACCTTGGATACCCTTAGTGGCAACTATGACTGCCCAGGCTAGTTTTTCTCGTTCACCGTAAACATCACGTCCTAAAACTCTTTGTATGCATTGTTCAACAAAGCGATAATTGTTGTTTTTAGCATAAAAGCTGCCGGTGAAAGTCGGAGAAAGCAATAACCCACGAATGAAGTCTCGCACTGTGATCTGACCGAAGCGGAGTTGGGACTCCAGGAAGGGGTCGCGATCTGAAGTAAAGGCATGGAAGAAGATCTGACGATATGCTGCATCAATCAGATTATCCATGTCTGTACCAGACACGAGGTTTTCAGTCGAGTAAATTTTAGGTTGCTCTTCCCCCGGCACTTCATAGCCATCTATCCGTGAATTTTGAACCAGAGGGGCGTAGCTTAATAAAGGAATTGCCACGTTTAAATCTCCCTAATCTTAGAAAATCTTACAAACCTTAATTTCCAACTATATAACAAATAGGGTTGGTTATTTTTTTGCTGACTCTCATATATAGGAGATTAGGTAATTGTGCTCTTTTTTTTATTGAATTGACGCAATATTTCGTAATATTCCTTAACTTAGCTACTAAATATTGCCCAACCAAATAATATCTATGTGATGACTTACCAACCTAAGAGGGACTCAAACTCTCTAGCTTCTAAGCCAGATTGTGTTGCTTGAGGTTGGACATCTACAAGGCTGGAATGCTCTAGATCAGAACCAATGCGGGTTTCAACACAAATAGATGAGGTGCTAAACCCACCGAAACGCTTGACTGTACTGGTACGCATCCGTAAATCTGGGCTGACAAATGAGAAGCGTTCATGAGAACTCATAGTTTCGTATTCTGTAATTAGCACTAACCCATCCTCATTATCCATCAGGAAACGACCTGCCACTGGGACTATTTCTGCATAACCTTTTTCTCGCAGTAACCTACCTTGTCTGGGATTATCTGACTCTGGAACAATCACCATAACTGTAGAATCTTGGTGATTTTCATCCGTTTTATCCCAAGCCATCGTCCCTTGCCAGCTTATTTGGGCTCCCCCGACTGCCAAACTAGGGTCAACTTGATGTAACTGACATATCTCCACTACCTGGGGATGATCTGCTTTTAGGGTTGCCACACTAATCTCTGTCTCACCACTCTCCGCACGTCTGAAGGGCAGGTGGTGAGTTGTGCGTTGCGATCGCCACTTACCAGCACTTAACTCAAAAAATTCCATTGCGTCCATTTAGTGGAGCCTCCTAGTAGAGAATATGTTACAAATTGTACTTCTTTAGATATCTCCTCATGATAAAGTTCCTGCTACTGGAAATGGTTATTGAGCAGTCGCAACTGGCTTAAACAGAGGTAGAGGTGTCTTTGTCCATGAGTTGGGTTTGTGAATTTAGGTAGGAAAATTTATAAATTTTTGTTACTTACATTAGTCATTGCTTGACAAGGTGGACATTTTATTTTCTGGATGCTACATTGTTGAATAAGGACCAAGGGATAAGCAGTAAAGGCATTAGTCTTTCTGCCCCACTCAACCTATGTGCTCGGAGGAGTGATCTTATGGAAATGCCTGGAAAGCTAAGCTTAGAGCAGCAATTTAAATTGAAGGTTTACCAAAAACAGATCAAAGAGTTAAGTCAGGAACAGGCTCAGGATTATTTGATGGAAGTTTTACGGCAGATGATGGTGAAAGATAATCTAGTCAAGCATCTGCTTAAAAGAGCCTAAGGAGCAAAAAACGTTACGTTGGTTTTCCTCTGTCTCAATAACCTTAGTAGCCTAGGCTAAATTTCCCAAAGCACCAGAGAAATCAGCGAGCAAAAATAATGAGGAGCATCTGCTACAGAAAGTTGATCCTCAAAACCTCAAAGCAATACATTTCTCATTAATTTGTGGACTCATACCCAATCTGGGTTGCATATCCCCTTTATGTGAAAAAAGCAGGGGAGAAAAATCCACTCAATGATCAAGAGGGTTGGAAAACTAACCCAATCATTTCCTCCAGATACACAAACTGGAGGGAATTTTCTTGCCTGAAGCGAACTACAAATTACTTGGAGTTACCAATTTATCCTAAAATTTATCACCGGGGGGAGATTGCTGAAGCAGAACCAGCTTTACCCAATTGGAGGATGAAAGTAGAGAAGTTGTTTCCACCGATTTGGTAATGGGTTGATTGAGCCAAAAATCAGTTAATTTGCTCTTCAAGCTTACAATCACACAATCTAGTGACTCAAATCACAGGCAAGAAGTTCACACCTCACATAAGGAACTGATGCTGATTTTAGTTTTTGGTGCTTGAGTTAACCAATTATTAGGATGCAAATCATTTAGTTCCTCAATCAAATATTTGAATATTAATTATGTCAGTTTAAAAAATATTTGATTTATCAGCACAAGAGAGGAAAAGCAAATGAAACTAAAGATTTTAGCAACTCTCACCTTAGTGACTCCTCTATTTATAACTAGCTTAGTTAAAGCTGAAAATCCTGAGCATGTGCAACAGCTTTTGTCCAGCAAAGAATGTGCTGGTTGTGACTTAGCGGGAGCTGATCTTTCCGAAATTGACCTTTCAGGAACTCATTTGATTGGTGCTGATTTGAGGAACGCTAACCTACAGGGAACTAATTTATTTGATGCAAATTTGGAAGGTGCGGATCTCAACGGAGCCAACTTGCAAGGTGCGAACTTAACAGAAGCTTTTCTCACCAATGCCTGTCTTAATGACACCAATCTTAATCAGGTAAATTTAACGGGTGCGCAGATTTATGATGCAGATGTGTCCGGAGCTTCGATGGAAGAAATCATTTTAACTGATGCTGAAGTATTTAACACTGGCATTGGTATTGGTGGAGTTTATCCTGTAGAAATGGATTCCTCTCCTTGCCAGCTTGATAATTAATAAAGAGGGAATAGGGAGTAGGGGAAGATGAGGAAAGAAGAGAGATATTTACCAATCCCCAATTCCCAATTCCCAAACAACTAAAAAAGTTTGTATTCCATTGTGAAATACAGACCTTGTTCTTGCAAAGAGTTTCCAAGATTATCTACTTCAACTAAGGGAATACCCCAATCTAGGGTAGCGAAAAAACTGTTTCCTAAGGAAAATCTTAAGCCTACTCCCAGAGAATAGAGCGCACTAGATTCTAGTTCATTGTTAGAGTTATTGGAAATAGTGCCGAAGTCAAAAAAAGGAGCCAACTGCAAGGTAACATGCCATTCAGGGATACGGAGGACGGTAGCACGGACTTCGGCAGAAGTGAATAAGCCTTTATCTGCTACCAGAAGAGACTGACGATAGCCTCGGACACTGGAAACTCCCCCAAGGCTAAATTGTTCTAGGGAAACTAAGGGTTCATTGGACCATTGCAGATCTGACCTTAAAAGTAGGGTAATATCGGGAGTTAACAGACGTAGATACTGAGCTTGACCCCGCCAAGCGAAAAACTCACCATCAGGCTCACTATCATTGACAGTGGCACCAAAAGCACCGATCCCGAAGCTGAATTGCGATCGCGCAGCAAAAATATCCTGACTACTCCGTTTAGTATATTCCTGAAAGAAACGCACAGCAGAAATTTTGATCTTCCCGTTATCATCGGCTCCCTCAGATAGAGGAAAAGGTCCGATATCATCAATACCAAGAAAGGTTTGTACTTCTTGGCGAGAAGCAGTTAACCCTAAAGCAAATTCTTCTGTAGGAGTTTGCCTGAGGGGTTGGCGGTAGGTTAGTTCATAGGTGCGGGATTTGGACTCGATATCCAGAATATTGAAGGGTTCTTCAAGAACGTTGTTGCGGCTGCGACTGTGGGAGAAGGTAATAGTACCGTTGCGGGGATTGATAGGGAAGCTGTAACTAATATTCTCAAGAGAGTTGCTACCCTCGGTATTGAAAAAGCTGAAGTCAAAGCCATCACCAAATCCCAAAAGATTGCCGTGGGAGACTTGAAGGCGTCGGCGGAAGCTACCAACACTAGGCGATCGCTGATTATCGATGCTTAGCTCAGCAGCAAAGACATCAGCTTCTTCTATGTTAACTTGTAACACACTTCTACCAGGACTTGAACCAGCGGCTAACTCCACTTGCAAGTTTTCAATTAGGGGATTAAGTTGTAGCAATTGTAGTTTTTCGAGCAGCTGCTCCTGATTGAGGGGAGTGGTAGCTCCCAGTTCAATGCGGCTGCTTATATAACTAGGATTAAGTCGCCTGGTACCTTGGATTTCGATCGCCTCTACTTCCCCTTCCACTACTTGAATAGTAACAGTACCCTCTTGCAAGGATTGGGGAAGAATAAAGGCTCCAGAAGTAATATAGCCTTGTTTTCGGTATAGTTGGATAATTGCTTCTTGAGTTTGGAGTAGTTCCGCAAAGGAAATAGGCTCCTTGGTAAAAGGCTCTAGCACTGCTGCTAGTTCTTCTGCAGTAAATACAGTACTGCCAACTACCTTAAATTGCTCGATAATAATCTCACCAGGATTCTCCTCCGGGACTGGTTGGGGATTATTGGGAGCTATTTCTAGCCGTGGTAGCAACTCTTCGATGGGAGGTAGGGGTTCTACAGCTGGCTGAGGTTCCGGTTCAGGAAGCACTACATCTGGAGCATTCGGATCATTGATGATATCTGGAAGAGTTGGGAGCTGAGCGAGATAAGATTCAGAAGGTGCTTGAGCAGCAACTGGTGCTGCAATCAGGAGTAAGGAAGAACTGTAAACAATGAAGGATAAAAATCTAGCAACGGTGGTGTTGGAGAGCTGCCGATATAGCCTGCTTCTGTTTAAGAGTAAGGCACTGTATCTGTTATTTATAGAAGAAACACTGGTAATGGGGGAGTGTTGATCGTGTTTCATAGGCAAGATGAAAAAATAGGTGCAAATCAATTATCTAGTACTTGCTGTACTGATACACCCAATATCTCTGCAATCTACTCTTCTACACTGAGCTCTAAAGCTATTAGTCAGGCGATCACTTCTTGTTGTAGCTGCTGAGTCTTTTGCTGCTCTTGCTCAAGGGATTCCTCTTGACTTTAGCAACTGTTCTCTTTGGAGTTCTTACCAGTATAACCACTTTGGTGTCCATACTCCAGCCGAAAAAATCAGGGGTGTAATGAATTACAACCCCTGTAGAAGATTTTCAAGCAAAAAAAATATCCAATTTTTCGGGGAGCTAGCGGTATCGGCGCTTACGTCTCCTGGCGATCGCTTTGCGCTTTTTCTTTTCAATCGGTGTTTCAAAATGACGTAGACGCTTCATATCTGCGAAAATTCCAGCTTTTGAGACTTGGCGCTTGAATCGGCGCAGCGCTGACTCAATTCCTTCATTTTCGCCTACAACCACTTGGGTCACGTTATCTCCTCCTTAAGTTGAATAAATAATTGGGATGAGCGAAGTTACACAATACTCTCGAGAAACAAGACAACAGGCAACAAGGAAAGGGATTTGACTTGTTTCTTTCACCCATAACGGGTGCAACAGCGCCTGTAGCGCTCTTAAGCAAAATCTGTGAACTTACAAAATTGGAGCAATCTGTGCCTAATTTTCGTTCATCTTACACTTTCTAGATTAGGCTACTTGCCTAAGTAAGGGCAAGCTTATCTCCATTACCAATTCCCTATCAGACCCCCATGAACTTTCGTTCACAACGAATTGATGAAAATCTTTCTCTCCTGACTCCTGGCTCCTGGCTCCTATTTTCAGATTAGAGATTCAAGTTTGTTTGCTGTTTTGGCTTGTTCTATAAGTTGTTGCCACTTTTGGTGATCGTTGGTTTGTGGGTTTTGACCAAATTCTGAGGGCCAGATTTTGGCTTTTTCTTGGAAGAGGAAGATTTGCCATTCGTCTTTCATTGCTTTGGCTCGGAGTACTTGATCGACAAATTCCTCAACTTCAGCAAAGACTGCTTGACGAGGTTCGCAGTAGAGATCCTCTAGTGCATGTTGGCATTTGAAGACAGCTTCTTCTTGGAGTACTCCTAGGTAGGTGAGGATTTCTTGTGCTTTGGTTTCTCTGGCTTCGGTGGTTGTGGATGAGGAGAGGCGTAGGTTGGTTTTGTCGGGGTTGAGGTTATTTAGTTGAGGTCGAATTCGGTAGTGGAAATTAGCTTTGTAGGACATTTCAAAGTTGGAGAGGCTGTGGAATGCTCTTTTGAGTCTGGCTAGGTTTTCGGGTATTATTTGTGCCATGTGGCTGAGAAATTGTGGTCCTCGTGCTTCGGTTAGGTTTTCTAAATTTCCTTGTTCCACTAGTACTTCGGTAACTTGGGATTTGGCCTCTTCTACGCACTGTTTTAGTCCGGTGTCCATAGAGTGGAAATGCTGGGTGAGGTGGTTGCGGATTTCGTGGAGGTATTTGGCGTAGACGGTTTGCCAGTCTCCTTCTTCAAAGCGTCGCTCGATGATTTGTTCGATAGGTTCTTCTGTGGGTATGCCTGTATTGTCTTTGCAGTTTTGGATGACTTGCTCTACTTGTTGTTGGAAGATATCTTCTTCTTGTGGGGTTTGAGCTGAATCTAGATGATCAAGTAGTTCTTCTAGTCCTCGTGTTATTTTTCTCCAGAGTTTGTTGAAGTGAGTTAAAAATTTGCCTTGTTCGTTTAAGTCGCTGGGGTTTAAGGTTGTTACCCAGGCTTGACTTGCTTTATCTAGTTCTCTAGTAATTGCTTGTTGGAGTTGGTTGAGGTGGTTCTGGTAGGCTAGCGCTTGTTGTTGGTCGAGGGTGGTAATCTGGTTTGCTAGGTAATCTAGTACTGAGTTGAGTACTTGATTTGCTTGCTGGCTATCGGCACAGTCGGCAATCTGGCACTCAACTACTTCAATATGTTTGTCTTGAATGGTTGCTTGGTGTTCTTCGCAGGCATTTTGGTTGTCGTCAGCTCCTGTGACTTGGTTAAGAATCATGAAGGAGCGATTTTTGAGGTTGGGTAAGGCTTCGGCTGCTGTTTTGTATAAGTCTGTGTCTCTTTTTTCCCAACCATAGCGTAGACGATCTGGTCTGCGGACGAAGAGGACTAGGTCTACTTCTTGTCCTAAGGTTTCTAGGATTAGTTCTTCATCTCCTAGTCTAGTGTCTCCTAAACCGGGAACATCTACTAGGGCAATCTTACCTACTTCTGGGTTTTTGAAGGGACAGAAGATTTTGACTGAGCGTACTGCTAGATGGTTGAAGGTGATTAGTTCTCCTAAGGCGTTCCGGCGCTGCGAGACGTATTCGTGAATGCGTTCTTTGGGAATTTGGGGAAGTTGTCGTGGGGTACCTGATAGTAGCAAATGTTGGTATGTAGGTAGGTTCTGGTGATAGTCCCTTTGGAGGTGTTCGTACATGGATCTTTTGGTAGCATCTACCCCGTTAAAGGAGGGTAGGTTTCTGCTAAAGTCCTGTAAGTTACTTGGAGGAGTACCTAAACCCAATTCTTGGTAGTAGGGGGTAATTACTTCTTGGAGGAAAGATGCTTCGGAATGGACTGTGACTTCGGCATAGGTTGTGCCTGGTTGGTGACAAATTGTACTGCGGACAGCGGTGCAGGCTCCTCCTCTGAGGGCCGGAATTTCATCGTTGGTAAGTTCGCTGATACTTTGGAGTAAGGTACTTTTACCTTGTCCCATTAATCCAACTACACCAATATTCAGAGTATCGCGGGAGAAGCGATAGCGCAGTTTCTGTAATTCTGCTTGTTGTTGAGTGATTTGGAAGCGTAGGGGAGAGAAGTCGATAGCAGAGATGCGATCGCGAATTTGGGGTTCTTTGAGTTGTCCTTGCAAATAATAGCGGTGTTGGTCTATGGCAAGCAAGGCGTTGGCTAGGGAATCTAATTTTTGCTCTACTGTTTGGATTTTCTGAGCTAGGGGACGACGCTTATCAATAATGTTGGCAATTTTTTCGGCTCGATTGGCATAAATCATCGTATTTTGGTTGATTTTAGTGTGGGGAGTTTGTAGTTCAATTGTAGTAATTTCTTGATTGAAGTCGTTATTTGTCATTTGTTATTTGTTGTTTGTTATTGGCTATAAAAAATTGTAAAAGGCTTATTAAGCTCATCCTATGACTTGCATTACATGGGATGAGCTTAATAAAGAAACGGTTCTACAAATCAGTAGAACCGTCAAAAATAATAGTTAGCGGAGTAAAACTTAGTAAACTACCCCTTGCTGGACAGTCATATCAATCGGCTTCATCAGATACAGCCGCAGGAACTGCCAACCATTAGAGATGTAGTAGGGCAATTTCTGGAAGAATTGTAACGCTTTGGGCGTGTTTGAGGAAGCGATCGCTCTCAATTTCTCATTATTCTTGACACAAACTTCCAAGCGTTCATAGAACTCTGGCTTCTCTACATCCAGAACAACTGGGAATACCCGTCCTGAAGTTTCATTGGTCTTCTCGATCACATATTTATCATAATCACGAGCATTTAAACCAATTGAGGCATAGAAGTCAGAGCGCTGGATGTCATTGAGATACATTGTGCCAAATACCGACAGCAAGAAGAAGCGACACCATAGCTTTGCTTGCCAGTCATTTAAGCAGCTAGGCTTTGCTCTCATGATCGCGTCGAAGAAGTCACCGTGGCGGTTTTCATCCTGACACCAGTTTTCAAAGAAGCGGAAGATCGGATAAATTCTGTCTTCAGGATGGGCTTCCAAATGTCGGTAAATTGTGATATATCGCCAATAACCAATCTTCTCTGACAAGTAGGTAGCGTAGAAGATAAACTTCGGCTTAAAGAAGGTGTAATTTTTACTCTTAGTCAAAAATCCCAAATCTAGTTCCAGATTGAAATCTGACATTGCCTTGTTAAGGAAGCCTGCGTGCCGTGCTTCGTCACGAGACATAAGGGTAAAGCACTCTGCTAAGACAGGATTTTTGTTTTTTAAACGGCGTCCCAATTCTTTGTAGAGTAAGAAACCAGAAAATTCTGCCGTACAGGAACGCTCCAGAAACTCAACAAACAACTGCCGCGTTTCCCCATCAATGTGATCCCAGGATTGTTTAAATTCTTCATCCCGGACAAAGTGGTGGCGATTGTAGTCAGTGCGGAACTCTTCGAGGATAGCAAGCAACTCGTCCTCATTGGGCGAGATATCCATCTGCGCCATTTCCTCAAAGTCAGTGGTGTAAAAGCGAGGAGTTAGCAGTGTTTCCTTCGCTGGTGCTTTCACCCCTGGTCGTATTTCTTCAAAGGCTGGTTTTTTCAGAGAATCTACCATGTCACAAGTTGCTCTTTATCTTTGCTTACAATTTTTTGGTTGTCTGGTGTGGTGATATGCAGTTGTCTTTTGAGTATGCCTATACTTAGCTGTGTTCTGAGTTTACCAAGGTCTAGTGAGTGAAAGAGCTGATTAATGTTAAGAGTTGCAAAGTTGCTTCAAATTTTGTCATTTGTTATTTGTCATTTGTCATTTGTCGTTTGTTGTTTGGGGATGGGGAATTGGCGAGTTTAAATATCTTTCTTGTCTTCTTCTCTCCCGGAAGCTGTCCTAGCTTCCCAAACTCCCCCAGCTCCCCAGCTCCCGTTTATTATTAGAGTAAGAGATTTTTTACCTGATGCTTTAGCTACAGATGAATAACCTTGGCACCACCTATCTGTTTTGGTTTGCTTGTACTTTTGGTATTTTTGGAGTCCACCGCATCTATAACAAAAAATTCTTCAGCGGATTTTTGTGGATGTTTACTTTCGGCTTCCTGGGTATCGGACAGTTTATTGACTTGGTATTGATTCCCAATATGGTAGATGAGCACAACATTAAGCTCAAACAACAACTGGGTTTACCTGAATCTGGTGCCCCTTTGGAGCAAAAAGCGATCGCTACCACAGTTTATCAGCCACAACAGCATAACCAACTACTCACAACAGCAGTTTCGGAAACATTAAGCCGTGAGCAACTGATGGTTAAGCTGCTCAAAGCAGCTAATGATAGAGGAGGACAAATATCAGTTACCCAAGGTGTATTAGACACCAGTGCTAGTTTTACAGAAGTCGAAGCCACGTTGAAGGAAATGGTCAACAATGGCTATGTCTACGTAGACAACCACCCCATCAGCGGTATTGTAGTTTATAAGTTTATCGAACTCTGAGCAGGGAAAAAAATCAAATGATTATAAAGGGATTAGTTGACCCTAATTTAGTATGACTAATGACCAATAACCAATGACTAATGACCAACCCACTTAATTCCAGGCTAACCACTTCTGAGCATTAAGCCGTTGGATAGTGTAAAACACCATCAGGTCTAAAGTCACTCTACGCTCATCAATCATGAAAGATTCTATAGTACTAGGTTTTACACCATTAGCAGAGTAGGAGAAAGCTTTGCGCTTTTTGATATCTTGATCTGGAAAATAAACGCTGAATTGACGCTGTCCGTTGTTCCAGTTACCCTTTACCTGCCAGCAATCATCAGTGGGACTCATCCCAGTAATCTGGATTTTTTCCTTGACAAAAGTTACGTTTATATCATTAATTCCTTGTTTAGCAAAAGCAGTCTTCAAAGCTGGCACGTAATCCTGTTCAATAAACTCATTAAAGGGTTTACTTTCAACTGCTGGTGGTTTTGCTTTCTTGGCTTTGGCTCCCTTCGCAGCTGGCTTATCGGCCACGGGCTTTTTCTCAGCTGGTTTATCTTTCACCGCTGCCTTATCCGCCACAGGCTTTTTCTCAGCTGGCTTCTTGGGAGCGGCATCTTGAGAAGCATTAGAAGTTTGTGCTTCTTCTGGGTTGGGGTTTGGTTTGGTTTCTTCTGCCATAACTCAGATCAATTTTTGCCTGTAATCTTTAGAAGAGGGCTTAGTTTTAAGTCTTTGTCTATCTTATATCGATATGCCAGATTGGATTTACCGTTACCCACCCCTAAAAGCTGGAACTCTCCTCAAACGCTACAAGCGCTTTCTTGCTGATATTGAGCTGGAATCTGGAGAAGTAATCACCGCTCACTGTCCCAACACTGGTCCGATGATTGGGGTTTCGACTCCCGGTAGTCCAGTACAGGTTTCCCGTAGTGACAACCCAAAGCGCAAGTTACCCTATACCTGGGAAATGATTCAGGTAAATGATACCCAACCAACCTGGGTAGGGGTCAACACAGGTTTACCCAATCGGGTGGTTAAATTAGCCTTAGAACAGCACCTGATTTCTGAGTTAGCCAACAAATACAATACTATTCGCCAAGAAGTTACCTACGGCAAAGACAAAAAAAGCCGAGTAGATTTTCTCTTGAGTAGCGATCGCTCTTTGGGGGAAACTGAAGGCAATTCCTTAGATGCTCCGATCTATTTGGAAGTCAAAAGTGCTACCTTAGCTCAAGGGAAGCTAGCATTATTTCCTGATACAGTAACCACTCGTGGACAAAAACACCTGAAAGAACTGACAGCACTACTTCCCCAAGCACAAGCAGTGATGCTTTATTTTATTAATCGTAGTGACTGTTCTCAGTTTGCTCCTGGTGATAACTACGATTCAGCCTACGGTGAGCTGTTGCGTGATGCTATTGCTCAAGGACTCAAAGTTTTACCCTGTCGCTTTGAAATTAACCCCCAAGGCATTCGCTATTTGGGATTAGCAGAGTTTGTACTCTAAGGGCAACATGAAGGAGGGTTGTGACTGTTTTTGTCCTTGAGAATTTGTACTCGATTAGGAATATTAGAAGTTATCATTATTAACCTAGTCGTTTCAGATCTAATGTGACTGGATACGGACACGACTAGGCTTTTTTTTGCTGGAATTTCTCCCATGCATATGTACTAATTCACTTCCACTCTCCTTGAAGCGTAAAAGCTGACCAATAATAGTGAATTTTTAAAGGAGCTGTTGTACTTATCCGCAGTCTCCTGGCTTTTTACGCAGCAGAGAAATTATTCTACCTTTTTGCGGGGCACACAGCTTAACGCGAATGCTGTTAAGCATAGTTCTCTTTATTGAAAAGAGAACTATATATAATCCCCCTTTTCCCCTCTGAGCTTAGGTTTGAGGCTTAACTAAGTGCCATTCGACATTAGCGTTTAGCAAGCGCCTCACGTTCAAACAAACTTTGAATACTAAACTGCTTTGCAACATAACGCTTGACCCATGAAAAATGCAGCCAACGCAACATAAAATCATTCATCCAGAGGCCAAACTGCGAAGTCGGTACAAAACCACTGGCCAACCGTCGCGTCTTCTCTTGCAGCTCTTCTACAAAGGGGCGTAGTCTTGCTTCATACTCGGCCAGCGCTGATTCGATGTTGTTGGTAGAAGCTGTTCCCATTGCCATGGCTAGTGCGTAAGCACCGCCCATCGCCATTGAAGCCCCTTGGCCAGAGATTAACGTTAAACAGTAGGCTGCATCACCAATTAATGTGATTCTTTGAGAATGCCACGTTGGCAATTCGATCTGCGTTGCTGTATCCATATAGATCGATGTACTGTCATCAATACTATGCAAGATTGCTGGAACCATACCACCCATCTCGCCAAAAGTTTCGATGAGTACCTGTTTGCGTTGCTCGCGAGGAACATAAGCATTGCTCTCTTTAGCGTAGACAAAGAGTGCTAACGAATCATCATCTCCCAGATCGAGGATGCCAGCTTGTTTGTTAGGCATTCGCATTATGCTCATCAGCCCCGGCTCATCACCAGCCACACCTGAAATTCGAAATGCAGCAACGTGGTATCCCAAATACCTGGCAAATCGCACCTCCTCACCAAATGCCAAAGCGCGTACATTTGAATGAAGTCCATCTGCACCAATTACCAGGTCGTAATGCTCTGCTGTTCCATCTTGGAGTATTACATCAACGCCTTCGCCTGTCTCTCTCTCTTTAAGCGAATGGATCGATGAGGAAAACCGGATTTCAATATGTGATTGAACCAGTTCGTAAAGCAGCTTTTGTAGATCGCGGCGATTAATAGAAGCGTGCTTATCGGCAACCCCCATCGACTCAACAAAATCCTGCATGGATATGCGAGCCTTGTCGTAGCCCTGATGATCTTGGAAACAGAGAGCACGAATCGGCGTCTGGCGTGCTCTAAAAGCATCATCTAAACCCATTTTGACCGCAACATCCCAACCAGTGCCCGCAAAATCGATGACATACTCGCCCTTACGCAACGCATCGGCTTTCTCTAAAAGCACAACTTTCCAACCCTGCTGAACCAACCAATATGAAGCTGTCAGACCTGCAATGCCTGCTCCTGAGATCAACACACGTGGCTTTGTTGTTTGAGTCATTTTATTTTCTTTGTACCCTGGTACTGAACTCCAGTTATTCAGCAAACCTTACTTAAGAGCCGAGTTTTAACGCTTCGACAAACAAACTATAAGTAAAGCCAATTTTCAAAGAATTCAATATTTCAGCAAACCAGGATAATTCCTTGAATGCTTCAGTTGTTTGTTTGCGCTGCTTATTACCATAAACAATTATGCTAGTAACTTCTGTTAATAGCAGCAAGGTAGCAGCAGCAATCACGTCCCAGACAGCTGCTTGTCCAACAGTCGTAGCAACCCCTGTTCCCAGAAAAAAGCCGAAGAGAAAGCTAATCAAAGACATGGAGATACGTCGCCAGGGATTAGTTAACCATAATCCTAGCCGTGTCAAAATAGCACCAAACAGATTATTGAGACGGGTATTTTGCATTCGTACTTTAGTCGTGGAGTGAGCTTTTTTAAATAATGAGTAATGAGTAATGAGTAATGAGTAAATACTGGTTACAAGGATAAGCCAATGTAAATTTCCCTCACCCGCCGTGATCAGCTATTAGGAGTTAAGTTTTATACTATTTTCTTCTTAACTGACAATTATTGAACCTAGTGCAATATTAGCACCAGTACATCTAAAATATTGCGTAGGTAAATAATCTAGTGAAAATCTTGCATGAAATTGCTAATCAGCAACGATGATGGGATCTTTTCTGTGGGTGTTCGCAGCCTTGCTGATACTCTTGCCCAAGTAGGTTATGAGGTTACAGTTGTTTGTCCCAACCGAGAGCGCTCTGCTACAGGTCATGGTCTAACTTTACATGAACCCATCCGTGCTGAAGTTGTCAATAATATTTTCCACCCCAAAGTCACCGCTTGGTCTTGTTCGGGAACCCCCTCAGACTGTGTCAAACTAGGGTTATGGGGTTTAATGGAGAGCTCACCGGATTTAGTACTTGCTGGTATTAACCATGGTTCTAACCTAGGAACTGATCTCCTCTACTCTGGCACTGTCTCAGCAGCAATGGAAGGGTTCATTCAAGGAATTCCCAGTATAGCTTTCAGTTTGGCTAGCTATACTGCTAAAGAGTTTCAAGTAGCAGCAACGTTTGCCAAAAACCTAGTTAACCAGATTTCCAAACAACCGCTGCTAGAGCCAACATTGCTCAATGTTAATGTACCACCAGTGCCACAGTCGGAAATAGCTGGAGTCAAAATCACTCGTCAAGGAGTTCGTCGCTATATCGAGACTTTTGAGAAACGAGCTGATCCACGAGGTAAAACTTATTACTGGTTAGTGGGTGAAGCAATCGAGGATGTGGAGCAACCAGATCATCTCCATCTTCCCTCTGAAGTGCCTACCGATGTTCAAGCAATTCGCGATCGCTATATTTCTGTGACTCCTTTACAATATAATCTCACTGATGCAGCAGGGTTCTATTGTTTACAGAAGCAAGGACTAGGGATTGGGAATTGGGTATTTGAAGAAAGTTAAATCTGCTCATGTTTGAGAGACAAGAGTATGGAATTCAACTCAAACTTCGATTTTGACCTCAGGGGGTGACAAGACAGTTGAAAACTAGGCAGGGTGTCTCAAATTTTTGAGAAAGATTCTTAATTAAACTTATAATAACGGGGACTCTTTTCGTTTCTGGAAAACTCAAGCGGACTTTACCTGGCTCAGCATGAAATTTTCATTTACATTCACAGGTTTTCACGAGTTCTTGGAAGAGTTTCAGCAACAGACAGGGGCAGAGCATCAGCTCTATGGTTGTGAAAACAGGTTGACATTTCCCAAGAAGCTGGGAGACGGATCACTTCGCATTGTAAGACTACGGGATGGATTAGATCTCTTTGTCAATGAATATTTATTAGAAGAAAGTTTAATTCTGGAGTGTTTAGGTACTACACCTGGGTATTCACAGATAGGACTCAAGTTTTACCTATCTGGACTGTTATCTGGCTCAATTCGGGGACTCAATGGTGAGATGCTGGCATCGCCAGGCTCTTGTTCTGTGATCTATTGCCCTCAGGGGGCAGCAGGTACAATAGGGATTAGCAGTGGGAGTAAAGTTTGCAACATTGAGCTAGCGATCGCACCTGAGTTACTTAGAACAATGACGGATGAATCAGATGAGAATCATCCTGTTGAACTTCAGCGACTTTTAAATACGGTTCAAGAACCTTATCGGCAATTGGGTCAATCCAATCATCTGATGTCGATCGCCCTTCAGCAAATTTTGCATTGTCCTTACCAAGGTGCAACCCGGCGCTTGTATCTGGAAAGCAAAGGACTAGAGCTAATTGTACTGTATCTCGAACAGCTCAAAGCTGATCAGCCCACCCCTCAGAAACCTCATCAACTTAAACCTGAAGATATAAATCAGATTTACCAAGCTAGAGATATCTTGATTCATCAAATGGACAACCCTCCATCGCTACTTTCTCTAGCCCGACAAGTCGGCATTAATGATCACAAGCTTAAGCAGGGGTTTCGTCAAGTATTTGGAACGACTGTTTTTGGCTACCTTCACAACTGCCGCATGGAGCGGGCAGCACAACTATTGCAAGAAAATCAAACTACAGTGACTGGCGTTGCCCAGATTGTTGGATTTGCTCATCGAGGTTATTTCGCAGCAGCGTTTAAGCGCAAATTTGGGGTCAACCCTAGGGACTATCTGGCAGCTTATCGAAAACAGTATTGGGATCTGCAGCAAAAATCTCCGGCTAGCGATCGCAAAAACTCCGGTTAGAGATCAAGCAGCTGTCCCTTTCCCTCTATAATTCCTCCATACTTATTGATAATTATTTTTAATAAGTAGAACTAGCTTGGGTGTGAGGCTATTTGTGAATTTAATCAATGTGCAGAAATCTTTGCTGCTGACAGGCATTGCCTGGTTGTTCGTTATGCAACCCGTTGCAGCTGAAGTAAGAGAACAAGGCAGTTCCAATGAAAAAATTTTTTTACCACCAGGTGATGAAAGTAGGTTCTTCACTATTGCCTGTTGCCTGTTGCCTGTTCCCTACTTACAAGGCAGAGAAACTTTATTAAGTGATCGCCCTTTGGATACTGATATTCCTTACTTAAGCGAGATTGAGCCACCTTTATCCACTGTAGATGCATGGACAGAGTTAGCTCAGTCTAAAGTCTTGCAAATCATGGGGGTGCAGTTAAATGTAACTGATACAGGCATTGAAATCTTCTTAAATACGACTGAGGGTCAATTACCAGTTCCCACCACCTCGGTAGTTAGTAACACTTTGATTGCAGACATTCCTGATACTGTATTGAGTTTGCCAGAGGGGGGTGAGTTTCAAGCTGTTGATCCAGCTGCAGGAATTGCCTTAGTCACCGTTTCCAACCTGCTAGAAGAGGGTGTTCGTGTTTCGATCATTGGAGTTGATGCACCTCCAATTGCCAACATCAGAACAACTGAGCAACAATTGGTCTTAAGCGTAACTCCTGGAGTAGAAAGCACTGCGGAAGTAGAAGAGGATATTATCGAGATCATCGTCACAGCCCAACGCACCGAAGAAGATGTGCAGGATGTGCCCATTAGCATCACGGTTCTCACTGACCAACAAATTGAAGATGCTGATATTGATAGGTTCAGAAGCGTTGCTGACAACACACCAAACTACACCGTGTTTGATGCAACCGGCGGTCGCTTCTTTGATTATTACAGTATTCGGGGATTGTCTAATTTCAACTTTAGCTCTAGAGATGCGGTCGGCTTTTTCATTGATGACGTTCCTTATGACTATGGTGGATTCCTCAATCAAAATCTTACCGATATTGAGCGGGTTGAAGTGCTGCGCGGTCCCCAGAATACTCTCTATGGCAGAAGTGCTCAGGCAGGTGCGATCAACGTCATCACCCGCCGTCCCAGCAACCAGTTTGAGTTTAATGGCACGGCTAGCTATAGCAGTTTTGAAAACTTTGAATCTCAGGCAAGTATCAGTGGCCCTATTATAGAGGATCAGCTCTTCTTGCGGTTGTCGGGTAGCTATGGATCACGTAGCGGCTACTATGAGAACACTTTTTTAAACAATGATGTTGATGGTGAATCGGGTGGCAACGTGCGGGGAAAGGTGTTATGGACTCCCACAGAAGACTGGGAAATATTGTTTAATGCCTCCTACGATGACTATAATGGCGATGGTGTGGTGTTGGCCTTAATTGATTCCGAGCCATTTGAACTCGCTCAGGACATCAATGGCTTTGCTGATTTAACCACCAATACTCAATCGTTGCGAATTGCCTACAATAGCTCTCAGCTTCGATTTACATCTATTACAGCACGGCGCTATTCTAACCAGAATCTGGCTTCTGACCTGGATCAAAGTGTACTGAATACAGGGCAATTTACCAATGAATTTACATCAACAGTGTTTAGCCAGGAACTACGGCTACAATCAACGGAAACAGCAGAGCAACTGCAATGGTTAGTAGGAGCCTATTATGAATTTCGCAGTTTCAATACCGAACGGGATGGTTTTACCTTTGGTGCAGATGCACCCCTTGTGTTTGGTGCTTTTGGCATTCCCGGTGGAGCAAGTCTCAGGTTCGCAGATATTGATGAAAATCTATTCGCTGTGTTTGGTCAAGCCAGCTATCAATTGACAGATGCGCTGACTGTAACCGCAGGACTACGGTATGAAACGATTACAAGCACATTGGATAGCTTTGAGCGGATTTTCTCGATTCCCGGTTTTCCCGATCAAACCTTGGTAGCGTTCAACGATGTTGATGAAAGCGGCGATATCTTGTTACCAAGAGCTGCGATCGAGTATCGCTTCAATCCCGATGTGATGTTATACGGCAGTATTGCCAGGGGCTACAGACCTGGTGGTGTCAACTTTCGACCTGAGGATGAAAACACCTTGACCTTCGCTGCAGAGCGATCTTGGAACTTTGAGATCGGCTTGAAATCTTCGTGGTTAGACGATCGCCTAGGTGTAAATTTAGCCGCATTTCACAATCCTGTAAACGATTATCAGGTGATTTTCTTCGATCCTATATCGACTTTGCCAGTCGGAATTGTCAATGCTGATGCCAGTATTACAGGGTTTGAGATAGAAGCAAGGGCAACTCTCTTGGATGGATTTGATATCACGGCAAGTTTTGGATTAGCCGATGCCAATTTTACCAACTATCCGAATCGCCCTGATTTCGACGGGAATGCACTGCCCTTTGCTCCAGAATTTACCTACAATTTAGGTTTACAATATCGCAGTCCTAGCGGTATTTTTGGCCGGGTTGAGTTAGCTGGGCTTGGCGCAACTTTTTATGACGAAGCTAACACTGTCAGTCAAGATCCCTACGCTATTGTCAATGCACGCTTAGGTTATGAGGCTAAGCACTACGGTATTTACCTGTTTGCTAACAACCTTTTCGACACTGAGTATTTGACCTTCGCCTCTCCTGTGATTGGAAACACAGTCGGGCTTTATGGAGTCCCTGCTACATTCGGTGTGCAGTTTAGAGTAAAGTTTTAGTCTCGTTCCCGGTGCGAAACCTCAAAGTGCGATCATAAACTCACAAGTTCGATTGCTTCGAGCGCCAGCTTGTGTTGATCACTAATTTAAATCAGAAGAAATCTATTTGGTGTCAGACAGATTCAGAGAATTTCTTCTACAATTCTATTGAAATTACTGAGAAATATTTGCAAGAAGTGCTTCTTGATTGAGTTTTTCTGTCTCGCAACATTCAATGCTTTACCTTGGAGGAAAGGATTCATGCTCAGTCCATCCGAATCAAAACTGACGGGTGTTCCCCGCACCATGCTGATGACGACTCGCGCCCGTGTAGAAGAACATCAGCGCTCAAACGGTCTGTTTGAAGATCCCCAAGTGGCACAATGGTGGGAGTCACTTCAGTGGGACTCGGATCTCGATAAATTTTACAGCTCCCTCGCGCAACTCTCTTGGGCAGTACGAGCCCATAGGTTTGACCAAATTGCCCAACGACATCTTGCTAATCATAAGGAAGCGATCGCTATTGAACTGGGCGCAGGCTTATCCACTCGCTACTATCGCGTGGGACAAGGATATCACCGCTGGTTCGAGCTAGATTTACCGGAGACAACAGCCGTACGCCGCCAACTCGATACGGAAACAAATTCTCATCGGTTTCTCGCACAATCGGCGTTGGATTTTAGTTGGATGGAGGAAATTTCAGTCGAAGATCCCAAAAATCTGCTGATTATTGCGGAAGGATTGTTGATGTACTTTGAAGTATCTCAAGTTGAGGACTTTATCGATCAACTGCGCCGTAAGTTTCCTGGAGCAACCCTGGCATTTGATGTAGTTGGGGGTTCTACCAAAGGCAAAGGTGCAAAACAACTCGCCCAACTTGGCGCACCATTGAAATGGTTTGTTAAGAATGAACAGGATGTCTTGGCTATGGGCTTGTCACTGCTACAGGTGCAGTCTCTGATTCAAGAAAACACTCAGTATCGCGATCGCATTGGCATATATCGCTGGATTCCCTGGATGAGCAAATTGCCACCGTTACGAAATGCTTCCTTGATCTTAGAAACAAAAGTTCAGGCATTGAAATAATTTTATTTATTGAGTTGGATCGGATATTTAACCTAACATCTATCTACGCTGACCCTAATACTGTCATGGTAACGATTAACGACGCTCGCTGGCCAGTTGTCTCGGTTCGCATTCAGGGACTTGATTCTCCTGAAGGGATGGCTCAACTTTACGCTCGATTTGAAGAATGGTTGGCGCGACAGGAGCAGTTCTGTATAATTTTCCAGCGCGATAATGCAGAGGAAGCAGAAGACAAAGGAAAGCGCTCTCCTGAAGCCAAGCAAATGCGAAAAGATGGTATTACTTGGGCGAAGACTCATAAGCCCCAGATTGCCCAGTACTGTGCTGGTATAGCAATGGTTCCCGACTCGGCAAAGTTGGTGGCGGTACAAAGACCAATCATGGCTAAAGTGACCAAGCATATGTACGGCTGTCCGGGTCAGGTTTTTAGCTCTGTGGCAGAGGCTGAACAGTGGGCAGCAGAACAATTAGGTATCTCGCTGCAACCAACTGAAACGCTGGTACAATCTCCATCCCCCCAACCAAAGCCGACTCTACGACGATTGGTAATGCGCCAGCGGGTAGCTCTCATTCTGTCTGGGATCTTGGCAGCAATAGGAGCTGCCTTGGGATTAGTTCCCTATTATTTGATTTACTTGGTCAGTGTAGAACTGTTTACACAATCTGCCGCAGCCATTAATTCTCAATATATCGGGACGCTAGCATTATTGGCGGTGGGTGCGGTTATTTTGAAAGGCATTTGCATGGGTGCATCGACGCATATTGCCCATATTGCTGCTTACACCATTCTCTATAATACGCGGATTGAGTTAGCTCGTAAGCTGGGAACACTACCGCTGGGGTATTTTAGCGATCGCACCACGGGTGAAATTAAAAAGATCATCCATGAAGATGTTGAACGCTTAGAAGAAGGGCTAGCCCATATCATTCCGGATATTGTTGCCGGGCTAACGGTACCGATTCTGGCAGGTATCCTGCTGTTTATAACAGATTGGCGCATGACGTTGGCAACCCTGGCGAGTGCAGTCATTGCCCTGGGCATTTTTGGTTTCATCATGTCACGGTTTGATATGAGTGCTTACAATGCACTGCTTGCCAAAATGAACGGTGCCGTGATTCAGTATATCAACGGCATGAAGATTATTAAAGCCTTTACCCGCACTGATTTATCCTTTGCTCAGTTGCAAGATGTGGTGCAGGAAATGCGGCAGATTTACATTCGCATCATGCGTATTTCCGCGCTGCCTTACGCCACCATGTTAACCCTAATGCGGTCGGCGGCAATCACGATCGTGCCCGTTGGTATCTTGTTGTATTTAACGGGCTCCCTAAGCATTCCTACGTTCATTTTGTTTGTGGTACTGGGCATTGGGTTCAACCGCCCCATTATGAATGTACTATTTCATGGTATGACCGGATTCTATCAAGTCAATGCAGCGGCTGAGCGCATTACTCAGGTGTTTAATGAACCCTCATTGACAGAACCCGTGCAACCTAAACAGCCTCAAGGGCATGCAATTTCTTTCCAGGATGTTTCCTTTGGCTATCAGGATACTCAGGTATTGAAGCAAATCAATTTTACAGTTCCTGAAGGCAGCGTTACTGCTCTTGTAGGGGCATCGGGAGCTGGAAAAAGTACGATCGCCAAACTTATTCCCCGCTTTTGGGATGTAAGTGAGGGAGAGATCAGAATCGGTGGTGTAAACGTCAAAGATGTGCCCATTGAACAATTGATGGATACAGTGTCGTTTGTATTTCAGGATGTATTTTTATTTAACGACACGGTGTTAGAAAATATCCGCATCGGCAAACCTGATGCCACTGAAGGGGAAATTATCGCTGCGGCTAAAATTGCCTGCTGTCACGAATTTATTCAATGTCTGCCGCAGGGCTATCACACGTCCATTGGGGAGAATGGCGCATGGCTTAGTGGGGGGCAAAAGCAGCGTTTATCTATCGCCCGTGCCATTTTGAAAGATGCGCAGATTATTGTGCTCGATGAAGCAATGGCTTACGTCGATCCAGAGAATGAAGCATTGGTGCAGGAGGCAATCGCAGGCTTACTCTCCCAGGGCAACAAAACCCTCGTTATCATTGCTCATCGTTTATCTACTATCACTGAAGCCGATCAGATTTTGGTCATTGATCAAGGACAGGTAGTCGCACAAGGTTCTCATGGGACGTTGTTAGAAACCTGTGAGTTATATCAAGCCCAGTGGCAAGCCCATACTGCCGCACAGGGCTGGCAATTGGGAGAAGAAATCGATGGGTCTCCAATATTGCCTTACAGTCAGCCAAATATTGCTCAACCCATTACTAGCAATACAGAACCGTTCACCAATCCCTACGCCAATCTGCGAGAAGATGCGCCCGTTTGGGAGATGATTCGCAAGCTGACGCCTAAAGGATCCCACCATTATTTGTGGCGGACGGTACGCTGGCGATTTGCCGAAGGAATGGCGATCGGACTTACGAGCTATCTGGTGTATCTTGTACTGGCAGCACTGTTCCAGGAACCTGTGAATGTAGCTCAACTCTGGCGCTACGCTGTAGCGATTATTTTCTTAGGTATAGCCCAAATCTTTTGCGGTTATCAAGCCAATACCCAAAGCTATGCGTTGACGATCGCAGTACAAACCAAACTACGCTTGTTTTTGGCTGATTATCTGCGACGGCTACCGCTGGGCTTTTTTACCCAACGAGACACAGGTACAATTGACGGCTTATTTACCACTAACATTATGTTTCTGGAGCCGAATCATATCCTCGAAACATTGATTACTGCCGTAATTACGCCTGCATTCATCTTTATCGTGATGCTAGTTTACGACTGGCGGTTAGCTTTGGTATTAGGGTGTAGCGTCCCCTTTGCCTTGCTGGCACTCAAGTTTGCCATGAATACCTTTGCGCGAGTGTGGCGATTGCAAGCTAGCGCCCGAGTCCTAGCGAATTCGCGCATGGTGGACTATATTCAGGGCATTCCCGTAATTCGAGCGTTTAATCTATCGGGAGAAAGGTTAGCCCAGTTTCGCAACAGCCTCACCGACTACCGCATTAACAGTATTCGCACCGCTACAGATCTCACTCCGGCTCAAGTAGTTTTCCTATCGGTACTGGAGTTAGGTTTTGCCCTGTTGCTGGTGGTGGGAACAACATTCTACTTGAATGGTAGCTTGAGTAGCGATCGCTTCCTTTTCTTTATGGTTTTAGGGTTAGCATTTTATACGCCGATGATGATGTTGGCCGAGATGTTAGCGTTCTACCGCATTATGCAAAACTCTGTGCGCAACATTAACGAATTTTTGCGATCGCCCCTGTTGCCAGAACCCCAAGCTCTTCAACAGCCAGAAGGTACAACTATTGAATTTAACAATGTTAGCTTTAGTTATGGTAATGAAACAGTATTGGATCGAGTCAACTTTACGATTCCAGAGCGATCGATCACAGCACTTGTCGGTCCAAGTGGGTCAGGTAAAACCACCATCACGAATCTGATTGCCCGCTTTTGGGATGTCGATCAGGGAACCGTGATGATTGGTGGTGCAGATGTGCGACACATGGCAACTGATACCCTGCTCTCACAATTAACGATGGTGTTTCAGGATGTGTATTTGTTCAACGACACCATTCGCAATAACCTTCAATTTGGTAATCCTAATGCTAGTGAAGCAGAAATAATTGCGGCGGCTCAAGCTGCCCGTTGTCATGAGTTTATCCTGGCGTTACCCAATGACTACGATACTGTTGTCGGAGAAGGTGGTTCCACCTTATCAGGAGGTGAAAAACAACGGATTTCCATTGCTCGTGCCATCCTCAAAGATGCGCCTATCGTCTTGCTAGACGAAGCAACGGCTTCCATTGACCCAGAAAATGAACGGTTGATTCAGCAAGCATTGAACGCATTGTCTGCAAGGAAAACCCTCATTGTCATTGCTCACCGTTTAAGTACAGTACAGTTCGCGGAGCAAATTCTGGTTTTGAATCAGGGGCAAGTTATTCAGCAAGGAATGCATGATCAGCTAATTCATGAAGATGGGATGTATCGTCAGTTTTGGCGATCGCGCCAACAGGCCAAAACTTGGAAGCTGGGCTCAAATCGAATATTGCAGTAACTATCCGATAAAAAGAGTTGGAACGCAATCATGCTAGTATTGTTAGCCAAACTTCTTCTCTTCCCGCTCTCCCTTTTGCTGCTGGCAGCTCAACCATGGGAGCCTGGCTTTCCAGAGTTGGAACCCCAGCCGGAACGCCCCTGCTCGAGTCTCGCAGTCTATGGAGATAGCACTGCATCGTATCGAAAATATCAATACGACGAGAGTTTGCGACTTACGCGCATACAGATGTTTGAGGGAAAAGATGACACGAGCCCAATCAAACGAATCTTTGAGGTGAGTTGGGATTCAACTGGACTAACCGAAACCCGTCGCGAGATTAGTCGTTCTGGAGAACCCAATGGACGGGTGCGAGTTATCATTCGAGACAAGAAGGAACGAATTGTAGAGCAGTACTCTCTGCGGGATGAGCGGATCTACAGACGCGAGAGCTGGACATACAATGATGCAGGTTTACTTGTTCAGCACCGCAAGAGTGAGACTGGAGGTGACATATGGGACTATGGCAGTGACTTTGAGTATGATTCGCAGGGTCGAGTTACTGTTGAGTATTACGGATTATTTCCCAACAGGTTTCCTCTTCGTCAATGGCGCGTGTATTATGCCCGAGACGGCTTGAGTGCTGAAGTAGTGCGGAGTCGCGTCTCTGATGATCGAGTTCACTCTCGCAAGCGACTGTTTTTTGATATTGCAGGTCGATTAGTCCGCGAAGAGTCTCCTGCCCTTATCGTCGGCGATCGCCTCTCAGTCACTATTTGGACTTATGATAATGCGGGTCGGTTGGTTCAAGTCGAGCACGCCAATGAACAGGATGTTTCAAGGGAACGGGTTGCTTATGCTTACGATGATAAAGGACGGCTGTTGCAAAAGCTGATCTTTTACAAGGGTTCTAGTGACCCTAACTTTTCCTACACCTGGAACTATGGCTGTTGGACTTCTCAATAGTGTCAATAAGCATGCCATAACAACCATAACGGGCTTTTAGCTTTGGGGTTGAATTTTCTTGATTGTGCAACCATGTCCACATCTGATCTCCTAGGGAAAAATGCCACCACTCCTCTAGATGACGACGGAAACCTGCTGAGCACATAACATCCCGCAATAACTGTCGATGTCCATGATAGGGTTTGTCTGGCTGATTGGCGTAGTAATTAGGATAGGAGCGGGGAGAAAGTTCATCAATGGGAGAACCCATATCTACAGGAGTACCTGTGGTATCCACTAAAGTCAAATCGACTGCTGCGCCTGTGCTATGGGGAGGCGGTGTTATTGGATTGTAGCTAGGCTGTGCCCAAAATTGATATACTTCCTGCCAAATGTCTTGCCGTTGTTCCTCTGAGAGAGTTTCCAGTTTGATGTTCTGTGTCTGAACTACTTCCGCAAAGGTATAGTCAACCATAAACTGTTGTACAGCTATAGGTCGATAGGCATCAAAAATCTGGAGACGCCAATGGGGATGTTGTTGTTGGAGTTGAGTTTGAGCCTCAATCAGGGCAGTTACTACAGTTTGGCGCAGAAAGTAGGGAGAAGTATCCCCATAAGGTGCCCCCAATTTTTGGTAGGGATGAGGTGATTCTACAGCAAATTGTTCTAAAGGAATGGGAACAAGGGGTTCCCCACATTCTTGGATAGGAATTTCGTAATGGGGTTTCATACTAAATCTGGGTTCGCTATCCCCGTTTTGATGGCGATAAGGCAGACAAATTGCTGTCAATTAACTCTCAGGAGCAAAATTCCTCTGTGTTGGAGAAGCCGTAGGACTAGGATTTGGGCTTACCCTTGTGTCTCCAGGCAAAGATGGTTGTAAATTATCTGGAGTTGAAGTGTTAAAGTTGCCTGGACTAGGAACATTAAAGTTGGGTATTCCTTGTTGTTGTTGATTAGGGGTAGTAGGAATACCCTCAATATTAGGGTTAATACCTGGACTAGGTTCAATACCTGGGCTAGGCGGTGTAATGCCAGGTACAGAAGTGGCTGGTGGTTGGTAGGGATTGAAGCCAGGTACAGAGGTGTCTGGTGGCTGCACAGTAGACTCACTAGAGGTCCCTGGTGGCTGCACAGTAGACTCATTAGTAGTTTGCAAAGATTCCCCAGCTAGGGTTGCTAGCGCTACCCGCTCGCCTCCCACTTCCCGAAGAAAATCCAATACCTGCACAACCTGATTGTAACGGGCATTCTCGGAAGCATATAGGGCCATCAAGCCAGCAGGATTTTGTTGACGATATGCCTTGAGTTTCTGCTTAAACTGTTCTTTTCTCAGCATACGCTCTTGTTCAACATAAACTTCACCTGATTGATCAAGAGTAATCATCAAGATTTCTCGTCCTTGTGGTGTTCCGGTTCTGGCTTTGGGTATATCTACACTAATTGCTTGCTGACGAGAAAAGCCCACCGCTGCCAGGATGAAGAATGTCAGAATACAAAAAATTACGTCAATCATCGGCACAAGCTCAATCCGCACGTCTTCACTCTCAGAGTCTACCCGTAACCTCAGAGGACGGATTGTCATGGGGGAAGAAGCTGAAGTATCTTGTGTATTCATCAAAAATTGAGGTTGTTAAGGGAATGGACAACCCTATCATTACATTTAGTGAGGTTCAGGAGCTAGTACAAGAAGGCAGAAGGGAATAAACCTTACTGTACAAGCTTTTTAACCTTTTTTAACTGGTCACTTATTTCCGCCGCGCTGCACTAGGAGGAATGAATGTCAAATCAACCTGTCTATTAGCTTCTGTTTCTTTTCCTCTTCCCTGTTGCCTATTGCCTATTGCCTTATTTCTTAAAAGGGACTTTGATCAACCAAAACCCTCGGAAATCTTAAACCAACTAGTTTGCAACCAACGGGTTTGCTCTAACTCTTTAATCCGCTGATCTGCTGCATAAAATTCTTGTAAGTAGTACCTTATGCGTTGGTCATCGGTTGAAAACTGAAGCTTTTGCCACTGTTCTATACAATAACGTCGATGCTTTTCACAAGCTACTTTCTCTAAACAGGCTGCTGCTCTTTGAATCACTACTGGGGTGCGGCTCATATCTTCCCAGAGCTTCTTCTCATCGAGGTGAAATAAATGAGCCACCTGAGCCATTTCTTGGGGAAATTTGAGGCTGCGGTCTTGTAAAAGAGAAATTAGTGAGTTGCGGTCATTAGTATAAGACTTTGCTGCTATTCCTTGCAGCTCTAAGATTTGTTGCCACAAAAACCGATGATGGGGGAGACTAAAGAGCAAATCTTCTGTTTCTAGGGTATCAATGATTGTCTGTCGGTATTCGGGACAGTGGAGGTAGATTATTAACAGTGAAGCTTCGGCTTCTTCTAGGAGACTGCGTTCTGAATCAAGAGGTGAGTTGAGCTCAGTGTGATTTGCCTTCTGGTTGTTTGACTTATTGTGCAGCGAGGGTGAGGGGAAGCGTAATAATGGTGCTTTCTTGACAGTAGCAGCTAGGGGCTTGTTAAGTTGAGCCCGTAAATTCTCGATATATAAGGGTACTAATCTATTTTGCCCTTGACTGAGGAACTGGGCACAATGGTTGAGATAATAGGTTAGCTGGTTAACGTTGTCGAGTTGATTGAGCAACTTGACCATTTCTTGGGCAACTTGCTGAAATTGGTCCGCATGTTGGAGATTTTTACCTATCAGGAGTTGGTTGATCTGCCAATCAAGCCACAGGGGAGCAGTTTGTAGCAGTTGTTGGTATTTTTCCTGAGCTTCAGGATGTCCTTTGAGAAATTCATCTGCATCTTTGCCATCCGGCAGGTTGAGCACCCGCAGCTGAACTTGTCCCTGGTATGCCAGGTGAGCAATTTCACCAATTGCTCTGGCAGTAGCAGTGGTACCAGCAGCATCGGCATCGAAGTTGAGAATAACTTGCTTGGATTCGGTATAGCGCAACAGTTGCCGCACTTGCTCTTGACTCAGAGCAGTACCAAGAGAGGCTACCACATTAGTAATCCCAGCAGCATGAAGAGCGATCGCATCAAAATAGCCTTCTACTACTACTGCTTGGTCTTGCTTTCTAATTGAATCACGGGCTTTATCCAGGGCAAATAGGGTTTTACCTTTATTAAACAGTGGGGTTTCTGGGGAGTTAAGGTATTTTGGCTGTTCATTCCCCAAGCTCCTACCACCCAAACCAATTATTCGTCCCTGAGAGTCGCGGATAGGTATAATTAAGCGATCGCGAAATCCATCATAGTAGCCATTCCCCTTATTCTTAGGTTTAATCAACCCTGCTTCGGCTACCTGCTGCACTGGCTTGCCTTTTTGTTCCACCAGATATCTGTAGAGTGTATCCCATCCAGCTGGTGCATAGCCCAACTGGAACTGCTGAATTGTCTCCTCCTTGAGACGCCGTTTGTCGTACAAATACTCTAGAGCTTGCTGTCCTTGAGGTTGCCGCAGAGCATGTTGATAGAACTGGACTGTCAGCGCCAAAATCTCGTAGAGTTGTTCTCGTAGGGACAACTGACGCTGCAATTCTTGCCTTTGTTCTGGTTCGAGGGTTTTGATCGGCACCTGATAGTGCCGCGCCATTTCTAACACAACCTCACTGAAGGAGCGCTTTCCCACCTCCATAAGGAACTTAATCGCATTTCCCCCAGCTTGACAACCAAAGCAGTAGTACAGCTGCTTGCTAGGACTAACGCTGAAACTGGGAGTTTTCTCATCGTGGAAGGGACATAAGCCAAGATAGTCTTTACCGCGCTTACGCAGTACAACGTGTTCTGAGATCACCTCAACAATCTCAGCTCGTTGTTTAATTTCCTCAATTGTGTCTGGGTGCAGGCGAGGAATGTCCACTTGCCAATTTGGCGATGTTTATCAACATATAGTCTATTGTAATTGTGACATCTTCGGTGATGCTCACAATGCAACATGCCAGACAAACGCCCCTACATTAGACATCTCCGAAAAAGAATATGAAACCCTTGTCCTGTCTAGGTGAAAAACTAATTTCCGGAGATGTCTATTGGTATATCAATAAATTACGACTCTTCATCCGGTGGAACAATTTGTACCAATTCTGCAATTAGTTGAGGCACATAATTTTGAACTGTATCCCAAACAATATCTAAATCAACATTATCATACTCATGAATCAAACGATTACGCATACCAATAATTCCCTGCCAGGGTATATGAGAAAGTTCTTGGTGCGTTTCCTCAGAAATTCTTCTAGCTGCTTCGCCAATAATTTCGAGTTCCCGAATTACTGCAGCTTGGCGCATCACATCATTTTCAAATGCTTCCCTATCAACATCTTCAACAAATGTTTCTAATAGCTGCGCTGCTTGCAATATATCGAGAAAATAATTAATTTCGCGGGGCAACATAAATTATCTGGGCAGAACTTAATATAGCTTTACGACGAAGATAGTTTCGACTACGCTCAACTCCTTTTTTACTAACCAGATCAACATTACGTTGAAATATTTCTTGCAATTCCTGCTCCATATCTACCAAATCAAGTAGTGTATGGTGAGCATCTGGGGTAAAGGTTACTAAGGTATCAATATCGCTGTCAGAACGAAAGTCATCTCGCAATACAGAACCAAACAGAGCAAATTCGGTTATTTTCCAGCGTTGGCAGAAATGCTTAATTTTATCTTTAGGAACTTCGATATTTGTTACTAACATAAAGCGTAGAATGTAATCAGAAGTTGTATTTTACAGCAGATTCCAAGTTGATGAAGTACAGTAGCAGTTAATAAGGTTTCTTACTTGGCTGGATATACCAGATTGTATATACCACATTTAGGTGGAATCTGCTGTATGTAAGCACACACCTTTTCTTAATTATACCAAATCGGGATTAAAACAACCGGTTTAACAAATTCCTCCTGATACTGTTGCCTGTTACCTGTTGCGATCACCATTATTTGTGGATTTAACAATTAACAATTAACCAAGCATTTACCGCTCGGCTAGCAATAGGCATCCGCCAGCCAGTGCCAAAAGCTCTGTCTGTAATCTTTAATCCTGGAGGTGCTTGTCGGCGCTTAAATTCTGCTCTGGTTACCAGTCGGATAATCTGATCAACTACATTGGGATAGTGACCAGCTTTGATGATCTCCTCAGCTGATTGGTGTTCGTGAATTAGTCGGTGCAAAATATCATCTAGGACTTCATAGGAAGGTAAAGAATCTTGATCAACTTGATCTGGTTTAAGTTCGGCACTGGGGGGTTTGACTAAAATATTCTCAGGAATAATTTCTCCTTGGTGATCAGTAATTGCTGATAGCCAATACTTGGCTATTTGCTCATTTTGGTTATTCAGAGCAATCTCTCGCTGTGCCATGCAGTTAAGCCATTGACAGAGGGAGTAAACTTGAGTTTTGGGTAAATCAGCAATCACAGCTAAACCACCATTCATATCCCCGTAGAGGGTACAGTAACCTACTGCCATTTCTGACTTATTCCCAGTAGACAGCAGCAGATAGCCAAATTTATTAGCGATCGCCATTAACAAGTTACCCCGAATCCGGGATTGAATATTTTCTTCGGCAATGCCAAACTCTGTACCAGCAAATAAGGGTTCTAAGGTTTGGTCATAAGTTTGCATCAAGTCCCCGATTGGGATAATTTGGCTATTGATACCCAAGTTGTTAGCTAATTCTTGAGCATCTTTGATGGAATGGTCAGAACTGTAAGGAGAGGGCATCAGCACACCCAAAACATTCTCCTTACCCAATGCTGCTGTTGCGATCGCAGCAACTAATGCTGAATCAATACCGCCACTCAAACCAATTACTGCTTTGTTAAAGCGACATTTACGGCTGTAGTCCCGAACACCTAGGACTAAGGCTAACCAAATTTCCTCATCAATGCTAGTAGGTGAGGGGGCGATTCTTCCTGGTAGTAAGTCTCGCCTTTGCTCATCAAATTGCAAAATCACTAAGTCTGAATCAAAAGCACAGGCTCGGGCTACCACCTCACCAGATTGGTTAAAGGCGACACTGCTACCATCAAACATCAAGTCATCATTACCTCCTACCTGATTGGCGTAGAGAATCGTTTGCTGATAACGCCGAGCGCTGTGGCGCAACATGGCTTCCCGCACTTGCTGCTTACCAGTACTATAGGGAGAAGCTGAGAGATTGACGAGAATATCTACCCCCTGTTGAGCCAAGTCAGCGATGGGATTAACTTGATAGTTGCGTTTCCCCCAAAACTCTTCATCATTCCATAAGTCTTCGCAGATAGTGACACCAATACTTACTCCGTCTAGAGTGAAGGAATTACTGTGCAACCCTGGCTCAAAGTAGCGGTGTTCATCAAAAACATCGTAGGTAGGCAAAAGGCGTTTGTGAAAAACCTGCTTTACTTCCCCCTGTTCAAGTAGGGCAATGCTATTAAATAGAGATTTACCTCCAGCAGCATTAGCAGTGTCATTCGGCGTAGCAAATCCCACCAACACTGCTATTTCTGGTGGTAACTCCCGTGCCAACTGTTGCGCTTGGGCTGCCATTGCTGCCACAAAACTGGGATTGAGTAGCAAGTCTCGAGGAGGATAGCCACACAAAGAGAGTTCTGGTGTCAGCAACAAACGAACACCTTGATTCACAGCAGTCTTGGCAGCATCGAGAATCTGTTGGGCATTGCCACTAAGATCACCGATAGTAGGATTAAGTTGAGCGATCGCTAGTTTCATGGTGGTTAATTAAGATATATAGCGTTTGTATCTGGGTTGTAAACACACTTGTTGCTGTAAAAGGCAAAAGGCAAGAGGGGGAAAGAGATCCGGAGTTTTATTATCCAATCAAAAAAAAGACCATACAGGTTTACATCTGATTGAGAAACGCTATATGTACCATAGAAATAATCGGTTATAGTTGGCGACGGTAGAAACTGTGTGTTTAACTTTTATATTAATAAACTAGGGACTCGCAAATGACTAGTCAGAGAACTTACACAGAAGCTTGCACAAACTTTGACAAAATTTACGATGAAGTAATTTCCAGCGGCGAACCGATAGTTATTACTCGTGAGGGGGAGCAAAGTGTATCTGTAATTGCTACTGCTGAACTTGAGAGCATTATAGAGACAGTATACCTGTTTGAGTCTCATGAAAATGCAGCACGTCTGTTGGAGGCTCTACAAAGAGCAAAAGCAAAGATTAATCAACCTCGCACAATAGAAGACTTGCGTCAGGAGTTTGGACTTGGCGAAGAAGAAGAAAAAATCTCAGCGTGACAACAAAGCTGCTAAACAGATTTCCGAGTCTGAATTTTCCAATGAGGATAATTCAGAAATTGACCTCGTGTTTGATGTTAAATTTCTCGAAGATCTCAGCTACTGGGTAGAGACAAATAGAAAAACTGCTCTTCGTCTATTATCTCTAGTGGAAGAGATTAGGCGCAACCCTTTTGAAGGAACAGGCAAACCAGAAAGATTGAGGTATCAGGATGTTAATGTTTGGTCACGCCGTTTAACTGAAAAAGATCGCATTGTTTATGCTGTTAGTAATAAACGCATTGATTTTCTTCAAGCGCGTTACCACTATAGCGATCATTGAGTTAATTGCCGATCAGTTAATCAAGCTTTCAATTATAGCAATTATGGTACAGACAAAACCCATATCAAAAACTATCACCAGTCTTGATGACCTAGAAGCAAGATTTAATCTTCGTCCTACAGAAAATGAACAATTCTTCCCGGAGTGGAATCAAGACTTACCTGAACTAACAGGCACAGAAACAAGAACTTTAGACCAAATTAGAAACCGATTTCTGCGCCATAGAAAACGCGGCTCCTTAGCTGAAGGAACCATCAATCACTTAGTCATCTCCCCTTTATTAACCCTGGGTGGTTTATACGATGAGCCCTTCTTTATTACCACAGAACCTGAAGTCGAACTTCTCCTAGAAGACAAAGATGAATTACTCAGAGGACGTATCGACACTTTAATTATTCAACAGCAACTGTGGGTATTAGTCGTTGAATCTAAATCAACCATTGCCTTCTCGGTAGCCTTACCCCAAGCCCTCACTTACATGATGGGAAACCCCAACCCAGAATGCCCTGTCTATGGGTTAATCACCAATGGCGATGAATGCCAATTTATTAAACTCTTGAAGAGAGATAATCCTGAATACGACTTATCGAATATTTTCTCCCTGCTTCTACCCCACCGCAATCAACTTTATGATATTATGCGTATTTTGAAAAAAATTAGACAAATTATGATGCAAAGACTTTGAAAAAAGAATTAGGAGTCAGGAGTCAGAATGATGAATGTAATACCGAATCCGGTGAGAGTAAGTGTGACAGGTTTGATTATAAGTTACTTTGCCCTTTTCCCTATTGATTAAACTTATGAGCTAATAAATTGTGCTGAACATTAAAAACTTAAATAAGTCTTACGGAAAAAGGCAAGTTCTGCAAAATTTAACTCTGCACATCCAGCCAGGAGAAATTTATGGCTTGCTGGGACCAAATGGAGCAGGAAAAACTACTACTATCAATATTCTCTGTAATTTACTCAAAGCTGATAGTGGAACGATCCACATTAATCGTCAACCAGTGTCAGAGGCAACTAAACTGTTGCTAGGTGTCGCTCCTCAAGAAAACTTACTTTATAAAACCCTCAGCTGTGAAGAAAATCTGAATTTCTATGCTAAAATCTATGGCTTAAAAACACAGAAACGCAAGCAGCAAGTACAGTCAACCCTAGCAGCAGTCAACCTCCTAGAGCGAGCTAAAAGCCCTGTAGAAACTCTCAGTGGAGGGATGCAAAGGCGATTAAATATTGCTGTTGCCCTAGTACATCAACCTAAATTAGTCATCTTAGATGAACCGACAACTGGCTTGGATATTGAAGCACGTTATGAGATTTGGAAATTAATTAGCAATCTAAAAAACAGGGGAATTACGGTATTACTGACAACTCATTTATTGGATGAAGCTGAGCGCCTTTGTCAGCGGATTGGGATTCTTAAAGGAGGCAGAATTGTTGCTGAAGGGAGTTTGGCACAGCTACAACAAAAAATTGCAGCCCAAGAAATTGTTGTCGTGCAAACACCTCAGGAGGAAAAAGCGATCGCAAGAGCAAACAAACTTGGCTTCACTCACCGACGCTATGGTAATGAATTGGCTTTTTGGTTACCAGAAAAATTAGAATTGAAGGACATTATCGATTACTTCGACGGTATTCCTATAGATTCAATTGCTCGTCAACCAGTGCGGCTGGAGCATGTTTATATGGAAGTAATAAGCGCCTAACGGCGCAGGCAATAGGCAACAGGCAATAGGCAATAGTGTAAAATACCAAGGATGAGAAACTAGTCAGCTTCCCTTAGAACCTTCTGCCTCCTGCCTCCTGCCTTGTAATAAGTAAAAGGAGGAGTGATGAAAGTACTTGTGACGGGAGCTAATGGGTTTACAGGCTCTCATCTGGTAAAAACCTTGGAAGAGCAAGCTTATGAAGTTTGCTCTTTAGTACGCCAATCGAGCAATCTAGAACGTCTGGCTGGTTGCCAAACACAATTAGTTTATGGGGATATCACTGACCGGGATGCCCTGAAAACAGCCATGACTGGGGTAGACTGGGTTTTTCATACTGCTGCCTATGTGGAATTAGGATTAGTTAATGAGCCAGAAATGGAGCGGGTGAATGTGGAAGGAACCCGTGCTGTGTTAGAAGTGGCTCAAGCTGCTGAGATATCGAAAATGGTTTATTGCAGCACCATTGGCATCTTTGGCGATACTCAAGGTCAAGTAGTTGATGAAACCTTCCAACGTAGACAAACTGACTTTTCCTCTGCCTACGATCGCACCAAATACCAAGCTCAACAATTAGTCGATCAATTTGCTGATCAAGGTCTACCTGTAGTTAGTATTCTACCATCAGGCATTTTTGGTACTGATGACCCCCATTTTGGTCCAGTGATCGAGCAATTTTGCTCTGGTAAGCTAAAGTTGTGGGCAGGAGGCGATCGCATTACTGGTATTGTCCATGTCGATGACTTAGTAGCAGCAATGATTCTGGCAGCAGACAAGGCTAAACCTGGAGAAAAATACATCATTTCTGCTGGGGAACTTACTACCCGCGCAATGTTTAATCAGCTCAGTCAACTTACTGGCATTCCTGCTCCCCGTGAAGCTCCTCAAACTTTAGTGAGATTTGTTGGTAACTTACTTGATCCTATCGGACGCCTGCTCCAATGGCAGCCACCCATAAGTCGAGAACGAGTTCATTATATATATGACCGTTGTGTGCGTGTAGATGCGACTAAAGCTCGTCAGGAATTAGGTTGGCAACACCGCTCTGTATCCGAAACCCTGAAGCAAATAGTTTCTCGTTGAGTATTGTTGTTTGTTGAACAAGTCTATTGAGAAAGGGTTTTAAAGTAACAAGGCAAACAAATTTGGTGTAAGTATTTTAACCCAATTGTGCTATTTGTGCTCCCATAAGCTGTTGTGCAAATAAACATTGTCCATTGGTAAAATCAAGCAAAAACGATAGATAGCAGTTGCTTATTGCTTGTTGCCTTGCTAAAATCCATATCCTTTCAATGAGCAATAACCAATAACACTTTCACATTTTTTTCACAACAACTCGCTAAACTCTTCCTTGAAATTTAATGAAGTTTAATAAACTTCAATGGGAGATGTGAAAAAGGTGCAAGCGCAATTTCCCGATTTAATCAAGGTGTATGCTGGTGTTAAAGACTCCTCCAAGTGGCTGGATTTGGAGGAAATTGTACAAATAACAGGAGTTAATATTTATAGCGTCAGACGGCTAGTTCCCATGCTCCATCGATTGGGAGTTTTCGATCGCACTGAAGGATCTCACTCTTTCCTCTACAAAATTTCAGACAATTCCAGAGGCATGAGGCACATATTAGCACTGGAAACTACCCTTAATATGATAAAGAGTAGAGAAAATCTAATATCAAGTTCGGTTGAATACTTACACTTTGGTGGCAATAAGGCAGAGGGCAGAGGGCAGAGGGCAGAAGGTAAGGAGCAAGGTTGTAAGGTAGAAGTAAATGATAACTGTTTAGCCGAACATGATATAAAATCTAAACTCCAGTAGATGGAGATATTATATTATTTTAGCCCCTCAGCTATTTTAGTTAGGGCTTGCTGCATAAGTGTGCAAGCCCTAACTAGAATTTGATGATTACTGAATTGAAACTCTGGCAAGAGAAATATCTACTATTCTATGGGTAAAAGCTCTAATCGATAGTGATAAAGAGCTACTGGTTTCTCCCAAGCTTGGAAATAATTGGCGTCTTGGGGTGAAAGGTAAATTGCTGTTATCTGGTCAGCCTCAATTGCTAAACTCGGAGAGGGTAGTAGCTGATAGCTGGTCGTAGTTTCTACTTGGTTGAAATAAGGTTGGGATGAGCCGCGAAAAATTTGCTGGGAAATTTCTGTGGCGATAAACTGCTTAGCATTCCTTGTTTCAGAAGCTCGACCAGTTACAATCGAGATAAGTTGATTCCCATTGCGTAGAGAAGTAACTTGACGATTAGGGTTACTAGGATCGACTTTAACAGAAACAATTGTGCGATTGCCTAAATAAGCCTTGCCAATATTCAAGCCGTTAAATTCCCGGTCTGCAACTACTCCTGAGGTACTCCATTGAGTATCTTGACCTGTAAAGGGCAAAAACTGACTACTAATAACCGATAAGGATGGTTGCTGGTTTTGAAATCGCACCAGGAAACTAATTGGTTGATTTAGGTAAGAGCGATTACTGGCAAATCCTGGGGTTACTACTTCTGGTGCTAGGGGTGCTATTTGTTCAACTAATGTGCTAGTTACTTTCCAAGTACCTTCCATCCAATCCGGATAAACTAAATCTCCTTTAGCTGAGGCAACTGTCGGTTTACTCTCCCAATGGGGAAACTCTGCCAAACGATTAGCTAACTGCCCTGCTTGGGCCTCACCATTTACCAGCCATAAGATTATAATCAAGCATAATCCCACAATTATTCTGATAACTGCCACTATTTGCTCCTGGCTCCTGACTCCTACTTTTAGGTGATTTCCAAGAAAAAATGTACCTATCGTAGGGTGCGTTAGCGAAGCGGACGCTGGTGGCGAAATATTGCTTAACACAAAAATGAGTAAAAGCATTGGCGATATGCTGAGAGAAAAGAACCTTGAGGAGAAAGAGCAATGCTTGCTGCCAAAGCTAGTATTGCCAGTGTTCCGGAATAAACATATATTTTGCTCCAAAAACCAATCAATAGCTTGAAAAACTCGTTTGAGTCTAAACTGAAATCACTATTTTCTCATAGTCTAAACTCGCCAACTTAGGAGGAAACAGGAGTTAAAGTAGCAAAGCGAGAAATACGAGTACGAGCCAGAGGAACACCTTGAACCCAAGCAAAAAGACGCTTGAAATTGATTGCAGTAGCAGTCATGACATGTTGCAAATGGGTTTTAGCTAGTCCTCGATACCGACTTTGTCTGAGACCAAATCCAACCACTGCTTGGGAAATTGTTCCCTCAATACCTGCCCGGAGGCCGTAATCTTCCCACCATTGTGGTGAAGTTTGTTGCTCACGGGCTTGCTGTAAAGCTTGTTGCACACCTTGTGGTTGTAAGGTCAAAGTACGAGAAGCTGAGGGAGAACGAGTACACAACTCTCGCACTCGACAATCTCGACAAACAGATTTGGCAAACTCAACAGTAATGATGGGTGTGTCTCGACGATTATCAAGGCGTTCTCGCCAACTGCGGCTTTGATGTCCCTCAGGGCATGTAACCTGTTGATTCTCCCAGTCAATCACAAAACGAGAGAGGTCATAGGCATTGCCTTGCTTAGCTTGCCAACTGGTGTCCTTTCTGACTGGTCCAATGAGTTCGATGCCATACTCGAGTTGGCTGTTGACCAAGAGCTCTGCATCTACATAGCCTGCATCAACAAAATGTTGACTGGGTAACAAAGATTTTTGTGCTAAAGCTTGATGAATATTCGCTGTTTGTTCGACATCTTGAACCGTAGCTTGAGTAGTCTCCACATGAGTAATGAGGTGAACTTGGTCTGTTTCACAGGTTTCACTGACATGAACCTTATATCCAGTCCAAGACTCTGAATGCTTGGTTCCAACTCGTGCATCACTTTCATATGGGGAACTCAAACGCTCCCCAGGCGGTGGCATTTCTGTAACTCGGCGGAGTTTGACCTTACTTTGGTCAACATAGTACTGATAAACCCAATATTGACGCAATTGTTCGACCTTGGGTAAATGCCGCAGAGACTTTGGAGTATCCTCTTTCCACACAAACTCTAACAATTTCATGCCGTCGCGACCAATCTGCTCCCCATAGGCGGTTCGCTCTGCCTGCTTTTTGGGAAGGCGATAATCGTCTATGACCTTGCTGTAACGCTCAAACCACTCTGGGTCTATCCAACTTTGCAACCATTCTGGCTCTGTGATAGCAATTTCATTGAGCGCAGCCCTGAGCATTTCTCCGACGGCTTCAAGACGACTCAGTTCTCGAAGTACTGCTATGACTTGGGTTGAATCACTTCTTTGTTTGCTTCTGTCCTTAATCCATCCCCCCTCTTTGAGCTGAAAGAGTAACTCATTGAGTAGTCTATCTCCTGCTCCTCCCTCTCGCAAACGATTGCGAAATTCGCTGAGTACGGTATGGTCAAAGCCACTGTCTTCTAACTCCAAGCCCAAAGCATATTTCCAGTCAATTCTACCTCTGACTGCATCTGCTGCCTGACGGTCAGGTAAGTCTTCGAGAAATTGCATAATGCTCACCAGCGCTAATTGTCCTGCACTCATCCCTGGCTGACCTTGGCTGCTATATAAGTCAGCAAAATCTTCATCGTGATAAATCTCGCCCATTTCGTCCCTGAGCCAGATGTAGAGATTCCCTTTCGGAAATGCTGCATGGGCTACTCGTCTAGTTTGTTCTGGAACACTGACACTACTAGCTTTGGCAGCAAGCATTACTCTTTCTCCTCAAGGTTCTTTTCTCCCAGCATATCGCCAATGCTTTGACTCATTTTTTTGTTAAGCAATATTTCGCCACCAGCGTC
>JGI12316J15309_10000571_pt1 | contig 59915 bp, 47 predicted proteins | sample MarCyaLeptolynsp_FD_15309 | JGI IMG/M metagenome (IMG submission 15309)
TCAAGGTTACCCCAGCTCAGGTTGCCACTACCATCGGTGAGCATTACCTGACCATTGGTACCGCCATCAACCGGTAAGGTGAATGTTACATCACCGGTCATTGCACTGTTGGTCTGAATTGAGGCAGTATAGTCGGTAGCTCCCTGCTCACTAAATATTCTTAATAAGCCATCAGTACCATCATTACCAATATTAACCGTACCTGTTACATCAAGTGTATAACCAGGAATAGCTGTATTAACACCAAGGAATGTACTAGAATTATTGATATAGATTCCTGAAGAGCCATCTAAGGAATCAGATGCAGCCCAATATGTCAATTGGTTTGCAACTCCATCTCCTTTATTTCCCGAAACAATTGTCTGCCAACTGAAATTACCACTACCATCGGTAATAAGTGTCTGGCCATTGGTACCGCCATCGACTGGTAAGGTAAATGTCACATCACCTGTCATTGCACTATTAGTCTGAATTGAGGCAGTATAATCGGTGGCTCCTTGTTCACTATAGATATTAATGATACCGTCGGTACCATCTGCACCCATCTGTATACTCCCATTATCATTGTCTAAAAGTAAATTAGATGAAGTAGCTATTGTATCATTTAGATTATAAAGTATACCACCGTCAATACCTGTTACAGCAACTGAAGATGACTGTATATCAGGAGTATCAGTCCATGAGGTATTGCCAGAGCCATCAGTAACAAGTACGTAACCGTTGGTACCTGAATCCGGGGGTAGTGTAAAAGTTGTAGATTCGGTCGCAGAAGAACTGGGAGCAAGTAATGCGGTATAATCACCAGAAGAAGTGCCAGCCATTAATTGCAAGAAACCATCGCTAGTCGCTGTTCCAATATTAACAGTTCCATCTATATCTAGTATATATCCTGGCGAGGCAACACCTAAGCCAAGTCTACTTAAGGTGTTATCCCATACAAATGAAGCTGAACCAGCAAGAGTATTTGTACCAGTATAATATGCAACTTGCCCGGCTGTTGCTGTACCAGACAGACTACCTCCTACTATAGGCACCCATTGTACCCCATCCCAATACTGATATTGATCGTCATCAGTATTATAAACAAGCAAACCTGTAGCAAATACACCAGAGTTAATAGCATTCCGCTGTACTGTAGTCATCCTAGGTATAAGAAAACCTTTATCTGTAGAGATAAGCTCAAATATGGCTGAAGGATCTGGATCAGCACCAGAAGAGGATATGGCTACACCGTCCTGAGATCTAAGCTCTAGCGAAGTTGCAAGTGCCAAGATTAAGGATAGGAGGTATAATTTTCTCATAATCAAGAAACCATTAAGTAATTTTCATTCAAGTTATTACAATATAAAGACTAAACAGCAAAACTTTCAATAAGTACTTATACTTATCAACTTCTATGCCTATAAATTAAAGGGTTTTATTAGACATGTCAATATAAAAATGGTACCTGGTCATAAATACAGAAAAGGCCCCCGAGTAAACTCAGAGGCCTTGTGATTCCGGCGAGGCTCGAACTCGCGACCCTTTGATTAAAAGTCAAATGCTCTACCAGCTGAGCTACGGAATCAAATTTATCAACATGCACTGTATTGATAGACTTCAAAATTAAGCATGAATTATGAATAAATCAAGCATGGTATTGAATTTTTCTACCAATAACAGATCTTACCATTTTGATAATACCTTCCTCATCCAGCCCCTGCTCTTTGATAAGTTGTGCCTGAGTACCGTGATCAACAAACTTATCATCATAGCCCATTATTGTAACATTCAATTCAAGATCTTTTTCTGCAATTGCTTCTAAAACAGCAGAACCAAAACCACCAGCTTTCTGACCATCTTCGATAGTAATACAATCAGAAAACTTTTCAGATATATCGCAGAGCATTTTATCATCAAGTGGTTTGATAAACCTTGCATTGATAACCTGAAGACTAATACCCTCCTTAGCAAGTATTTCAGCAGCCGCTAAGGTGTATCCTATCATTGGACCAACAGCAAGAATAGCAATGTCTTGCCCTGTTCTTACTAACTCCCAGCTACCAATATCTAATATCCGTGGTTTTCTTCGAGCGATACCAGTACCCCCACCTCTTGGATACCTGATAGAAACTGGTCCTTTGCAACTATAAACTGCCGTGTGTAGCATATCTGCAAGCTCTTGTTCATCTTTAGGCGCCATGACTGTCATGGTCTGAATTGATCTCATATAAGCCAGATCAAGAACTCCATGATGTGTAGGGCCATCTGCTCCCACAACTCCAGCACGATCTAAAGCGAAAACAACATGTAGCTTTTGGATAGCTACGTCATGCACAATATGGTCATAAGCTCTCTGCAAGAAGGTAGAGTAAATAGCTACTACCGGCACAATACCTTCACATGCCATACCTGCGGCAAAGGTAACCGCATGGCCTTCAGCAATGCCGACATCATAAACTCTCTCGGGTAAATCTTTCTGAACAATATCCAAACCTGTACCAGTAGGCATAGCTGCAGTAATAGCTACCACCTTGTTATCATTCTTCATTATTTCAAGCAGTTCTTCACCAAAAACATTTTGAAACTTAGGTGGCGATACCTTATCCGTTTTAGGTCCGGCAATACTCTTACCAGTAACTTTATCCATCTTACCTATAGCATGCATAAAACCCTTGTCTTCGGTAGCATGCTCAAAGCCATACCCTTTCTGTGTTATGATATGAAGAAAGATAGGACCTTTTAGATCCTTAACAACATTAAGGACTCTAAGTAATTTAGGAATACTATTGCCATTTATCGGACCGAAATAATTAAAACCCAGAGATTCAAATAGAACACCAGGAGTCACTACTGCTTTAAATCCTTCTTCAAGCCTGCCAGCAAATTTCCTTAGCCTATCTCCAATTGGCTCTATTTTTCCAGCAATATCCCAGAAATCATTGCGTAATTTCTGTACAGTATTTGAAGCATAAATCTCATTGAAATAATTTGAGAATGCAGATACATTTGGTGAAATTGAATAATTATTATCATTCAGGATAACAATCATATCTCTTTGTTGGTAGCCACAGTTATTAAGAGCTTCATAGGCAAGACCACCTGTCATTGCACCATCGCCAATTACCCCTATAACCTTATTTTTTTTGCCTAAAATATCTCTTGCGGTAGCAAGACCAAGTGCAGCTGATATAGATGTTGAAGCGTGCCCTGCTCCGAAAACATCATACTCAGATTCACTTCTCTTCAAAAACCCCGAAATCCCACCATACTGACGAATCATTTGAAGGTCATTTTTTCTACCTGTCAGTACTTTATGCGGATAGCCTTGATGACCAGTATCAATAACAATCTGATCCTCAGGTGTATTGAATACATAGTGTAGAGCAACTGTCAACTCTACTATACCAAGGCCAGCCCCAAAGTGGCCACCGGTCTTTGATATAGTATCAATTATAAATTCCCTTACATCTCTTGCCAAATGTGGGAGTTCTTGCGGAGACAGCCGCCTAAGATCTTTGGGAATATTGACTTTATCCAAGTAGGGATAAATCTGAGTATCGGTCATATCTATTTATTCATGTTGGGATAACAACCATACGGTTTTATTCACTAGGAGTTATCACATATACTTGTACTGTTCTAGAAAGCTGCCTTCCAACAGGTATTTTATTATTGACAATATTTGACTCTTCACCTACGGCATATACTTCATATTTAGCTGATGGGTTCTTAGCAGAGATGAAGTTTTTGACATTCTCAGCTCTTTGGCCAGCCAATTTCTTATTATAAGCAGCACTACCTATATCGTCAGTATACCCATATATTGCGACGGTAGAGTTAAATTTGATTGAAGGAAGTATATACTTCTCTATAATCTTCTGATCATAGGCTGAAATATCCGGACTATCAAAATCAAACACAACTAAGCTGTACTTGGATATAGTCTTACCAGCTTTCTTTTCAGATTGCTTAAGCTGGTATGACAGATATTCAACGGGTATTGTACCAGAAGCCATCTTTCTAACACCTTTAGAATTCTCAACTGTCAGATTATAATCAACTGGAACATTTGTCTGCATGATCTGATTTGGCTGGATTGACCAACTAATATCGCTAATCTCCCCAACACCATTGATTTTCTTCAGTGTTTTACCTGATTGAGAAATAATAAGCCCCCATTCGCCTACAGGGTCTGAAGAATTAGCATAAGGTGAGAAAACAACCAAATTCGGAGCAGCTATTTTTGTGCTTTCACTCTCAAGAATTATTGGTTCAAGAATATTTGGATTTTTAGTATAAAACTCTGCTCTCCTATTCTCTGACATTCCCTCTGCAACTCTTGAGGTCGATGGATTATCAGGAAGATTCTGTGACTTAGTTTTCAGCTTGCTACCATCTACTCCGTAATTCGAAACTAAATACGCTTTTGCATAGTCAGCTCTTTTCTGTGATAATGAAGTTCCTCCTACTTCTTTACCATCATTTGTACCCACAATTGTTACTTCCGAATCTGGGTATTTTGTTAATCGCGTCCCAATTATGTCCAGTGTCGATTTATTTATTGCTAATACATCTTCTTCGAGATCTTCTATCTCGAATGCACCCGTTTGATTCTTATTATGTAATACCTGACTACCTTTGCTTAATGAGGACTCGTTTTGGTCGAAAAATACGTAAGGAATCAGTGGATAGAGTTCTGCATACTGGACTTCTTCCACCTTGATATTCTTCACTGGCTTCTTATTGCCATTATTATCAAGATAATTAACACCGCTAAAACCAACTTCAAGTGTTGATTCATCATCTACTGCAGGATCTTCTTCATTGTCAAAACCAAAAGTTAGTGCAACACTTAGTCTAAACTGATCAGAAGACCAAGAGTCATAGATACCATTCCCAATTTCATTCTCCGCTGATGATATATCGGTAAAAGGTAATCTGTAAGATATTTCAGGGGTAACAAAGATATTCTCAGAAACTTCGAAACTATATCCGACCCCAATACCAAGTGCGAACCGAATATCAGCATCTGCTATTTCAAATTCATTACCACCATTAGGCTGAACCCCCAGACTAGTTGTCTGACCATCCAATGTAAGAGTAGAATTATCCTGAATATCGTTGGAGATCGGTATACCAATTTCCGGGCCTACTAAGAAATAAAAATTATCAACAGGCACCAGATTGTATAACTGCACCATTGGTGAAATCTCAAAGTACCCAAGTGTTGCCTCAAGACTAACATTTGTATTACTAGTAGTTGCTCCAAGATCCAGGAAAAACTGATCGTTTTCTGATGAAGTTACTAAAGTCCCACCCAAGCCATTATATCCCAACCTACCTGAAAGAGTAAAAATATCAGTCAGAGGGTAGTTCACTATAAAACCAGCATTAAAGCCAATACCAGATTCATAATCATCTACTGTATAGTTGGTAGATCTTAGGATACCATCCGGAGCTATAAAGACAGTATAGGGAAAACTTGGATTATGCAGATTCATATTTAATCCACCATAAATCCCCAAATTGAAATCTGGGTACTTATATGTTTCTGTCTGGGCTTCGGCCTTAGGAACAATAAACAACCCAACTAATACAAGAATTACCAAAGTGATTTTATTCATAGCTCACTCACGATAAATGTTATTGATTATTTTCTGTATGCGATAACGCAACAATACCAAATTATTGTTTAATCATTGTCATCAAGAATAGTATGATGAAATTTATAGTTTTACTAGTTTCTATTATTGTTACAGCTTTTCCTCTAATTGGTATGGGAAGTCTTGAGTTTACTGCCAAAGTAGGTATTACTGTACCAAATGACGAATTGGGCCAGATGTATGATTCAAGAAATAATACAGAAGAATCGGATAATCTGATAATACAGCAAAACTCTGGAGCTACTGCCGGTTGGACTGTTGGTTTCAAAGCTCTGATGCCATTGAGCAATTTATTTCATGCCTATATTCATGCCGGGATCCATGAACTGGGTGAAAATAACTATACTATTTATAGTGAAGAGGGCCAGCAGGAAGGATTTATTGTAGCTGAACAGTTTATAATTCCGGCAGGTATGGGTATGGAAATGCACTTGCTTGACTCAGCAGCTACCGATTTATATTTTACCGGCCAGATCAATTTCAATTATCTTAGTAGTTATAACAAAACGCTGACATCATTGGAAGGTCCTTCATCCTCAAATATTGGATATGGACTTGGTATTGGCTCAAACTTCGATTTAGGGTTACTAGGATTAAATATTGAAGTTTTGTTTAGCGCACTGAATCTCTCAGAATCCAATAGAGGCCTTAAAACACTGACATCGTTGACAATAGGAATGACATTTTAGAGTTAGTTGAAATAATTGATAATTCTACTGCTGGCTAATGTATGAAAACTATCAGGACAGGGCATTAATAATTTCTTAATCATTAGCTTAAAATAAAGGTTATTGATTATTTTCATTTCTAGCAAAATCGTATTAGTGTTTATAACTTATCTACTGAGAATATTTATGGCAAGGAGTATTACCTTACTAAGTCTGCTTATTATTACAACTATCCACTCGATGGCTATTGGGGGTGTGGAATTAACACTAAAAGCCGGCTTAACTATACCCAATAATGCCCTTGGTAGAATTTATAATTCAAGCGAAGTCTCAATAGACCAAACAGTCGTTAATTTCAATGATGCCGAAGCTTCTGCTGGTTATACTGTTGGGATCAAAGGTCTTATTCCTCTATCTGAGGTATTTCATGCCTATGCTCACATTGGTATTCACCAGACTGGTGAAACCATATATACTCTCTATGAAGGTTTGGGAAATGATGACGAACTTGGTACTGTAACAGCTTCTCAATTTATAGTACCAGTTGGTGTAGGTATGGAATTACACTTTCTAGAAATAGCAATAGCAGATTTATATATAACTGGACAGTTTAATCTTAACTATCTTACTAGTGATGTCGAATTTCTGGCTTCACAACTAGATCTTGAAAAAGATGATCCTTCAAATACTCGTATGGGCTATGGATTAGGAGTGGGCTCTAATTTCGACCTCAAGCTTATAGAAATCAATACTGAGCTACTTTTTCATACTCTAAATTCTGTTCTCTCTGAATCTGATGAAGATATGAAAACGCTTGTATCTCTTACAGTTGGTCTAACATTCTAAGTATAGTCTATTTTTCACGAAACATTCTATCCAGAGAATACTTCCCACCACCCAAAAATATAATCGCAAGATATCCCAACATATAGATTAGAGCTGGTTCTTTATCGACAAGTGGATCAGCAGAGTGTTGTACAAAGAATGCTACAGCCATAGTTATGAGAAGAGGTAAAGCGGCTACTCTGGTAAATAATCCTAATAACACAAAACCAGCGCAGACCAACTCAGCAAAAACTGTTAAATAAAGAGAAAGTTCCGGACCAAGCCCGATTGGGTCTGCAAAGGCTAAATCACCCGAGGTGAGTTTCTGAAATTTACCCCATCCATGATTAAGTAGCATAATACCTCCGAAACAAATTCGAAGTAAGAAAGCAACAATATCTGGATTATAAAATTTATTCATGCCTTCACCACAGGTAATTATTTTATATTTCTTAGCTGATAACGAGTAAGCCAGATAGATATTAGAACAACTACTAACTCTGTACCAAATATAGTGTAATACACACCACTTACCCCATACCAATATGTGAATAGGAAAAGTAGTGGTACAAATATCAATAACTGACGCAGTATAGTAATACCAACAGCAATCCGGCCATTGGATATAGACTGGTTTAGCACAACTGTCATGAAAATGAAAGGAAGCAGAGGAATAATGAACATTACAAGGCGAAATAGAGTGATTCGATCCGGACCAAGCTCGATTTCAGGTACCAGGGCTTGCACAGCTAATTCAGGAAATATTAGCATAAAAGAACCGATAATACCCATAAGCAATAACCCACCAGCAGTAAATGTCTTGTTTGCCATCCTTACTCTGTCATACTTGCCTGCTCCATAATTAATTCCAAATACCGGCTGAACTGAACGGACCATACCAAACACGGGTATCAAAGCAACTAAGAACAGCCTACCAACTACACCATAGAAAGCAATATCCGATTCGTTACCATACTTACTAATAAGATTATAAATAAGTCCCTGCTGGAAAAGTTGCATTGAAGACTGAATGAGCGATGGAGCACCTACAGAAACTGTCCGAGACACAATATCCTTATCAAGATATATTAGCCTGCCAGAAATAGGGTAACTGGCTTTTTTAGTAATGTAGTAAGCTGTGTTGGCAAGCGAGTAGGCTATCATACCTAAATTGGTAGCATGTGCCGCACCAGCTACACCCATATCCAGCCAAACGATAAGAAGAAAATTGAAAATTATATTAGTTATAATACCAATAGAGGCTAACCACATTGCAGTAGCCATTTTGCCTTCCGCACGAATTAGCATATTGGAAGCTACTCCATATATCACAAAAAAAGAAAGGTACATCCGCAGGCGGAAGTATTCTGAACCAAGTTCAAGGATTTCCCCTGAGCCCCCCATAAGTGATATAATCTGGTCATCAAAAAAAATACCTGCTAATGTTGGTATTAATGCCAGCATTAAGGAAAGTGTAAGTGCTACGGATGGTACTAATGATGCTCTTTTGAAGTTAGCTTCACCAAGCAAAATAGAAAGATATGAAGATATCCCTACCCCAATAAGCGATGAAAGTCCAAAGACAAAGCTGGTTAGAGGAAATACAAGAGATACCCCTGCCAAAGCAGTTTCTCCTATCTCCCTACCTATAAAGATGGCATCAATAAACGCATTGATACCAAACATAAGCATACCTAGTATACCAGGCAATGACTGCTTAAGTGTAAGTGGCCACATTGATTCAGTGAGAATAGCTTCTCTTTTTCGTCCCTGAGTGACTTTTTTCGTAACTGTGTGTTCTTCTTTTATGACTCGCTCTTATTCAATTCGTTCATATTCTAATTACTATTAGCTCAATATTCTTGAGTTCAAATTAAACTTGGTATTGATGTCTATAATTAAATGTGGATAAGAACGTAATAGAGTATGTAAAATTATCTTTGGACTTATATGTTGAAGGAACATACACGAAAAACTCGCTACTCTGTCAATGATAAAGGATCAGTTGCTGTAACAGAAGGATTCCGCATTGTAGTAAACCCAATGCCTGTAGATCCAGGTCTTTTTAACTCTGATTCTAAATTTTTATTTGAGTATAATATCACTATTATTAATGAAAGTAATGAGTGGGCAAAGCTTGTATCGCGAGAATGGCTAATTATTGATGCTGATGGCAATGAAGAAGTCATTGAAGGACCTGGAGTAGTAGGTTACTCGCCAGCTCTCAAACCAGGTGATACTTTCTCCTACTCGAGCTACTGTCCTCTTGATACCCCTTGGGGAACAATGGAAGGCAGCTACAAAATGGTCAAAGAAAATGGTGATATATTTTATATTAATATTGATCGGTTTTATTTGGTAGCTGAAGAGACAAATGCCGAGTTAATAAGCTAAAACCAACTTCATTCTTTTAGCCTGTAAATAGACAATTAGCGCCCTTCAACTTTCCACAACGATCAGTAAGAAATGTGCTTTACAGTTTCCGCACTTATATTGCATACATTAGTTCTCTAGAAATAGAAAATAAAATTCCACATTGTGGTTGACTGTACCTATTACTTGTAACATTCCATATCAGAGGTTAGAATGGAGAGATTTCAGAACTGCGAAGTTCTAGATTTTTCAATTGAAGAAAATATCAAGAAACAGAAAGAAGCGATTGAAAGGGTCAAAGCCCAGTTCGGTAAGGAATATCCTAATATCATTGGTGGCCAAGAAATTACCACCGAACGCAAGACCAAGTCTTATTCACCAAGTAGCAAAGATACTCTCATCGGTACCTTCCAGAAGTCAGGTAAAGATGATGCCGAAAAAGCTATGCAAGCGGCTCTTGATGCCTTTGAATCATGGAAAGATGTACCTGCAGAAGAAAGGGCAGATTATTTTTTTAAGGCTGCTGCTATAATCAAAGAACGCAGGTTTGATATAAATGCCTGGATGATAAATGAGGCTGGTAAGAACTTTACTGAAGCAGATGCGGACACTGCTGAAGCAATTGACTTCTTAGAATTCTACGCTAGAGAAGCTTTGAGATATGCAGAGAATCAGCCACTCACTGGTCAGGATGGAGAAAAGAATGAATACTTCTATATTCCTCTTGGAGTAGGTGTTGTTATTCCTCCTTGGAATTTCCCTTTTGCAATTTTAATAGGTATGACTACTGCGGCTATTGTATCAGGAAATACTGTTGTACTCAAACCTTCTTCCGAAACCCCAATGATGGGTTGGTTGTTTGCTGAAATACTTCAAGACCTTGGATTGCCTGCCGGAGTGTTAAACTTTTTGGTAGCATCAGGAGCTGAAGCTGGGGATTATCTTGTAGATCATCCCAAGACCAGATTTGTTTCTTTCACGGGCTCAATGGAAGTCGGTAATAGGATCTATGGAAGAGCTGCTAAAGTGAATGAAGGTCAAATATGGCTTAAAAGAGTAGTAGCTGAAATGGGTGGAAAGGATGCAATGCTGATCGACTCTGAGGCTGATTTAGAGTTAGCAGCTCAGTCAATCGTTGCCGCAGCATTTGGTTTCCAGGGACAGAAATGTTCTGCATGTTCAAGAGCTATTATTGATGAAAAGGTTTATGATCAAGTTGTAGATAGAGTTGTAGAGCTTACTACCCAATTAACTCAGGGAGATCCGAACGAAAATCATAACATGGGGGCTGTTATATCAGAATCTGCTTATAATCAGATTCTGGAATATATTGAAATCGGCAAAAAAGAGGGTAAACTTGTCCATGGAGGTGATAAATCTGAAGGTAATGGATGGTTTATCCAGCCCACTATCATCAAAGATGTTGACGAAAACTCTACAATTGCTCAAGAAGAGATATTCGGACCTGTACTTGCTATTATCAAGAGCCGTGATTTTGATCATGGTATTGAAATATTTAATGGTACCAGGTATGGTCTGACGGGAGGGTTAATAACTAATAATCCAGAAAAACTTGAGAGAGGTAGACACGAGCTACACTGCGGTAATTTATATTTAAATCGCAAGTGCACAGGTGCGCTAGTTGATGTTCATCCGTTTGGAGGGTTCAATATGTCCGGAACTGATTCCAAAGCTGGTTCGCGAGATTATCTGCTACTTTTCATGCAAGGTAAATCAGTAGCTACAAATATCCGCCATAAGATGAATTAATAAAGAATCATCTTGTTTAATTTGATTCTTCGCATTGAAAAGAGGGCATTCAACTGTCCTCTTTTTTATTAACTATACAAACAAAGAAAAGACCCGATCCTAGGAAGGATCGGGTCTTTTCTTTGTGCGGGGCTGACGAGGATCGAACTCGCGACCTCCAGTGTGACAGACTGGCGCTCTAACCAAGCTGAGCTACAACCCCATTTTTTAATCTTTTCTCTTTGGTGGACTCAAGGAGGATCGAACTCCTGACCTCTACAATGCCATTGTAGCGCTCTCCCAGCTGAGCTATGAGCCCAAAGAAACCTGGAATTACTCTCGTTTCGACATGACGTCCTTAAAAGAGAACACAAAAATAGGGAGTTGATGCGAAATATGCAAACACAGATATCAATTTTCTTTACATTCTTTTGAGAAGCCCAACGCCAAATACCCTACCACTTTCAGTTTTAAGGGTAATATAGTATCGGCCGTTTGCCAAATCACCAGTGTCATCTGAGATAAAAGAATTAACACCCTGCTCCAAGGATTTTTGCTGACTAAATACAACTCTTCCAGAAACATCATAAATAGATAAATGACCAATACCTTGGGATGATGCGTCAAATACGACTCGCATCAGCGATGGAGTAACAAAATGGGCAAAAATATCAGGTGAATCAGGTCTTTTCAGATCTAGAGGTTCATACTCAATACCGCAGGGTACATAACTCAATAAAGCGTTATTTTCTTTAGGATAAGTATGGAATAGGGATAGATATCGCACATTATTCTGTTGCATTTCAAAGGCAACGGAACTCATGTCTTCAATCTCATAAAAAGGGACATCGATAAAATAATACGGACTATCAAAGTATTTTTTAGCTTTTAGTTTGGTTGTATACTCCCCATTTTTCAAAACAAATGACTTATCATATTGCTCAAGTTTTTCTCCTATTACTATAAATCTCCTATAGTAGATTCCATTTTGCTCAATATCATAAAAAAAAGGTATGGTATACATGGGCTTAATCTTTTCAACAGCTTTAACTAGCATTGGATATCCATAGCCGAAAGATGAATCAGGTGTTGAAGCCCGGCTGGCATTACTAGTAACCAAGTCTTTCAAAGCATCAGCACTCATATCAGGCATATTGGATAGAAGAGATGCAAAGCACCCCGACACTATTGGTGTGGAAAACGAAGTACCATTTACTGTTGTATAGGCTGTAGAATCATAGGCACTGACTGTGATCACTCCCCCACCCTGAGCAACAAGATCAGGTTTGATACGGCCATCCGAACTAGGCCCGCTAGAACTAAAAGAAGTCAGATTGTTATGATTAGGTGTCAGAGCACCAACAGCTAAAGCACCAATTGCATCAGATGGTGTAGAAAGAGAACCCCGAGAATTCCCGTTATTACCTGCACTTGATAAACAAATAACCCCTAAATCAGCAGCTCTGTTAAAAGCTCTAGCAGATATAGTTTGCCGTCCATCCAGATTTTCATAATTATGCCCACTTTGGGGGTGCTCATAAGCTCTATATCCAAGAGAAGCGGTAATAATATCAGCTCCCTTTCTTTCTGCTCTTTCGACGGCAGCCGCAAAGTATTCTTCCTCAATCTTGTTTTCCTGCCCCATATCCTCTGTTTTGTAAAGCATATAACCAGCAAAAGGTGCACTACCTATAAAATAGCCTGGATCATAGGCCGCCATTGTACCTAATACAGGTGTACCATGATTATCTTGTCTGGGATTATCTTCGGATTCATTAGAAACAATAGTGTCCCTGAATATGAAATCGTATTTGTCAATTATCTTCAAATGTCGAAATGCTCTATGATAGGTTCGAAAACCATTATCAATCACAGCTATTGAAACTCCCTGTCCCATCCAGCCATGACGATGAAGCTCCTGCACACCTAATCTACTTAACTGATTATCAGCAAACCGATAATCCCTTATTCCATTACAGTCGCTGGTGAATTCATATATGCTTACTACACTATCTATATGTATATTTTGGGGCTCACCATTCAGATATTCATCAATCCACTCAATTTTATGAACAAATGGCTTTTCAAGCATAATGGGAATAACATTTTTCAAAGAATCAGACAGTTTAAATACACCATAGTTATTCCAATTCGAATGTACTTTATATTCCCCACCCCAGGCTACCACTGAATCTAAAAAAGGTTGATGGACTGGTAGATCTGCATAAGTAACCAAACTATCTATATCCTTACCAAGAGCCATTATATTTTTTCTTCGTCTGTCTAAAGCTTCATTTGTAAACCTCGATCTAGCATCTCTAAACATTTCTTTTGACATGCTATCCCCATTATATCCCTTTCCTACAAAATGGAACCTATAATATTCCTGACTTGTAGCTGAGAAACTTGTGATAGAAAGCAAGACTATAACTATATACAAACTGAACAATTTAGCTCTGTATTCTCAATTGAATTAAAATAGATATAACTCTTATCAGATACCTATCTTTGGAAAATAGTAGACACATGTTTTTCCAAATTAGATACTAAACTAGATTGAAATAGTGAGAATTAGCATTATAGGTACCGGTAAAAGCGGTTTTGCAGCTGCCAAATTAGCCCTCAAAAAAGAGCATGAAGTATTTGTATCCGATGCAGGCCACATCGATAAATATAAAGAAGAAGCGGATTTCTATGACAAACACAATATTAAATATGAGTTTGGTAAACACTCGGATAAAATACTCGACTGTGATCTTATTGTGACTTCACCTGGTGTGCCGCCAACATTTAGATATTTCCAAGAAGCAAGAACAAAAAAAATACCTGTGATATCGGAACTCGAGTTTGCCTACAGCTATCTCGAAGACTATAAGGCTATTATTGCTGTAACTGGTACTAACGGTAAAACAACAGTAGTAAATCTAATGCAGCATATTCTGATCTCCTCAGGTCAGGCCAGTCTATTATGTGGCAATGTTGGGACTCCACTTAGTGATTGTATAGGTAGTGAAGAAGGATGCTATATTATCATTGAAGCATCGAGCTATCAACTGGATAGCATACAAACCTTCCGACCTGATATTGCTATCATAACCAATATCACTCCCGATCACTTATCATATCATGGGAATTTTGTGGAATATTTTCGTGCGAAGTGGAAAATTACATCAAATCAGAAACAATCAGATTTACTAATTTTGAATCAAGATGATCCGCTATACTCAGAGCGTTCTGGTAAGACTGATTTTGATATCAGTGGGGAACTACCAGAGAAGTCGACTCAAGCTCAGATTAAATATTTTTCTGTAATTGAGAAGTCGAATGGTGCTTTTATTGAGGATAACATTGTTTGGATCACACAGCAGCATAAAGATAAAGAGGAATTCATGCCGACTTCGCAATTCGCGATGCCAGGTATGCACAATGTATATAATACATTGTCTGCCATTCTGGCCTGCCGTTACTTGGAAATCCCAGATGAGGATATTAGAGACTCAATAGCCGCCTTTAAGGGTGTAGAACACCGTATTGAGCACATAGCAGCCATAGATGGTGCTAACTGGTACAATGACTCTAAGGCAACTAATGTAAATGCCGCATGGTACGCTCTCTCAAGCTTTGACAAGCCAATAATTTGGTTAGCTGGAGGAGAAGGTGATGGCAATGATTATCGCCCACTTAATGAGTTAGTCAAAAATAATGTAAAGAATATCATCTCTTATGGAAAAGAAAGCTACGCGATCCATTCGATTTTTTCTTCACTTGTAGCTTGTGATAGAGTTGAAAGCTTGCAAGATGCTGTACAGCTGGCTAATGCTTTAGCTGAAGAAGGAGATATAATTCTACTGTCTCCTGCTTGTAAGAGTTTTGATCAATTCATGAACTTTGAAGAAAGAGGTAAAGAGTTTAAGAAAATGGTTATGGATCTGGTTTGATATTGATACAAGCAATAATCAAATTGATTTGAATTATTGGCTATTCTTGGTAACTTTGGACAGATATGCCATTTTTTCAAATTAAACTGTACAATATCTTACTTCTATAATGTATGATTAGACATTCTCGGGGGGAAAGAGAAAATGTCATCGAATACCGAACAGCTGGGGCTATACAATGATAGTGATGAGCAAGCATCTGGCGACAACACTATTACCCAGAATAGTGCGAATAAAAATAATCATATTGATTGGCTGATATTCATACCTGTAATGGTGCTTATGCTGAGTGGCATTGCGTTCGTTTATGGTGGAAGTTCAGGACAAGCTATTGCCAAATCGGGAAACCCTTCTGCTTTTATGTTTAGTCATGCAATAAAAGTAATCTTAGGGATGGGTGTAGTATTATTTTTTGCAAAGTTTGATTACAATTTACTCAGACCGCTATCAAAGCCATTACTCACATTGTCTATTGGTTTATTAGCGCTAGTATTGATTATTGGAACCACGGAAAAAGGCGCTACTCGGTGGATAGATCTGGGATTATTTTCTTTTCAGCCTTCTGAAGTAGCTAAGTTTGCTCTAGTAATACACTTTGCATCGATGCTGGCAGCAAAACAGGAAAGTATTAAGAAATTTGAATCTGGCTTTCTTCCTTTCGTTTTCTGGACAATGCTAATATGTGTACTAATTGCACTCCAACCTAATTTCTCGACAATGGCAGTAATATTTGTTATTGCCTTTCTCATAATGTATGTAGGTAATGTTAAAGGCAAATACTTGGCAGCATTGTTTGGATCAGGAGCAGTGTTGGGCTCTGTATATTTTATTTCTGCACCTTATCGAATGAATAGACTCAAGTCATTCTTGGGTCTTATGGATGGAAGCACAGCCGAGAATGTATCTTACCAGACCCGACAGGCTTTAATTGCCTTGGGTAACGGTGGATTAACTGGTGTAGGGCCAGGTCAATCTCATCAAAGTGAACTTTTCTTACCAGAATCATTTGGTGACTTTATATTTGCAGTCATCGGTGAAGAATATGGTTTCATCGGTCTGACAATTGTACTTTCATTATATATGATGATTTTCCTTAGGGGAATGGTTGTAGCTAAAAAGGCAAAAGATAACTTTGGCTATTTTCTTGCCATTGGCATTGTAATCACTTTTGCAGTATATGTATTTGTTAATGCAATGGTCAATACTGATCTGATACCACCAACAGGAGTACCATTACCATTTATATCATTTGGCGGTACTGCTATTTTTATCTATTCAGCCGCGATTGGTGTGCTTTTAAACATATCCAGCAAAGCAGGAACATACGGAGTTTCTATTAGGGGTGCCTTATTCAAGAAGCAAGTTAGCACCGAAAGTAAATCTTGACATCCCATAATTACTCTTATTCCAAAGATCAACTCGGTATCTAATATTAAGATCTAAATTATCATTAATAACGATATTGAAGCCGGGAGCAACTACGAAGAAGGATGGAGAGATTGGTTCATAAAACCTTCTGAATGGTTCTGTTGACTCATCCAAAGAGTAAGCAAAACTTAAATCCACAAACAGCAAGGTTTTTGGAACATTAGTGAAGTATATTGAGGCCTCAGACCAAAACTGATCACTCATACCTCCCTCTCGGATTGCATAACCAGCTTCAAGAAGAAAGCCAGAAGATTCTCCATTATATACCACACCAACCGGCAAATAAAATACTGATGGTCTATTACCAAAAAGCTCTTCACTAGGAACGGTACTTGCGGAAACCTGCGGATTGAGGTATAGGTTTAATGAGTCACTTTGCCAGACAGTATACCTAAAACCAAAATCTATATTTTCGAATCTGGCTGAAGATTCAATATCAGATACTCCTTCTTCCTTTCTCCTAATAACTAACTGATCCACAATAGCCGGATCATACTCAACTCCTATAATTTTCTCGTTGTAATTTCTAATCATAAAGGGTAACCTGGCATAAAACAAAAAATCGCCTGAGCCATAAGCTATATTTGCTGATATAAATGTATACTCAGTATCCCATAATCGATCTACCTTATCCAAAGTATCTCTGAAAAGCAATAGGCCTGCTTCAGTAAAATCTGGTAGATCTGTGTCCTTATTAAAATCTATCTGTTGCTCACTTAATTGATTACCCTCCGAATCATAATATCCAGGATTTCCACCACTACCGTAAGAAAGTCCGAATGTCAAAGATGGCTGATATTTGTAGAATCTAACTGAAGGTGGAATTAAAGTATTATCCAGCCCCAAACCAGCCGACTCAGTTACTGACATGTGATAGGTAAATAATAGAATGATGAGATTGATACCTTTTTTCATATATCCCTTACTATTAACCATTATCATGCGCTCTATTATTATTTTTGTTTTCTATGGCAGAACATAAAACGAAAAATACAAAAAAGAAACCGGCTACTCGGAAGATCAACTCTTCGGTAGGACACGATAAACCCAAGATTAGATACATTGAAGTCAAAGGAGCAACTCTCCATAACCTAAAAGAAGTCAATGTAGATATTCCACGCAACCGTTTTTCGGTTGTTACCGGAGTGAGTGGCTCCGGGAAATCATCCCTAGCATTTGATACTATATATGCTGAAGGGCAGCGTCGGTTTGTAGAATCTCTTTCCGCTTATGCCCGGCAGTTTCTTGAAAGAATGGCCAAGCCACAAGTTGAGAGTATAGAGGGACTACCACCTGCCATTGCAATTGAGCAGCACCCACCACAGAAAAACCCGCGGTCGACAGTAGGTACATCAACTGAAATTTATGATTACTTTAGATTGATGTATGGACGAATCGGGAAAACAATATGTAAGGTAACCGGCAATATAGTACGCAAGGACACACCTCAGTCTACTGTTGAAGAAATCATGAAATGGCCAGAAGGTACTCGTATCTATATTATGTTTAGGCTAGGCCCTAATGTGGTTAATGTAGAAAAGAGCATTAAGGCATACTTTGAACAAGGATATTTTAGATTAGTACTCAATAATGGAGAAATTGTCAATTTAGAAGAAGACAGACTGCCGGCTAATATCAAGCGGAATGATTTCCATATTCTTGTTGACAGGTTAGCTGTTTATAATGATGAGGACACGATTACAAGGCTCACTGATTCGATAGAATCGGCATATGCTTTTGGTGAGGGGCGAATATCTATTTACAAGACTGATGATAAGACAGAAGTTCGTTTTTCAACAATTTACGAAGACAATGAGAGTGGCAGGATCTATGTAGAGCCTGAGCCACGCTTATTTGCTTTCAATAATCCTTTCGGTGCATGTCCTGAATGTCAGGGTTTTGGTCGCACTATGGGTATTGATGAAAATCTGGTCATACCTGATACATCTATATCCCTACAAAAAGGTGCAGTAGCTCCATTTAAAGGTAGCAAACATGGCTCATGGCAATTTGAGTTGATGCAGGCTGTCGAGCGAGTTGGTATAGGGAAAAATAAACCCTACTATCAATTAACTGAAAAGGAAAAAGAAATAGTCTGGGAAGGTGATGGTAGATATAAGGGAATAAATGGTTTCTTTGATGAACTTAAGGATGCTAACTACAAAGTTCAGAATAGAGTTACGATTGCTCGCTATAGAGCATACACTAAATGCTGGTCTTGTAATGGTTCTCGACTTCGTACATCAGCCCGACAAGTCTTTGTAAAAGAGAAAAATTTACCTGAACTAATTGAAATGCCTATTGGCAAATTACTTGAGTGGATTAAAACACTCAAGTTTGATGATTATGAAAGACAAGTGATTCATGAAGTAGTCAGAGAAATAGAATGGCGACTTTCTTTGCTCTTTGATATTGGTCTGGAGTATCTCACTCTGAATCGAATGATGCATACCTTATCAGGAGGTGAAGCCCAGCGGATAAATCTTTCAACAGCTCTTGGTTCTTCTCTTGTCGGTACACTTTATGTTTTAGACGAACCCTCGACTGGCCTTCATCAAAGAGACACCGAGCGACTTATAGCCATCATACATAAGATAAGGAACCTGGGTAATACAGTTTTGGTTGTAGAGCACGATCCGGAAATAATGAGAGAAGCTGATCATGTTATCGATATTGGTCCTGAGGCAGGGAGTAATGGCGGCAGGATAATGTTTACTGGTAGTTATCAAGACCTTAAAGATAAAGCAGAAACACTTACTGGTAAATATCTAAGAGGCGAAAAGCAAATACCAATACCTACTTCGAGAAGAAAAAGAACATCAAAAGCTATTACTGTTGTAGGGCCCAGAGAAAATAATCTCAAGATGGATGAAGTAGTATTCCCTATTGGGCTATTCACGGTAGTCACTGGTGTATCGGGTAGTGGAAAATCAACACTAGTCAATGACATTCTCTATGCTGGTACAAAGAGACTAAAAACTGGTTTCAATGGCAAAATTGGACATCATACTGAAATCAAAGGTTTTGAAGATATTGAGGATGTTTATCTAGTAGATCAATCACCCATTGGGAGGAGCTCCCGCTCTACTCCTATCACATACAATAAGGCTTTTGATAATATCAGAGAAATTTTTGCATCGACCCCTGAGGGAAAAGCCAGGGGTTTAAAACCTGGTTTCTTCTCATTTAATGTAGCTGGAGGAAGATGTGAAACATGTGAAGGAGAAGGAATAATTACTGTTGATATGCAATTCCTTTCAGATGTGCAGTTAACCTGCGAAACATGCAATGGCAGCCGATACAGCAAAGATGCCAGAAATATCAAACTCCGCGGAAAATCAATTGTTGACATTCTGGAAATGACAATTGATGAGGGTATAGATTTCTTTCAGCAAGAGAAAAAAGTAAGTAGAAAGCTACAAATACTGGCAGATGTTGGTCTTGGATATCTCAAAATGGGACAAGCTAGTTCTAATTTGTCAGGTGGCGAAGCCCAACGTATAAAGCTTTCCACTTATCTTGATTCAGGAGATAACGGTGGCTCCCTGTTTATTTTTGATGAACCAACGACCGGTCTTCATATGGATGATATAGAAAAACTTCTGAGGGCTCTTGATAAACTAGTAGAAAATGGCAATACTGTAGTTATAATTGAACATAATATGCATATAATTGCTTTTGCTGATCATATAATCGACATCGGCCCTGAAGCAGGTGACAAAGGTGGCGAGATAGTAGCTGAGGGTACACCGGAAACAATAGTTAAAAATAGGAATTCTTTAACTGGAATTGCCCTTTCTCCTTACCTTAGATAGTGACAATGTTTAGATAATAATAACGACATAAAAATGCTCGACGGTAGCTTAGAGGTAAGCCGTGTTAGCTTTCCCAAAAATTCTTTTCCTGATATAATTAGGCAAGTGGCTGAAATAGCCTATGAATCTGGCGTTGAGATATGCGTTGTAGGCGGTTATGTTAGGGATTATTTTTTGCAAAGAAAAACAACTGATATTGATTTTACTATACTAGGCGATCCAATTGCATTTGCCGAAAAGGTTGCCGAAAAGTTCAATAGCAAAGTTGTAAGCTATGAACGCTTTCGTACAGCAATGATCCCTATCGGTGATGTAAATCTGGAATTTGTCGGTACCCGAAAAGAAGAATATGATGGCAAATCGCGTAATCCAAAAGTTGAAAAAGGTACTCTTTACGATGACATTGCTCGTCGTGATTTCACTGTAAACTCCCTTGCTATTTATTTGGGAACCGAATATCGCTTAATTGACATATTTGGTGGACTAACTGATATGGAAAAGAAGGTTCTCCGAACCCCACTCGACCCCGAACTCACTTATTCAGATGATCCTCTCCGGATGATTCGCGCGGCAAGATTTGCATCTCAACTACAATTTGAAATTGAGAAAGAGTCACTAGAGTCTATAAAAATAATGGCTCATAAAATAAAAAATATCAAACAGGAACGTATCACAGCAGAGTTCTTGAAGATATTAGGATCGGCTAAACCATCGGTTGGGTTAGGGATACTTTATAATACAGGGTTACTAGCTAATATCTTCCCGGAACTTAATGATCTGGCCGGGGTTGATATTGTAAAGCAGAACGGACGATCACACGGGCATAAAGATGTATTTTGGCATACGCTTCAGGTTGTAGACAATATTTCTGAAAACACTGATAATATATGGTTAAGGTTTGCTGCTTTAATGCATGACATAGCAAAACCCCGGACTAAGCGATTTGACAAAAAAAGTGGATGGACTTTCCATGGTCATGAAGAGGTAGGAGCCCGCATGCAAAAGCGAATTTTTCGGAATCTGAAATTACCGATGGATCAACTTCCTTATGTGGAAACTCTCGTACGTCTACATCAAAGGCCAATGCAACTTGTAGATGATGGAGTAACTGACTCAGCAATCCGCAGACTTGCAGCTAAAGCCGATGCAGCGCTGGAAGACCTTTTTACATTATGCCGAGCTGATATTACAACACGTAATCCAAGTAAAGAAGCTCGCTATCTTAAAAACTATACTGATGTGTTTGATAAAGTGCTGGAAGTACAAGACAAAGATCAGTTGAGGGCTTTCCAATCTCCAATTCGTGGTAACGAGATTATGAGTGAATTAACAGTCCCTCCGGGTCGTATAGTCGGCTATATCAAGAATCAGATAGAAGAAGCAATCCTAGATGGTCATATACCTAATGAATATAGTGCTGCAAAAGAATATTTTGAGATAAACAAAGAAAAATGGGTAGAAGAATTTGAAGATCAGTTATCAACAGGTAATAGTTGATAACTCTCTATATCTACTTCACATACTAAGCGCTAATATTCTCACGCATTTTCCTAAGGTTGGTTTTCATATCACCTTTGAATAGACCTGAACCACTTACGATCCAGTTTGCACCAGCAGAAACAACATCTCGCGCATTATTTATAGTAACCCCGCCATCCACTTCTATATCCAGATTCTTTATACCATTCTTCTCAGCAAAATTCCGAAGCCTCTCACAGCGATCTAAAAAAGAAGAGATGAATTTCTGGCCACCGAATCCAGGATTTACGGACATTAGCAACACATAATCAACATCCCCAATCACCTCAAAAGCATATTCCAGAGGTGTAACAGGATTCAATACAATGCCTGCTCCTGCACCATTATTCTTTATATTTTGGATTGATCGATGCAAATGTGGACAAGCCTCTGCATGAACCGAGATATAATCAGCACCAGCTTTGGCAAACGCCTCAACATATCTATCCGGCTGCTCAATCATCAGATGTACATCTATTGGGAGTTTAGTACCTCGATTAAAGGCCTCTACAATCATTGGACCATAAGAAATATTAGGTACAAAGTGACCATCCATGATATCAGCATGCAACATATCCGCACCAGCATCTTCACAGATCTCTATATCCCGACCTATATTGAGAAAATCTGCCGAAAGCATTGAAGGTAGTATCTTTAGCTCCCTATTCACCTAAATCCTCGCTTTATAGTCATTATAAAAATCACCTATAAGCCCATAAGCTGCTCTAAGATCATCCTCTGTAGGACATATAACAATTCTGAAATGATTCTCTCCGGGCTTTTGACCAAAACCTGAGCCTGGCACCACTACAACTCCTGTAGCTTTTAACAGCTCAACACAAAAATGATTGTCATCTTCTACGTCAATCGACGGAAAAGCATAAAATGCTCCGTTAGGTTTGACAAGATTAATTCCATCAATTTTGTTAATCATATCAGAAGTAAGCTGACTTCTTCTTTTCAGTTTACCATAAACTAATTTCAAGTGATGCTTCTCGCCATTGAGAGCCGGAGGAATAGCATACATCATCGGATGATTAGCTGACACACGAGAGCGTAATAACCTATTAAATGCATCAATAACATCTTCGATCAAATCGTGCTTACCTGATACGATCCCCCAACCAAGTCTCCAGCCAGGTGCCATGAAATTTTTTGACATCCCAGAGAAGGTAATCACTGGAAGCTCCGAATCCAAAGAAGCAATTGAAGTCATTTCTTCTTCACCATCAAATACAAGCTTATCATAAATCTCATCAGCCAAGATCACTAAATTATACTCTCTTGCTATCTGGACAATCTTTTCTAAAATCTCACGAGAATATACCGAACCTGTCGGATTATTTGGATTAATAAGCAATATAGCACGAGTACGTTGATTAATCTTTGAGCGTATCTCTTCCGGGTCAGGTTGCCAGCCATTAGATTCATTAAGGTAATATGGATTCCTCTCTAGCGAAAGTTTGGCTTCGAGAGCACTGTACAGCGGATATCCTGGGGTGGGCGTAAGTATATTTTCTCCCGGATTAGCAAGAGCAGATATAACAATGTCAATCGCCTCGGCCGCACCAGTGGTAATAAAAATATCTTGGATATTCTTAATCCCTTTAACCTCTTCAGCATCTCTCCTTATTGATTCAATAGCAGAAGGGATACCACTTGAAGGGGCGTAACCATTCTTATAGTTTCTTAATGCTCTGACTACTGCATCCACAAGTTCAGGTGGAGTATCAAAATCATAGACATTAGGATCACCAATATTCAGGTAATACATTTTCTTACCGGTCTTGGCTATCTCATCAGCTAAAGTAATAATATCTCTGATGGCATAGGTAACGCCTCTGGTCTTCAGAGCCGGCTCAATTTTTTGGAAGTGTTTCACAGCTATTCTCTTTTGCCTGGAAATCAAGTATGTGAGTACTCGCTTAATTTTCAAAAATAAGTAATGATAGTTTAATGTGAGAAGTCTACTGATAAGAATTAGGCTAAATTAATAGCTTAAATAGCTTGAATGAATCCTAGGCTATCCAAATCTGATATGTTAGTTTTGTGCATTGCTAGAACAGCACCAATCAGAATAATAGTTATAGTGGAGAATATGGACAAAGTATTAGGATTTATAAAGGAAAACGAACAAAGATTTTTAGATGAACTTATAGAGTTTTTGAAGTTTGAATCAGTAAGTACACAGAAAGCTCGCCAACCTGAAGTTGAAAGATGCGCAGAATGGCTGGCCGATAATATGAGGAACGCCGGCATAGAGAATGTAGAGTTGATCAAAACCAAGACTAATCCTTTGGTATATGGTGACTTCATTCATGCTGGTAATGATAAACCTACTGTACTTATCTATGGTCACTATGATGTACAACCAGAAGATCCGGTAGACCTGTGGGACTCTCCTCCTTTTGAACCTGAAGTGCGTAATGGCAATTTATATGGACGCGGAACAGCTGATGACAAAGGACAAGTTTTTACTCATGTGAAAGCCTTAGAAGCATTTATCAAATCGGGTGAGAATCCAGGTGTTAATGTTAAATTCATTATCGAAGGTGAAGAAGAATCAGGTAGTTATGCTATGACTGACTATCTTATGGGCAGTCCGGATAAGATTTCGTGTGATGCCATATTGATTTCAGATACAAGCTGGTTTTCTGATGATATAGCCTCAATTACATATGGTCTGCGTGGTATAACCGGATTGGAAATCAAAGTTATTGGCCCAAATCGTGACCTACATTCAGGCACTTACGGTGGGGGTATCGAGAATCCGCTTAATGCACTTTGTGGCATTGTTTCCCAACTCCACGATAGATATGGAAGGGTTACTGTACCTGGATTCTACGATGGGATACAGGAGCTAACTCAACAGGAAAAAGATAATTTTGCTTCATTACCACACTCGGATGCTGAATACGCTAAGGATTTGGACGTTCCAATGGTTCATGGTGAGGCAGGTTGGGGTACTCTGGAGAGAATTAGCGTAAGGCCTACTCTCGATCTAAATGGTATGTACGGTGGCTATACCGGAGATGGACATAAATCTATCATTCCATCTTATGCTGTCGCTAAAATGACAATGCGTATAGTTCCTGGTCAGAAATGGGAGGATATCCAGCAAAGAACTGCAGACTATATTAAAGCCATAGCACCACCAACAGTCAAAATCGAAGTCCATCCTGAGCATGGTGGCAACCCTGTTGTGGCTCCGCTAGATTCTCCAGGAATAAAAGCTGCAGCAAAAGCAATGGAAGTGGCATTTGGTAAGCAAGTAGTATTTACTCGTGAAGGAGGATCAATTCCAATTGTTGAGTTATTCCAAGATAAACTATCAGCGCCGGCTGTAATGATGGGATTTGGTCTTGATTCTGATAATATTCATTCACCAAATGAGAAATTCAAATTGACTCATTTTTATGGTGGAATAAATGCTTCAGCCATTTTCATGGACGAATATTCAAAATCATCTAAATAATCTAAACTGATAAAAAGAATAAAAATGCCCGCTTCTAATCTTGACGATATCATATCCCTTGCAAAGCGCAAGGGTTTTATTTTTCAGTCATCTGAAATATATGGTGGCCTAAATGGCTGCTATGATTACGGCCCTCTTGGTGTAGAACTGTTAAACAATATTAAGCAGTCTTGGTGGAAATCAATGACTTACCGTGAAGATGTTGAGGGAATCGATGCATCAATTCTTATGCACCCACGTGTATGGGATGCGTCAGGTCACACAAGCCAATTTTCGGATCCAATGATCGATAATAAGACTACTAAGCGTCGTTTTCGTGCGGATAATCTAATAGAAGAACATATCCAGAAATTAAGAAAAAAAGGTAAGACTGCTATAGCAGATGAGCTTGAGAAAAAACTTGATGCTGTTCAGAACAACTCTGAATATTATGATTTGATCATTGGTGCCGAGATAAAAGATGAGGGATCGGCTGACTGGACTGATGTCAAAAATTTTAATTTGATGTTCAAAACATTTATTGGGCCAGTTGAAGATAGTGGAGCAGTTGTCTATCTCAGACCTGAGTCAGCTCAAGGTATTTTTGTAAATTTCAAGAATGTAATGGAATCTGCCAGGCAAAAAGTACCTTTTGGAATTGCTCAGATTGGAAAAGCCTTCCGCAATGAGATCAACACCAAGAATTTTGTCTTTAGGACAAGAGAATTTGAGCAGATGGAAATGCAATATTTTGTGAAACCTGGTGAAGAGATGGAGGCTTTTGAAAAATGGCAGGAAACTCGGCTTGACTGGTATAGGGGATTAGGCATACCATCCGATAGACTACGAGTCAAACCACATGAGAAACTAGCTCACTATGCTAATCGGGCTGCGGATATCGAATACAATTTCCCATTCGGATTTGGAGAGATAGAAGGTATACATTCCAGAACTGACTTTGATCTAAGTAAACATCAGGAATTTTCTGGTAAAAAACTTGAATATGTAGACACAGTCAATAAAGAACGATACGTACCGTACGTAATTGAGACTTCCGGTGGCGTCACGCGATCATTAATGGCATTCCTATGTGAGGCTTATGAGAAGGAACAGATCACTGATGATAAGGGCAGAGAGGACCAAAGAGCCGTACTTAGGCTTCATTATGATCTTGCTCCATTAAAGGTAGCAGTATTCCCTCTAGTTAATAAGGAAGGGATGCCTGAAAAAGCCAGAGCAATCTTCAACGACATACAGAAATCTTATAAAGCCCAATATGATCATGCTGGAGCTATAGGAAAGCGTTATCGTCGCCAGGATGAAGTCGGTACACCTTATTGTGTGACCATAGACGGTGATACAATGGAATCTGGCACCGTTACAATACGTGATCGTGATACAATGGCGCAAGAAACAATATCTGCTGACAATATTAAGCAGTACATTGAGAATCAAAATAGCGCCTAATTAGGGATAGATTCGTCGAATAAATGCTAGGCTAACTATCCGTTTTTGAGAGGTATGAACCAGATTAAATTGTCTATTGGTTTGTCTGAGGGTTAATATCTTATAACTTAGACATTCCAAACTCTCTTTTATCTACTCTGTTTGAGGATTCAATTCGTACTAATATAGAGTCATTGGAGATTCTGCGGTAAATAATATAATTTGGGAAGTCATGATCAGAATTATAAAACTCAATTATAGAATCACTTATTTTCGAAGACTTAAACGGTATAACTCTCTTCTCGTTCTGTCCCATCACATCAGCAAAATACGTGTAGCCATTAATAGTCTTTTCGATGCTCAATACCTCAAGTAATATTGTATCCGCACCACTTACCCTATAGCCTTTGCCTCGCATCAGCTCATCTTTCAAAACCCACTCTTCTATCAAATGACCATTACCACCTTTCCTACCCCATGTTCCAACTAGCCAGGCAATTTTCCCATATTCTTGACTAGACGATTCTATTTCCGGTTGATCCTCAGAGCAACCAACTAACACAGATAAAATCAGCCCTAGCAACAGAAATTTGGCTATACAATATCTTTTCACAAATTCTCCTGATAATTCTGAGTAAAATAAGACATTACTATGATTCATAAATAAGCATCGATTTCACTAGCAGTACTAAGTACTTACGGTTTGCCCTTATATTGCAATGTTACTTCTTACAATTTTATTGAGACAATGAATATCTCAGAATACGACTACGACCTTCCGTTAGAAAAAATAGTAAACCGACCGAATGAAAAGCGTGGAACAAGTAAATTACTTGTTTATGAAAACAGACAGATAGTCGACTCTTCTTTTTTATATATTGACAGTTTTTTTCAACCAGGTGATGTGCTAGTTCTAAATAACACACGTGTATTCTCGGCACGAATCCCTGTAAAGAAGGAATCCGGAGGGAGGGCAGAAATACTATTAACCAATCCTCAATCCCATGATGCAGACTACAACTTAGCTATGTCAGCCAAAGGAAGAAGTACTTGGGAAGCTATCATAGGTGGTAAACGCATCAATCAAGGACAAACATTACGATTGTTATCTGGTGAATTTAATTTTGCTGCTAAAGTAATTAAAAAGGAGGGTATGAATGCCACTGTAGAGCTTTCTTATGATCAAGATATTGATCTTATCACTATACTACCCAATATTGGTAAAATACCTCTTCCGCCCTATATGAATCGTCAGGCTGATGACCGTGACAATACAGATTACCAAACTGTTTTTGCAAAACACACTGGTTCTGTAGCCGCACCTACTGCCAGTCTTCACTACACTGATGAGATACTAGACAGAATCCGAGAAAAAGGTGTCAATGTCATTGAACTAACACTCCATGTGGGCCCGGGCACATTTCTTCCGATGACTTCCGATGACCCTGAGAAACATGACATGCACTCCGAAAGAATTGAAATAAGTTCTGAATCTTTAGTCAAACTCTCGGAAGCTATTAAGTCTAATAAAAGAATAATAGCCTCTGGTACTACAGCTTTAAGAAGCCTGGAGAGCTGGATAGTACTGGTTCTTAGTAAGGTTAATCTTGATAGGAAATATTACCAAATTCCGCAATGGCCCAAAAACTATAGTGAGACATCTGCTATACCGTTGAAGACAATTAGAGAAGAGATTGCGAAAGGATTTCAAGAACTAAGTGCTCACAACTCTGTTAAAGCAGACACAAAATTGATGATAGTACCAGATCATCCTTTTTTCATTGTCAGCGGTATTATAACAAACTTCCATCTTCCTAAGAGTACGCTTCTAATGCTTGTTTCAGCATTTATAGGCAAAGAACAAATGTGGCAAATCTATGATCATGCTCTTAACCATAACTATAGATTCCTAAGCTATGGAGATGCAAGCTTATTGTTCCGAAACCCTTAAATCTGCCTGACTAGTCTCAACCGATGGTTTTTTCAGCCCAATTAATATAATAAAGCCAATAACAAAAAATATTATTAATGATAGGATAGCATATCTATAAGAATCTGTGTATTGAAGCATTAGCCCAAAAAGCATTGTACCAATCCAACTGGTTCCCCTTTCAGAAACTTCATAGAACCCAAAGAATTCTGCTTCTTTTTCTTTAGGTATATACTTTGAGAAAAGTGATCGGGAAAGTGCTTGGCTGCCTCCGAGTACTATTGCGACTACGAAAGCCATACCAAAGAAACCATAAACATCATTCATAGCAAAAAAGGCATATAAGACCGATACTGTCCACACAATCAAGCTTAACATAACAGCCTCCTTAGTACCATATTTTTTTGCCAACCTAGCAAACATTATAGCACCTAGATAAGCTACTATCTGAACCATTAAAATTGCAATTATCAGGACATCATCCGAAAGACCTATTTCTTTAGAACCAAATACTGCAGCCATTGCTATAACTGTTTGAATTCCATCATTATAGAATAAATAGGCAAGCATAAAACGCACTGCTTTGGGATGATACTTTAGCTCTTTAAAAGTCTCAGACAGAGTCTTAACACCTTGCCCAATATACCCTCTGCCTTCAGGCATTTTCTTTAAGGGTCGTCTCTGCCTAAGGTGTTTCCATGGAGAATAGGAAAATACAAGCCACCATATACCAGCAGAACATAGACTTATTCTTACGGCCATACTCTTATCAATATTAAGAGAATCTGCAAATGATATTAGCCCAAGATTGATGAGAAGTAAAATTCCTCCACCTAGGTATCCATAGGCATAACCCCGCGAAGAAACGGTATCTCTTCTTTCTTCTGGTACCAGGTCATTAAGGAAAGCATTGTACATTACTACTGAAGCTCCGTAACAGAAATTAGCAACGATCAGTAAAATAGAAGCCAACTCATACCGATCACCTTCTATAAAATACATACCTATCGTTGCCGCTGAGCCAACCCCTGCTGATAAAAGCATGATCTGCTTCTTTCGATGAGTATAATCGGCTATGGCTCCCAGCACTGGAAAAACAATTACTTGAAGTACTACCGAGACTGACAGGATATATGCATAAAGACTTTCAGGATTTACTTCTATACCAAGAGGATAGATAAATCGTGACCCATTCGCCTCGGCAGCAGCAGTTGCAACAACACCAAGATACGGCCCCATTAGTACCGTTATCACTGTTGTGGTAAAAGCCGAGCAAGCCCAGTCATATAAGTACCATGACTTCAGCTCTTTATGCGTAGTGGTAGTTTCTTGAGGCAAGAAATACTTTTAATATTATGATTATCTACTTACTACAAAGATATAATGTTTGATCTCTCCAGATACATCTGCTTCTAGCATATAAGCTGCTGGTGCAAGAAATGATGTCCGGATCATAGCCTTTTGGCCGACTATATCAATTGGCAATATCTGTTCCCTACCCTGCATATCTAGTACAGATAGGTTATCAAATGAATTATCTTGGAATTCGATTATAAGATAACTATTAGCTGGATTAGGATAAATCCTAGTATTGGAATGAATAACTGAACTTACTTCTTGAATACAAATTGTATCTGAGATAGATGCACATCCATTCTCAATAGTAACTTCGACATGATAACAGCCAGTAACATCTTTAGGGAATTCAAATAGCGGATCAGTTGCTCCCGGAAACTCAACATTGTCTTTATACCATTGATAAGAAGTTGCTGCAAAAAGGCATCTCAAATAAATACCCTGTTTTCTTATAACTGGTTTTGCGGATTTATCAAGCATATCCACAAATGCCTGTGGAGACTGATAGACCCCATCATTAGATACTTTCCTGGCAGTAAAACTATAGGTGCCTTCCTTAAATATCGTATCATAACGTGTCCTATTACCAGTATTCCAGAGAAAATCATAGTATTCTGCTCCCCCATCAAAAACTATCGTATCGCCTTCGCATAATGTATAGTCTCCGAATGGTACTATCTTTAGTTGTTTTCTCGGATCTCTAGTTATATTCATAATCTCAGAACTAATAGAACATCCATCTGGTGAGAGTATTGTCACTCTCAGACTAGCGCTCAACAGATCACGCCAAGTAATAGTAATCTCAGCCAGGTCATCATCGCCTACCACTTCACCACCATTGACTTCCCAAAGAATTTTATAATCAGGATCATTCCCTGGATTTATATCAATAATATTCTGAATGGAATAGATATAAGTACTATCAGGATAAACTTGATTCAAACCTTCGATAACAGGTAGTATTGCATCAAAAACATTTACTGTAATCTCTTCTGAAATTTCAGTAATACCATCACTTATAATAACCGTGTATACTGTTGTGATCTTTGGGAATACTAAAGGTTCCTCTGTTTGATCTCCAAGGATATCAGATTTTGGGAACCAATTATAAGTTACATTTCCTGCTAATGAATGATCGGCATAAATTACTATTGAATCACCTTCGCAAATGAAGTATTGATCACTTGAAGCTGGAAATATGTGCTCTGCAATTAAAGCATCATTTGTGTCTCTAGAGCCTATACTCGGCTGTAGTAGCTGTCCTCTAAGAGTAAGGTCTGTCGAATTTGAAATACCAGCAATCACCTGCTTATTGCTAAGATCACTTTCTATCTCATAACCGATATCACTTCCATCATCACCCAAGAGGGTTGAATAACTCAATCGCCTTCCACTTGTAGAAATCCGCCCTGCTAATATATCTGGAAATTTATTACTAAGATTTCTCTGGTATGCATTACCCGATACTGGCGCATTAGTGGAAGAAGTATGCCCACAAAACAGCTTTAAGCCTGTCTTATCATACCCAACCGAGTATATCCTGTCAGTACCAATACCACCGATATACGAAGAGTATTCAAGCGATTCCAAATCTAGAGAGAACTCGGCTATAAAACCATCAATATTTAGAGATTCTGTGACCTCATTACCATTAAATGTAGAATCAGCAGAATTCATTGTACCCGGTAAATCCAGAGAGGATGTACTTCCGCCAATCAAAATCTTGTCCCTAATGGCCAAGGAATATGGGATATCATCTCTGGAGCCACCAAAATATGTAGCCATTAATTGATCACCGGAACGCAAATCAATAACTTGCAACAATACATCCCCTACACTACCATCACCAATATTATTGTATATGGGATCATAAGCATTTGCAGGTATAGTTATATCTGTGGATTTGGTATAATATGCAAGTGCTATTTTCTCAGCACCATCTCCATCAGGAAGAAATCCCACGTCCTGTATATAATCTTGCTTTACACCACCAAGATATGATGAATATCTGAGTGTACCATCCCTAGCAAACACTGACACCAGTCCATCGATTTCGCTAAGTGGTTCCGAATAAATAGCATCGTCAGTTGTGGGATAGTACTTTGCCAAATCTGTCCCTCTTGTATAGCCGCCTACTACAATATCTCCATTTGCCGCAATGGCCAGAGAAGTTGCAAAATCGTCCCCACTACCACCAATAATAGAAGAATAAAGAAGTGTTGCTCCATCAGAACTAAAGTTTGCAAGAAAGATATCGAAACCACCACTATGTATTGAATCATAAGCTGTATTTGTATATGGAAAACTCACAGAATACTTGGTGTAGCCAACAATCCAAATTGTATTATCCGGACCTATTTCGACATCAACCACATAATCCTCTTCCGATGACCCAAAATAAGTGGCAAACTCAAGCGGAGAATCTATACCGTATTTAGCAACAAATCCATCCTGCTTCACAGACTCACCCGGTGTCAAACTCTTCTGATAAGCATTCTCAGTAACAGGTAAATCAAATGACAATGTATTCCCTGCGATAACCCGATTTCCCGTACTATCAATTGCCAAAGCAATAGATACATCATTACCATATCCTCCAAAGAAGGATATGCGATCAAATCCCTTGGTTTGGTATATAGACAAAACAAAAAATAATATTAGTATAAGCTTAATCAATCAAACCAACCCCTTTTCTTGAAGAAGAGAATCAGAGAAAAGGCTATAAGGACCATTATCCCCCATACTATGAAATAACCAGAGTTATATTCTAATTCTGGCATATACCGGAAATTCATACCATATACTCCGACTATGAAAGTAAGCGGTATAAAAATAGCTGATATGACTGTTAATATCTTCATTGTCTCATTCATTTTATTACTGAGACTAGACAGATAGATGTTAGTAAGTCCATCCATTATTTGCCGATTCGACTCTATTGACTCGATAACTGTCTGAATAAGGTCATAAAGATCGTGATAAAACATGCTTACGTTTGCTTTGATCCTACCACTTCCACCCTTATCTAAGAAACCTACAGCATCCCTTACCGGCCAAATCGATCTTTTGAGTTTAATAAAAATACTTTTCAACTCTTCAATCTCTACCAGTGATATCTCGCCCGGATTCTTAGTAACCACAGCTTGTAGCTCCTCCATACGGTCTTCTAAATCCTCTGAGAGGATAATATAATGATCTACAATCGAATCCAGCATCACATATAACAGATAATCTTCATGCCTGCTCCTGATAAGAGCTTTGGATGTCCTTAATCGAACTCGTATATGTTCAAATATATCGGCAGTTTTCTCCTGAAATGAAATCACAAACCCATTCCCCAGTACAAAACTCATTTGCTCCACAAGCACTGTATCATCACTTTTTAGGCGGATAGACTTTAGTGTAAAAAACAGGTAATTCTCATACTCTTCTACTTTTGGCCTTTGATCTAGCTCAAGTAAATCTTCCAATACAAGCTTATCCAAACCAAATTGATCACCAATCTCTTCTATCAGCTTAACATCTGTCAATCCATGTATATTAAGCCAGGTTGTATAATTATTCCCAACTCCGTTTCTTACTTCGGCTATTGTAAAATCATCACATCGCTCACTAACCTCACTATCGTTGAACCGGAACCACTGTATTGAAACAGCTTCTTTCTCCCTAGTATCGGTTGGCATAGTAAGTGTACCAGGTGGCTTATCAAGCTTATCACGATGCTTAGCTTTGCGAGATTTGCTATCGACAAGTGTAGGTACTCTGTAGGCAGGTATGGAGTTTGTTAATCTTCTCAATCTACTAAGCATTACCTAGCCCCTTTTTATTACCACCCGAAGTATCACTTTTATAAACAATAGTTCTATGCGGATAAGGTATCTCTATCCCACTCTCTTCAAATCTTCTCTTAATCGTCTTCAAAAGATCCCAAAAAGCCTCGTACGAATTCAATGGGCTATCAGACCATACCCAAGCTCTTATCTTTACTGAATATTCTTCAAGCCCTACTAACCGAACTCGAACCATTGGTATACCAGCCTTTCTCTCTTGGTCGGTTCGCGGGTCTATTACAAGAGGATGAGCTTCAGCTTCTGCTTGTATAATACTAATAGCCAGATCAACATCACTATCATATGATATGCCTATTTCGATATGCTTAGCTATCCTCTCATCACCAATATTATTATTAACAATTGTCTTATTACTAATCATACTGTTAGGTGTAATTATTCTTTTATTTTCAAAATCCCGAATAACTGTATGGCGTAATGTAATGTCTTCAACTGTACCAGTAAACTGATCTCTATCAATCTCAATTATATCTCCGACCCTAAAAGGCCTGAATATTACTATAAATATACCGCTAATAATATTTGAAAATGCTGCCTGAGAGGCAAAAGCCAGAATAGCAGCTACTATACCAGCCCCCGCAAACAAACCAGCTCCTAATTCTCTTAGCTCAGGGATAGTATAAATAATAAAGCCAACTGCTAATAGATAGATTAAAAAACTAATCGAATGACTCAGGAAACTATAATTAGTAGGATCTACTTTTAAAAAACTACTGCGACTATGTAGAAAAAGCCCAACTGATTTTCTGACAACATATACTAAAAGTGAGGCTGAAACCAGTATGATTGCCGGTATTAATAAATATTGAATTATTTCAGGAGGTAGCTTTTCCATATAAAAAAGGGATAGCACTGATGGCTATCCCGATAAATTAATAAATATGTAACTAATTTATTTTCTTTTATCGCTTTTAAATCAGTCCAGAAAATGAACAAAAAGACCATCTCTTAGCTTCGGCTCAAACCATGTAGACTTAGGGGGCATTACTTCTCCACTATCCGCTATCGCCATCAACTCACGTATCGTTGTAGGAAACATTGAAAAGGCTACTTTCATCTCACCTGAATCTACTCGCCTCTCTAATTCACCCAATCCTCTTATCCCACCAACAAAATCTACTCTATTATCAGTTCTAGGGTCCTTTATTCCTAAAACTTTATCAAGAAGATACTCTTGAAGAACATGTACATCCAAATCCTTCTTAGGATCTTCTTTATCATAAAGTTCCTCATCGGCATGTAATACATACCATTTACCACCAATATACATCCCAAACTCACCTTTTTCCGATGGCCTTACTTCAGCTTCAGCTTCACCATAGGAAAAATTCTCATCTACCATTTCAAAAAATGCTTCCTCACTCAAGCCATTCAGATCTTTCACCACACGATTGTAATCCATAATAGCTAATTCAGATGCCGGAAAAGCCACTGCCAAAAAGTAGTTATACTCTTCATCTCCCGTTGAGTTCTCATTAGCCTCAGCTCTTTCCTTTCCAACAATAGCTGCCGCGGCAGATCTATGGTGACCATCAGCAACATATAGTGAATCAATATCAGAAAAAACACTTTGAAGTATATCTTTGTCACTTTCATCAGATACCGGCCAGACAGTATGGCCAACACCATCTTCAGCAACTATATCTGTCTCAGGATTGGTTGCAGAGATCCTCTCAATTATGTTTGATATAACAGGGGTATCCCTAAATGTTAAGAATATCGGACCAGTATGAGCATTAGTTACTCTTACATGATTACAACGATCCTCTTCTTTTAACTTTCTGGTAAACTCATGCTTCTTGATCACATTATTATGATAATCATCTACCGAGGCACAGCCCACCAGACCATACTGTGTCCTGCCATCCATAGTTTGCGCATAAAGATAAAAAGATTCTGTTTGGTCTTCCACCAGAAGTCCCTGGCTTATGAAATCCTGTAAATTATCCTTCGCTTTCTCGTAAACACGCTTATCGTAAAGATTAATATCCTTTTCCAAGTCTACTTCAGGCTTGCCAACTCTTATAAAAGAATTAGGATTCTGCTCTTTGACTTTTCTAGCCTCCTCCGAATTCATTACGTCATAGGGTAGTGCTGCTACTTCTTTCGCTTTGTCAGCCGGTGGCCTAAATGCTTTGAATGGTCTGAATATTGCCATTGATTTCTTGCTTTATTCTTAGATTATAAGTTAAGTGTTTGATTAATTTTGTCTGCTATTTCTATTCCGACTCTAGTTTGCGCTTCCAGGGTTGATCCGCCAATATGCGGACTTACAGAAACATTAGGATGATCTACCAGTTTGCTTTGATTATCAGTGATAGGTTCATTTTCAAATACATCTATTCCCGCAGCCCTAACTTTACCACTGTTAAGTGCCAAAAGTAAGGCTCTCTCATCAATACACCCTCCCCTTGCGCAGTTAATTAGTACCACACCATCTTTCATTTGATCAATTTCATTCTCAGATATATAAGCCGAACCATCTTTTTTGGCTGGTACATGGAATGAAATAAAGTCAGCAATCTTGAATAGTTCATCTTCTGTAACTATATCAGCATATGGATCTTCATTTTTAGCTGGATCCGAGGCTATTACTCTCATCCCAAGACCTTTAGCTCTCTTAGCTAATTCAACACCAATATTACCTAGACCAACGATTCCCAGAGTTTTTCCAGTTAATTCAATACCTTTTGAATACTGTTTCTTGGGCCATCCATTATCACTCATACCCTTTTTGCCTACATGTAAAAAACGCGATGTAGCAAACATATGACCAATAGCCAGCTCAGCTACTGAAATTGAAGAAGCGGCAGGAGTGTTCAGAACAGGTATTCCCTTAGCCTTGGCTGCATCCTTATCAATATTGTCAGTACCAACACCAGCTCTGCCTATAGCTCTTAAATCAGATGCATCAATAACTTCTTTGGTTACTTTGGTAGCAGACCGGACTATGATTGCATCATAGCCTTTTATCTTTTCAGATAGCTCATTTTGGTTGATTGATTCTTCTACTACTTCATGTCCTGCACTTTTTAGGACTTGAATTCCTTCAGCAGACATACCGTCGGTTACAAGTACTTTCATTATCCTTTTATTCTTTTTTGTTGAACGAGTCTTTGGCAACTTAAAAACATAATCCTAGCTGTCCAACGTGTTTCACTAATTATGATGAGTTTCATTTTGAGAACCGGAAAACTTACTTCCAAATGGTACAAATACCAGGACTAAACCCGCAATAAAAGCAAACAATGTTATAATAGTACCTGTTCTAAGAGCCGAGGATTCATAAACTAATTCAACTTCATGATTGCCCTCAGGTAGTTTTATTGCCCTAAGCGAACCATTGGCTATAAACATTGGTACTTCTTCCCCATCTATATAAGTATTCCAAGATGGGTAATATATCTCAGAAAAAATCAAAATCCCATCACTTGATGACTCAGTAGAATATTTGATATAATCATTACTATATTCATCAACCCTGACAATATCCGCAGCAGTTGGCTCCTCAAAAGATCCTAACGATATTTCATCATTAGTATGATCTTCTTGTTCAATAACGGCTACATGGCGAAAAGAATCTTCCGGCAAACCAGACATCAGCTCGATAGTGTTCTCTTTTCCACTTGATATTTTAATATCTCGTACCACCCATGCCGGAGCTATATCTTCACGTCTCTCATAAAATCTGGGCCGCCCGGTAGGTTTATCTATTCCAAGCTCATATCGAACATTCAGAGCACCATGTACATCTTTTTTCGTAGGGAATGATGGCATGATTCTATCTAATTGTAAAGGGTTATATCCTTCCAGCAACATTATCTTGTCAATTAGTCCCTGATTTCTTTGCATAGCCATATAAGGAGGATCATAGAGCCTCATATTGACTCTAAATATATCCCCCGGGGATTCAGCCGCAAAAGCAGTTCTAAATTCATTTTGCAGATCGTACTTTGCGAAACCATCTTGAGGATGAGAATTAAAACCTGAGCCCTGAAAGTATAAATCAAAAAAGACAAAAAGAAAAATGAGCATTATCGCTATGCTGTCTTTGATTTTGTGAAAATAGAGAGCGGCTAGAATAAATCCTAACACTAAGATTGCAACAATTACACTCCCAGCATGAGATTGCACAAGGGGTTTCATATCATCAGGTGTACCCAGAGATCCATGGAAGACACCGCTCCAGACTAGCATCGCTACTATCATAACAAAGCCTAGTACTGAATTTACTACTACGACTTCTCGTCTGATCCCTTTGCTAACAATGCTTTTCAGCTTATCAACTGCATAACCTGATGCAAGTGCTAAGCAGAACATAACAAGGAACATCATTCTTATAGGAAAACGGAAAGTATCAAAAAAGGGAAGATTGTAAAAGATATCAAATACAAAACCATTAGAACCATAAGCGAACAATATACCAAAAACAGTAAAGCAAATTAAGAAACGAATAAATGGATGCCTGTACATTAATACAAAAGCTGTAATCCCCAACACAAGAGCAGCTAGCCCGACGTACAAACCTTTTTCCCAATAGAAATAACTTGATCGGCTAAGGTTACCTTCCTCGTACTCAAAATAATATGCAGAAGGATTATCCCAGCTTATTTCACCCTTTATCCCTGGTACAATAAGCTTCGCTAAATCTGAAGTTTGCATTGACCCTTCAGTAACATATTCATAGGTGGCGTCAGATCGTTTAGCAACTTCAGCAAGTTCTTGAGTTGGTAGTAACTGTATAGCAAATACACCGGCAGCCAAAGCAAAAGTAATTAATGGAGCCATCCACTTTAGTCCAGAATTAGATTCAAAATCTTTCTCTAAACCTTTTTTATCAAACCACCGCCAGAGCATAAGTACAAACAAAAATAATCCTTCATATAAGGCTGTCTGAGGGTGCCCCGCTAAAAAAGACATCCCAAGAATTAATCCACCTAGTGCAGCTGATCTTAAATTCCCATAATCAATACCAGATAAGAACATCCATACTACCCAAGGCAGCCAAGCCAGATGATACACCACCATCGGATGTATCACATGCATTACCATTCCATAGCAAAAAGCAAAAGATACTGCAGGTATAAGTGAAGAATAAGATGAGATTTTTAAATATCTCGCAAGTAAATATGTACCTAATTGTGCCAGAAAGAAATGGAGGATTGTTATAAACTGAAGTGCCCAATGTGATAGATGTCCATTACTATCAACAAATAGTGACAGGAGCCTATTCATAGGGTAGAAGAAACCTACTTGAAGATCAGCAAGGAAAGGCATACCACCAAATACATATGGGTTCCATACAGGTACCTCTCCCTGAGCAAAGGCTCGGGCAGCATATGTCTGTGTTGGATATACATATTCAACAAAATCTTCCCAGAAGAAAGTCTCTCCTGATAGCTGAGGCCAGAAAAATATTATAGTAGTACAGACAAATATCAGAGCCACAGCCCATAAGGGTAGTATTTGGCTCAACTTTTCAGGTGATTTTTTCTTTTTAGTCTTATTCATACTACGTACTATTTTTTCTTTGCAATTACTAATATAGAAAGTCCGAAGGGTAGTCTTAATCCAGGTAACAACTTACTTTCAAATGTAAATAGCTTTTCAAATAAAGTATTCAATGGCCCTGGCACCTCATCATGTGGCGTATCTTCTTTTTTACTCATGAATTTATCAACTACTCTTTTAACCAAAGCTAAAGGGAAGAGTAAAGTATTAAAATATGTCCGGTACTCGATATCAAAACCACTCTTAGTCAGGAGCTGCGTAAATGAAGTCATGGTATATCTTCTATAATGCTGATGAATAACATCATGTTTACTCCACATCCATTGATATGCTGGAACCGTGGCGATAAACCATCCACCTGAGGGCAATAAATTATAAACTTGAGATACAACTTTACTATCATCATTGATATGCTCAATCACATCTAGCATAAAAGCTGCATCATATTTTTTTTCAACCTGGAAATTATCTAAAGTTCCTAAATGCAGATCAGTAAGTCCACGCTTCCGAGAATATTCTAAAGCTAAAGGCTCAGTGTCAGTACCAGTTACATTATGCGATTTTGCCATTCTGGCTGCAAAACCACCAGTACCACAACCAATATCTAGTAGATTTGATCCTTCAGGTAACTTACATATTTCTTGAAAAACTTCACTAACTATCTTATTCCTGGATATAAACCAGAAATAATTATCCTCATGTAGATAATTAGCATGATAAACTTGCTCTTCCATTCTTGCCGTTAGGCTATTTTGCGGGTTAGGTATTAAATTGCACTACTCTGTAATGACAAATTTACATATACTCTGCTGATTAGGGCTAATGGAACTGGAAAAGACTCTGAAAGATATTGAAAAGCTAAAAGCTATCATAGATAGTCAGGAACATACATTGGAACAAAGGCTTGATGCTTTTCGCAAAGCAACCAGTCTTATTGAAGACAGTAGAGAATATCTAAAAAGCGTTGAATTAGAGATAGAAGAGATCAAAAGCAAAGGTTCGGATGAATAACGCCGAGGTCTTTGCATCGTATTAATAAAAAGCTCTGCTTCCTGGAGGCAGACAGATATTATATCAATCTTTATTAAAAGGTTATAAATGAAAATCGGCCTGTTTTACGGTACAAATACCGGTGTTACGGAGATAGTATCCGAACAGCTTGAGGAAATCCTCAAAGAGAACGGCTTTGATGTCGACCTTTACGACATAGCCAACACTCCTATTCAAGAAATGGACAATTATGAGACTCTCATCATTGCAACGCCCACTTGGAACGATGGTGAGCTTCAAGATGATTGGGAAGAAGCAATGTCTGATTATGAAGAATATGATTTCTCTGGTAAGAATGTTGGTTTCGTAGGTACTGGTGACCAAGAAGCCTACTGTGATAATTATCTTGATGCCATTGGTGTTATGGCAAGACCTGTTAGAGCATCGGGTGGTAGAATTTATGGCAGATGGCCTTCAGATGGATACAAACATGTATCAAGTCTGGGACAAGATGAAGATGGTATGTGGGTAGGTTTGGCTCTTGATAATGATAATCAAGAAGATCTAACCGAAGGACGTATGAGAGAATGGGTCAATCAAATCAAAGGCGAACTTGGTGTCTGAAAAGACATATCAACGAATCAAATTCAAATTGGGGCGGTTATCCGCCCTTATTTGTATTTTCCTTTTTTGTGTGAACCAAGCCAATTCACAGAGAATTGGAGTAGGAAGTAGTATCGACTATAGCTTTATAACTGATGAACACCCGAAGCTGCTTCCTCAAATAATTGATGAAGGATCTTTCAGCTCAAATATTTTTTCGGTAGGATCTGACTTTAATTATATCCATGACATTGGTAAATACTATATTAAGCTAGGTGCCTCTTATAGCACTACCAATCTAAATTTATATGGTCATGAAGCTCTTCCTTTCAATATTGGTCTTGACAGTGTTGTATTTGGTAACGTTCGACATAATACTGAAATTGATGCAAATATTTTCTCTCTTAGAGGTGGATTTGGGTTCAATTTAGAATATCTAGAAGCAGATCTAGGATTGTCTTATCGGATACCACTCAATAGTAGCTCAGAATCTTTTTCTGAAATACTTACCCCACCCCAGGTTCTTTTCGATAATGGTTTAAAAAAAGAAACAATAGAAAAAAAAAATTCGGGCTCAATAAACTCGTTTGCCTCTTTATATCTTTCAATTGCTAAGACTTTTCCTGTAGGAAACAGACTAGCATTACGTCCGGATCTTACTTTCATGATGTCACCTACCGTTGGTTTGCAGGCTATGGGCAGTCTGAAAGGGGTAACACAGTTTACTTTACAAGCAGGAATTTCTCTGGAGTTTGATCTTAAAGATCGCCCACAGTCTAGTGATGAATTCGATTCTAAGCCTGAAGCTGATAAAGATATCACTCCAAATATTCCAGCTCCTGCTCCTTCTCCACCTGTACAATTTGAATATGCTGTTGATTATTCGATCCGGAATGCTGAGCATATCTCGGCTCGTCGGTTTGGAAATCGGAAAAAGGGCGAAGGTTTGATTTTCCTCACACCCGGAAATTCTCAAATCAATATAAATACCAATATATTACTTACCAGATCGACAATCGATTCCGTAGTACTAGTGTCAAACAATAAATTTCGCTCGCCGAAACTTAACCTATCTGATCTGGCAAATGGTAGTTTTCATATTGATCTTAAAGGAGTTCAATACAAGGTAACACCTAAAATTAGTCAAGTACTCTTTAGCGTATACATATACTACTCAGGCCCAACGAAAAGCGAAGTTCAGACAATTGATTTCAAATTGGTGGATCTTATAGAGCAACTTCCTGACCCACTTTCAGTAAGGTATTCTGTTTATAATGGCGAAGAATTAAATCTTTCTACTGCATTGTCACATACAATACTATTATTAGCTAAAGATGAAGTACAGAGAATCTCAGATAAATACCCCTCAACAGATTTTATATCACTTATTCCGGAATCAAAGTTATATACCTTAGCTGAAAATATTCTTGCAGAATATCCTGATTTCAAAAAAATAGCAATTATCTTAGACTAATTAATACTTTAGAACTTATCTTCTTCATTTTTAAATAAAAAATTAAAGCTCGTCAACGAACCATAGCATTTAGTGATATACCCCTGAAACTTTAGTTTCTCGCCGGCAGATAGACTTTTACTATTATTTAACTGTTGTTCTAATACCCTTAAGCTTTCTCTGACCCTTATTATTTTCTGCATAAATGTATCAATACTGATAATATGTTCCTTGGTCAATTGATCACCAGGCTTAAAAATCATGTTGCCTCCTTCCCACTTATGCGCAGGATCGGCTGAGTTGTATGCATCAAGTTGATCTGTTATCATCTTGGCCAAAGATCTTATCTCTTCTATCTCCATAACCATATCATATGTTTAACAAAGAAAAAAGGGAGACCAAGTCTCCCATAATTTATCTAGAATTTATTCTTATGTGATTCCTATACAATTTTCGGAGCACCAGCTAATATATTTTCATTAACACCAGATTTGAATTGCTCGAAATTCTTATGAAATGCTTTAGAAAGTTTTTCAGCTTTCTTATCATAAGCATCTATATCATCCCAGGTAGTCCGAGGATCAAGCAATTCATTGGGTACATCAGGGCACTCTATCGGCATCTTGAGCCCAAAAATATGGTTTTCAATATAATCTACATTATCAAGGTCCCCTCTGAGGGCTGCAGAAATCATTGCTCGGGTATAGCGAAGCTTAATTCTACTGCCAACACCATATTCCCCACCTGTCCATCCAGTATTCACAAGCCATACTTTTGTTCCTTCAGCATTGATTTTCTCGCTGAGCATCTTAGCATACTCACCTGGATGAAGCGGCATAAATGGTGCACCAAAACAAGCAGAAAAGACAGTCTGAGGTTCAGTTACACCTGCTTCAGTACCAGCAACCTTTGCGGTATAACCTGATATAAAATGATAAGCTGCCTGACCAGCAGTCAATTTTGATATCGGGGGTAGTACTCCAAAAGCATCGGCTGTTAGAAAAAATATGTTCTTTGGATTAGATCCAATAGAAGGCTCTGCAATATTATCGATATGGTCTATTGGATAGCTGACACGAGTATTAGGTGTAATACTATCATCACTGAAATCAACTACTCCATTACTCTTGAACTTAACATTTTCTAATAAGGCATTTGGTTTTATAGCTCTATAGATATCAGGTTCATTTTCCTCAGTAAGATCTATCACTTTGGCATAGCATCCACCCTCGAAATTGAAGACAGTATTACCATACCAACCATGTTCATCATCACCAATCAATTTTCGGTTTGGATCAGCCGAGAGAGTAGTCTTACCTGTACCAGAAAGACCAAAAAATATCGCTGTATCTCCATCATCACCTATATTAGCCGAGCAGTGCATTGGAAGAACATCATGCTCGGTAGGAAATAAGAAATTAAGTGAAGAGAAAATTCCTTTTTTTATTTCACCTGTATATCCAGTACCACCCACAAGAGCAATTTTTCTCTCAAAATTTAGAATTGCAAAATTGTGCTGCCTCGTACCATCTATCTCAGGGTCGGCCTTAAATCCGGGAGCATTTACTACAAGCCATTCATTTTCAAAATTCTTTAGTTCCTCACTACTAGGCCGGATGAACATATTATGAGTGAAAAGATTGCTCCAAGGATATTCATTTACAAAACGAATAGATAATCTATACCTCGGATCAGCATTTGCATAACCATCTCTGGCATATATCTCTTTGCCACTAAGATAGTCAACAACTTTGTTATACAATCTATCAAACTTATCCGGATCGAAAGGTATGTTAATATCTCCCCACCAGACTTTGTCTTTGGTAATGGAATCTTTGACTATAAATCTATCCTTAGGAGAACGGCCAGTAAATTCACCTGTATTAATAGCAATTGCACCCGAGTCGGCTCTAACTGCCATTCCTTTATTAATTGATATTTCTGATAACTGTTCAGGCGATAAGTTCCAGTGAACAGTTGCATTTTTTATACCGATTGTTTCTAGAGAATGATTGCTCATGGATTGATAGGATTAAAACCCTTTTGTTATGGATTAGTTATTTTCTAATTCTTCTTTTTTTCGACTTATAAAGCCATTTATATAATAGGCAAAAGCTCCAGTACAGGTTATTGCCATTGCAGAAAAAACTTGTATTCTTCGCTCTCGGATTTCGCCAGGCTCCATATTCGTACTTGAATAAGCCATATAACCTGTTACTATAGCAAACAGGAAAGTAAGCCCTACAACTATATGTGCAACTAACTTATTCTCTTTTTTGATTGCAGGAGCAGAAAAAATGAAAAACAAGCCTACAATCGGCCCAATAAGAGCTGTAAGTGGTCTTGATTCATTTGCAAAGAAACTAAACATACCTACTGCAACAAGTATCAAACCTGAGAATATAGCTGTTATATGCGGTTTCATTTAGTCCTTCTTTCGTGCTATGATTTTAGCCGCATTAGAAAAATTGCCATTCATGGTCTTAAAGACCCCATTCTCGAAACTCAGTACATCAAAACAATCTTCCATAAGAGTATGTAAGTATATTTCTGTATGATGTCTGAGCAACATTCCATTATCTAATTCGAAAACACCATAAGGGTAGTTATGCTTACTTCTTGTCTCGGCATACCTATCTAGATTACGCTGATCCCTATTGACAATAAAATCATTTACTATTAGTATACCTTTTGGCTTGAGTAACGCACAAATATTATCTATAATTTCCTTCTGCTGAAGATTTGAAGGTACAGCTGTTAATACGCTTATCAAAAGGATCGAATCAAAACCATTGGGCGGAGTTGACTCACCAAGACTATCGAAATCAGAGTGAAAAGCAATATCAGGGTAGCGGGATCGCGCCTCATCGATCATTTTTACTGCCGGATCAAAACCAACATAAACCACTTCATTTTTCTTAGTAACAGCTGGCATAAGCCTTCCGTAGCCGCATCCATAGTCTAAAATTGAAGCATCTTTTTCTACATATTGGAATAATTTCTCTACATCAAGATCAGATGTAAATTCCTTCTTGCCAGCAATAAGATTCCAGTGATTAATTAGGTCAGGCTGTTTTTTTTTCGTCGACGGCATCTTGCCCCACAATTTTTAAGTAATTCTTTTCAGCCCTTCCCATTATATAAACGAATATAGCCCCAACCACTAAAAGCAGTAGGGACATCCATAGGAAGACACTATTGCTATTTACGGTATAGAGATAAAAAAGTAACACAGCACCAAACAAATCAGCACCAAGAGTTATCCACTTCCCTTTCCTAAAATTCGAAATAATTCGCAGATCTTCTTTTTCCATCATCGTAGATCCGTCTCTAAAGCTGTTTTAGCATCTGTATTCTCATCCCTGTATTTAATTATTAACGGTGTTTGTACGGAAATCCCATATTGATCTGCAAAATCAGAATGAATTCTTCGACTACCTGGTACCAGCACAGCATTCTCAGGAATAACTAATGGCTTGCTGCCCTCACTCTTTATGATTTTACTATTTACAATATCATATACTTTGGTACTGGCATTTAATATCGTACCAGTACCCAAAACAGCTCTTCTACCTACCCTTACACCTTCATAGACCCCACAATTGCCTCCTATCATAACATCATCTTCTACTATCACAGGTAAAGCACCAGCAGGCTCTAAAACACCACCTATCTGAGAAGCAGCACTTATATGAACTCTTTTTCCTACTTGCGCACATGTTCCCACTAGAGCATGCGAATCAACCATTGTTCCTTCATCAATATATGCCCCAATATTGATATACATAGGTGGCATACAAATTACCCCTGGAGCAATATAGCTACCATTTCTTATTGAAGATCCTCCCGGAACTAACCTAACACCATCTTCTTTTGAAAAGGATCTGGTGGTTAATGGCTCTTTATCTAAAAAGCTAAAACCACCACCAGACATATCAGTAATACTACTATTTCTAAAAATAAATAGTATTCCTTCCTTTACCCACTCATTTACAATCCATTTGCCATCAATCTTCTCAGCACATCTTACTTCACCTTTGTTGAGGGAGTCAAGCAAGTCAGTACCATAGCGAGCCGCTTCTTCTGCAGAAGGAGTACTTTCTTGATAAGATTTAAGTCTATTATTTAGCTCATGCATAATATTGTAGATTCAGTATTTTGTAAATTAGTCTTGCTGTGAGAATATCAGGCGAGGTTATTCCGGGGATGGGTGCCAGTTCTACAACATCGAAACCAACTATCTTTTTCCCTGCTCTTTTTATTGCCCGAATTAATTCAATAGCTTCAGTATATAAAAGTCCCTCTGGTTCAGGTGTACCAGTTGAAGGCATTATCGATGGGTCCAGCCCATCTACATCAAAAGTTATATATATATAATCATCTAGATGATCCACAACCTTATCTATCCAGTTCTGGCCATGATCACCTCTTCTGATAGCCGAAGCAAAATATGTATGTACACCTTGGTTCTGAATAAACTCATACTCCTCCTTGCACAGAGCTCGGATACCCACTTGATGTATTCTATCGGCAGGCATAAATTCTGTTACCCTTGCCATCACTGAAGCATGCGAAAATTTTGATCCTTCATATTCATCACGCAAGTCTGAATGAGCATCTACTTGTAGTACACACATCTCAGGATATCTTTCGAAATGTGCCTTTATAGTAGCTGAAGAAATTGTGTGTTCGCCCCCAAGAGTTACTACAAATTTATTATTATCCAGAAGTTCTATAATACTATTATATAATATCTCAAGGGCTGCTTTATCGGTTCTGTCGCCAAAATCCAGGTGTTCGAGAGTAGCAATACCCTTTTCAAAACAAAGCTCCCTAACAGTTTCATCATCGAAAAATTCAACATAAGCCGATGCATCTAATATGGCTTGTGGCCCTTTTTCAGTTCCCTCACCGTAACTTACTGTATGCTCATATGGAACAGGTAATATTGTGATTTCAGCTCTGTCAGAAGAGTATTCAGCTTCAATATTTAAAAAATTGGAATCTTTTCCTAAATACTTTTCAGCCATTATAGCATTCCGAATTTTCCATAATTTCCTGACCAATCATAGTGATATTATTGATCAATCGATCAATATCATCTGTATTCAAATCCGGATTGGCTGTAACTAACCTGATAAATGTTTTACCACCCGAACTACCATAACCCACTTTAGCCAATCCCTGTCTATCTAGTTCATTACATATCTCACTAGGATCAACACCTTCATAATTAAAACATACATTAATTGAATCCGGCTGAAAAATTAAGTCGAAACATTCTGACTGATTGACAACTTTGCTAGCATACTGAGCAAGACTTATCTGTTTATCTACCCTTACTGAAAAGCCTTCATCTCCATAATACTTCCATGCTGTCCATAATTTCAATGCATCATTTCTACGACCACACTGTAAAGACTGATTCCCGGGATTATACTCATCTGCTTCAGTTTGGAATAGATAATCGGCTTCTTCACTATAAATTGATTTTAATGTGCCAGACTCTCTAAATAGAACTACCGATGTTATTAAAGGAGCTCCCATCATTTTATGGGGATCCCATGTCATAGAATCTGCTAATTCTAGCCCCGTGAAGTACTCAGAATACTTTTCATTCAACAAAAGACTACCTCCGAAAGCACCATCAACATGCAACCAAAGATCAAAGCTCTTAGCCACCTCACCAATATCAGCAATATTATCAAAGGCACCTCGAACTGTTGTACCTGATGTGGCTATTACCATGAATGGTATATTACCAGATTCCAGATCTTCATTGATCTCCCTACAAAGTACATCAGCTTTCATCCTACCATGATCATCAGCCTCTATATAGCGCATATTATCTCGCCCAAGGCCTAGAATACCCATATTTTTCTTCAGAGAATAATGACATTCTTCAGAAGTATAAGCTATATATCTCTTACCACCCGATCCGCTATTCCTATGCTCAGGATTAATCTTATTAATAGCCGCCAAAGTAGCTGTCATATTCGAAAGTGAACCTCCGGGCACAAATGTTCCCTCACCACCTTCAAAACCAGCCAGCTCAAGCATCTTATTGATAACAGCATTTTCAACAAAGATCTGAGCGCCAGCAACCTTATAAGTATACATGGAATTATTTAAAGCTGTAGTAATCATTTCACCAGCAAGCGAAACGATATCTTTCCCGGCAAAAAGCTGATTAAAGAATACTTTACTACCTGTTCTTGGAGTATACTTCAACAACTCGCGTACATCGCTCAAAGTCGAGTCTAAATTATTTGACCCCTCCCCGAGCTCAAAATCAAATAAGTTCTCCATTTCCAATGGAGGCACGTAAGGTATTGTCTCAGAAACATACTCACTTTCGAGATATTCATTGATTATATCAAAAACAATCTCAAGCGATTTTCTTTTGTCGGATTCCATTTTCTTACCGACGAGCATCAATCTATATTAGCTTCTTTTATAGAATCTAAATTCAAAGCAACATCCGGTTCCTTTTCTAGAATACTATATATAATAAATGTAGGTACTGTCAGAAAAATTGTACCTGTAAATACTGGATATCCAAACTCTCTTGCAAATGCTAACCCAGCAGAATAAGATGCTATCAAGCCATCAAAACCTTTACTGTAAGATGCATAAACAGAACCAGGTATAAAACCCTCTATCCATACAGCAGCATTAGTTATCAAAAAAAACATGGCCGATGCTGCTGTCGATAATACTACTGCTGAAACACCAGCACCTATAATTTTATTTATTCTTTCACTACCAAAACCATTAGCAATTTTCTTATGAAAACGCCCCATTCCTATCATCAAAAAATAGGATAAGTAAACAGCCCATATCGAATAATAGAAACCGAAATAAATATCTGATACGAACATTATCGAAAAGATTATTGCTATCGACCATTTCTTACTTCGCGCAAATGCACCTAACAATAAAGCTATAGCCGGTAATGCTGTGAGATTAGGGATATCACCTAATCTGGAAAGCAAACCTACCAAAGCCACCGAAACAGCTATTATTCCTAATATATGTCCATTTTCTAGCTTTTTGCTCATATTGCCTGATAGAATTGTTGTTCTGATATTGGGAGGCTATTATTCCTTTCCCATCATTTTCTTTATAGCCTTCATAGCAGCCTCATTATTGGTCAAGATCATCCCTTCAATTCTTTCTAACATCTCACGCTTCATCATCTCTTTCATTTCAATCTCATCCCGAGACATCTCAATGCTATCATTTTTCTTGGGCTTTTTCTCTTCTTTCATTGATAATCTCACCAATGCTGCACAAACGCTTATTCCAAAATTACAAAATCCAAATCTTCCATGCCATTATCTTTATCCCCAGACATATATTAATCAAGTTTTAAATGAATAAATGAGTAACTGTTTCACTAAGATTAAAAGCTATTTCTGTGTTTTTCGGTGGCATATCTTAATTATAATGGCAGTTAGTTTGTGTAAAATTTTATGTTTATTGATCAGTCACTATGTTTACATGATTAATAATTGAAACTCTTTCGCCTACCAGTATCTTATCTTGCGTATCGCTTTTGGATTGAGTAATTTGTAGGTTAATCAATACAAGAAATTAAATATAAAATTCAATACGGAGCTTTTTCAAATGAGGCAAGAAGTAGTAATGCCTAAAATGGGTGAGTCACTCCAAGAAGGAACGATCATCCAATGGATAAAAAATGTCGGCGACACTGTAGAACGCGATGAAATGATACTTGAAATCTCTACCGACAAAGTAGATACTGAAGTTCCTTCTCCGGTAGCTGGTACTATTGTAGAAATTTTAGCGCAGGAAGAAGAGACAGTCGAAGTTGGCTCTGTTATAGCTATGATTGAAACTGACGCTTCAGCTGCGGGTGCGGCGACTAGTGAACCCGTAGCGAAGGAAGCAGCACCAGCTGTAGCAGAAGCAGCACCTACTACGCCACCACCTGCTGAAACATCTGCTCCTCCTGCTAATGATAGCTCCAATAATATTGATACTGGTGAACTAACTGACCTGGTAATGCCCAAGATGGGTGAATCACTTCAGGAAGGTACTATCGTCCAGTGGCTCAAACAACCAGGCGATAAAGTCGAACGAGATGAGATGATACTTGAAATCTCTACCGATAAAGTAGATACTGAAGTTCCTTCTCCAGTTGAAGGTACTCTTGTCGAGATACTTGCACAGGAAGAAGAAACGGTCGAAGTTGGGTCAGTTATCGGAAGGATTTCTACCGGTAGTGGAGCACCTGCTCAGAAAACTACACCATCTGCTCAAAAGGAACAGACAGTATCTGCTCCTGCTCCACAAGCTCAAGCTACGGAAGTAACTTCTAAACCAGCTGCTGCTGCAACTCAAACCCAACCTGTACAAGGTACTACTTTCGATATACCACGTAAAAAGGATGGACATTTCTTCTCACCACTTGTAAGAGCAATCGCTAAAGATAACAAGGTTAGTCTTGAAGAATTAGAAACTATTTCTGGTACTGGTGCTGATGGTAGAATAACCAAATCTGATTTAGAGAATTATATCGGAAATCGAGGAACTGCTCCTACCTCTGCACCCGCTGTTGCATCAGCTCCTCAAACAACAACTCAAGCTACTCAGCCACAGCCTCCGGCTGCTGCCCCTCAAGCAGCAAAAAGTAGTCAGGCTTCGGCTCCAGCCGCTGCTAAAGAAGGTACTGAGATAATTCCTATGGATAGGATGCGTCAGATCATTTCAGACCACATGGTAATGTCAAAACAAACTTCTGCACATGTAACTTCTGTTGGTGAAGCTGACATTACCGGAATAGTAAACTTCAGGAATAGAGAAAAGAATGCTTTCCAGCAAAGAGAAGGATTCAAACTTACTTTCACACCTTTCTTCCTCAAAGCTATCACAGAAGCCATTCGTCAATTCCCAATGATGAATGTATCAGTTGATGGTAAAAACATTCTTAAACACAACAATCTCAACCTAGGTTTTGCCACTGCCCTTCCGGATAATAATCTAATAGTTCCAGTGATCAAAAATGCTGATGGTCTTTCATTAACAGGATTAGCTCGCTCAGTATTTGATCTTTCGACAAGGGCTAGAAATAAACAGCTTAATCCCGATGATATACAGGGTGGCACCTTTACTATGACTAATGTAGGTACTTTTGGTACTTTATTTGGAACGCCGATCATTAATCAACCGCAAACTGGTATATATGGTGTTGGAGCCATACAGAAACGCCCTGTAGCGCGTAAGTTTGAAGGACAGGATGTAGTTGTTGTTAGAGATATGGTATATGTATCCATCACCTATGACCATAGAGTTATTGACGGTATGTTGGCTGGTCAGTTCTTAGCAGCTACGGTCAAAGCTCTGGAATCGATGAATGCTGATAATATTTCGTTCTAAAACTAAACTGTAATAAAAAAGCCTCGGATATAAATACATCCGAGGCTTTTTCTTAGTATTTAGAAATTCCTTCAATTAAATTACTATGTAGAATAAGATGAAAACTCTGGGGTAGTATTTTTGTTTGTAATACTCTATCCTACTTTGGAAATCTTAGCTATTAAAAATTAACTCTCTTCAAAAGGAATAATAATGCCGGCTTGTTCAAACTGCACATACCAAATAGAAGAGGACACTCAATTAGTTCAGGCTGTAATTCCAGATTCAGAAAGTGACAAGGCAAGACCTAACTGTGCTGTGACTGGTGTTTATAATCATCCGCAGGCAGCTGCGATGACTTATTACTCTCTGCATGCACAGCAGCATCGCGGACAAGAAGCAAGTGGTATAACATCCATATACTTTGATGAACGAAAAGGAAAGTTCCATTATGCGTATGTCAAAGGCGAAGGTCTGGTCCTGGATGTTTTTTCAGCCAAGAATATATTCTCAGAGATTCTCAAAGGCAATGCTGCAGTTGGTCATAACAGGTACTCAACTACTGGTGCTAGTAGTCAGCTTAACATACAGCCATTCAACATGACATACCATACAGGCATATTGTCCCTGGCCCATAATGGTAATCTAACAAACACAAAATCAGTAAAAAAAGCGCTTCAGGATGAAGGAGCCATATTTCAGACAACAACAGATAGTGAGGTATTTCTTCATCTGATAGCCAGATCTAGGAAAGAAAAAGTAATCGATAAGCTGAAAGAGGCTCTTAATACAGTAAGAGGTGCCTATTCACTCTGTATCCAGACCGATGACAAAATGTATGCAGCCAGAGATCCGCACGGTGTTCGGCCTCTATCAATAGGTCGCAAACAGAATGATGATGGCTCTTGGTCATTTATGGTAGCCTCTGAAAGCTGTGGTTTCGATATTGTCAGCTTTGAATATGTAAGATCGCTTGAGCACAATGAAATAGTTATCTTTGATGATGAGTCGAAAACGACAGGAGAGTTCAAGTCTGAACAAATCTTAGATAGCAAACCAGAATCTAAGCATTGTATCTTTGAATATATCTATTTTTCCCGACCGGATAGTAAGATCTTCGGTGAAAATGTTGATAAAGTCCGAAGGAAGCTGGGTAAGAATCTCGCCGAAGAAAAACCTATGTCTTCCAAAGACGGTAACAAACTTACTGTTATAGCAGTACCCGATTCAGGTAATACAGCTACATTAGGATATGCCAGAAGCAATCAAAAGCTTGGCCATGAAACTGCTTATGAAATTGGTCTGATCAGATCTCACTATGTTGGACGTACATTTATAGCACCTGGTCAGGAATCAAGGGAATTCAAAGTAAAAACTAAGTTCAACCCTGTGCGAGGGGTTATCGAAAATAGGAATATCGTATTAGTCGATGATTCTATTGTCCGGGGTACAACTTCCAAAGCCCTTGTTAAACTTTTGAAGTCCAACGAACCTACCGAACTACATATGCGCATTACGTCTCCACCTGTCAAGTTTCCTTGTTACTACGGTATGGACTTTCCAAGCTCAGGTGAACTGATTGCCAATCATCACAATACTATTGATGAAATTGCACAAGAAATTGGAGTAGATTCACTTCAGTATCTCTCCAAGGAAAAAATGCTGGAGTCTGTTCCTCAGGCGGAAGGAATTGGATATTGCATGGCCTGTTTTACTGGTAACTATCCTATTCCTATTGAGATATCTCCTGATACAGAACCACTGGACGACTAGATCTGAGATTGCGACAAATAAATGGTCAATACAAGACAATCAGGCTTCAGAGGTGAAGAAGCAGCAAAAAAATATTTAATAGCCCGTGACTATAGCATTATTAAGGAAAACTTCCATTTCGGAAGATATGGTGAAATTGACTTAATAGTTGAAAAAGACAATATACTAGTGTTTATCGAGGTAAGAAGCAAGACTAGTCCTAATACAATTAATCCTCTACTATCACTCTCAGAAAAGAAAAAGACAAAAATCCGTAAAGCAGCTGAAGGATATCTTTACATCAATAAAATAGTAGATAAAATGTGCCGCCTAGATTTTATTGTCGTGGATTTCACTAAATCTATAGATTCACCCTCTATTCAGCATATTGAAAATGCTATTTGATTATCTACGAGCCGAACGGCCAGGTAGTACTCTGATAATCAGCCTTCTATTAGCCCGACGTCCTGCCTCTGTTCTATTCGACTGAGCAGGTCTGGTATCTCTAAGATTCCTATCAATAAGTCTTCTTTCGCTAATACCACCATCTTTAAGAAGATACTGTTTCACACGATCAATACGGTTTTGGCCTCTTTTAGTCTTATCGGCAGACGAACCTGTATTATCAGTATGCACAACAATATTAAGATTTACTTTAGGATTTTCCCTCATATAATCAGCTACAGCGTCAAGATAATCACGCATTTGCTTACTCGGTGCAGTAGAAGAAGTAGATCGATAATTAAAGGACCTGTCTACATTCAGCTTAATTTCTTCCTTAGGCTTCTGCGGAACTTCAGCAATATCTGCAGTTTGTTCTGTAGGACGTTCTATATTTATTACAGCATCCTCACGCAGCTGTTCCTGAATCTTAGGCAGCTCTATATAGCTTATCTCTTCAGGCTCAACAGTTCTTGGTTTAATAAACCCATCGAAATTTACTCCCTGCTCTTCCAATAAATCAACTACAACAGCTGCAGGAGGTACAAAAGTCGAATCATAATACAATGTATCATATGAAAGATTATCATAGCTAAATTTAATTTGGACACCGACCCTCAAATTTGCCAGATTCATAAATGATTCAACATCATCAAAAGGTGCTGCAAGTTTTCCTTGGGCCGCCCCCAAGTTAACACTAGCTATAGCAAAAGGAGTAAACCTAAGCCTACCTGTACCGAACACATCACCTAAAAGGATATCCCAGCCTGCCCCTACATGTACTCCATAGTTTGTCTTTACTAACTCATATGAACCAAGTACTTCTTCATCGGTAGAATTTTCTGAATTATAATAAAATGGTGTACCTTCAATAATACTAGCTGTATTTTCGCTAGTCGATTTCAAAAGACCTGTTTGTGTCACAGGTATATCAATGTTCAGACCTGCAAGCCCGTGCAAACCATTTTCACCAAAATTATATCTAAGCGAAGGACTTATCCTAAAATACGAGAACTCGCTTTCGTGTGCATAATTTTCTAGTGCTTCAGAAGAACTAGCGTCTACCTGATTATCTGCGTTTGCTGACAAAGTTCGAGTAAGATCATAATCAAGTCTGAGAGTCGCGCTAAATAGTGATCCTGGCTCTACCCATTCACCTACTAAACCTACATTTACTCCTAACCCATTTCCACCTGAAAATTTAATCTCTTCACCTGTTTCTCTGTTGAAACTAGAAGGGGGAGGCATCGTGTATAATGTGCCAAATGCTTGATAATAATTGGCACCACCCTGTAATCCATACCACCATGATCCATTGGTACGAGTTATTACCAAGGTATCCAGATTATCCATTACCTTGATGTCATCAAAAGCATCAATAGGTGCCTGCCCTGATATCTCTAGGGTAGCATAAAGCCCTAGAATACTTATGATAATATATTGTAAATACTTTGACAATTGTAAATAGTTAGTATTCTATCTGATTTTCTGTAATTTAAGTACAGCATTAGAGTATTCAACTGACGTATCATTGAGTGGGGTGGCATAGAAGATCAGATCAAACATTCCATTTGTAGCTGTTTTAGAAAATTCCAATTCCAGGTAATAAGTTCCCTTTTTCACTGGCTGATTATTCATCAGCACCTCAACTTCCTTGCCACTTAAATCATAAAGCACTGCTGTTAAGATTACATCATCATCCACAGTATACTCAACACTACTTTGTGTCTGGAAGGGATTCGGATAAGCATGAGCATAACTTATAACAGAATTGGGTACACCTGCACATGCTAAGCCGAGCTCAGCATCATCAAAACGTTCTTTCCAAACCCCATCTTCTTCACTCTGAAGATAGAACCACTCAATACGATAACATACTTCCCAGCCCCTTCTCTCAGGAGGAATAGTTGTATCTGTAGCCGCATAATCAAAAGGAACTTTACGAGTTATTGGCTCAGTAAGTGGCTTAGTAAAGGTGTAAATTGGTTCTTCATCAAAATCAATATCATCTGCATCTTGAAACGGATATTTATACCCTCTATAGAGTCTGAAGCCACTAGCTCTGAATTCCGAACGAGTTCTCCATCTAATATCAACTACTTGATTTCCGATATAGCGAGCGGTAAATGATGATAAATAAGTTCCTATTTGAGTTGTATCATTTTTATATGAAGTGATTACTCCAAATGGTGGCTTACCAAAATCAATATTATCATCTTGAATATAATAATTCTCTACACCTTGTACAGTAAGGTCATTAGCAAGTTTGTAAGCTGAAGCAAGATACTTGAGTCTTCCATACTGATCTTTATCCCTCTTCCAGCTTAGGGTCATTCTAGGAAAACCATCTGTTAGATTGGTTATTCTAAATCGACCTAATACAACAGCAGTATCAATATCCGGTGAATTAATTGGGATAAACTGATTCTCTTCATACTCAGCAGGTCCTTGATAAACAATGCTCAACCTCGTAGGCTCATTATCCCTTTTAATAATCTGTGTTTGTACTGCATAAGCCCCTATAGAGACTATATCTTCGTCCGCCGTAAAATCGGCTATTTTGATATCATTATTCGAGCCCAGACCTATCATTTCAAATCTTATATTCGACTCATCATAAGTCTCAATAGGAAATTCTTCATCACCATCAGGGCCTGCGACCAACCTGATTATTTCAAACTGGAAAGTACCGTTAACAAATCGCTCCCAGCTATCGGTATTTCTTTTTACTGCCAGTGAAAATTCATAAGTATATAAATCCGGGGTTACATCAAAGATGCTAAACTCAGCTGATGATGAACCTTCTACCTGAGATACCGACCGACTAATACTCACAATGAAAACAAAAACTAGACATAATATCTTATATATGATATTTAAAGTCTTCACTTATTCAATCCTATCAACTTCTGCAGCACGTTTACGATTATTCCAACTCACATTAAAATCAAGAGTATTTACTATACCATCCATATTATAATCAGCATTATTTACCAGACCATTATAAAAATACCCTTCAGAATTTATATTCTCCCATACATAGTCTAAATCTTCCGAACCAATTATCCATCTTCGATCAGCTGACTCATATTCTCCTGCCATACCTGCTGCAATACCATATACAGCATTACCATCATCAAAACTGATAATCTTCAGTACAGACCCTGTAAGTTCATCAATATCCCAAATTTCAGGATCTTTAGATTTAGCACCTCCAAGCACAAAAGCCGGATCATTAAAATTGAGTTGCTGTTGCGCAGCAAAATCTCTGGTCAATGTAAATGAATTCTGAGTTACTATCGCTAAGTGATTCCTATGTCTTACTGTGATATAATAGCTAGACTGACCTGTCGTGTCTATCGATTTATTTCCGGCAGCATTCATTGTCAATTCCTTAGGAAGAGTCACTCCTTGTCTGCCATCAGCATCAACAAGCTCACCATCATACCTCAACAAGCAAGTTCGATAGAAAACAGAATCATCTGCTTGGAATTGCTCTGTCTGGCCTGATCTAAACTCAAGTACAACCCAGTCAACAATTCCTTCAACTTCAGGTGATTTAACAATTTTTTCTCGATTGGGATCCAGATTATAAGGATAAATATCAGGAGGTGTATCAGAAGCCTCTTTGAAAAGAGTTGTATCCATTATACCAGCCGACGGTCGGAAAGGCCCTTCTAATATTGCATTAGCCATTATATATAGATAATCAAGAGCCGGGAATCCAATACCAAACTCACCCATATCTGAAATCATAATTGTAGAATAAACCCAATCAGTTAAATCTACAGGAGTATTAACACCCTGTCCATTTTTGACATCAACCCATCTACCTCCATCTTGCCACTCTTGGAAAACAAACTCATCAACCCCTTCCATACCTTCTTCAAATGTTTCGTTACCAGAAGTACCAAACGGTGGGCGGTGTATCCAAGCATACTGTACTTGCATATTAAAACCTTCTTCCACAGAATTCCCATCAACATCTTCACCACTAATGTCGAATGTTCTACGAACTTTCGTCTCGCCCTTCTGAGCAGGATCATCAAACTGAGTATCAGGCCTAATATCCATTGTTACAGATGCAAGATCACCTTTTGAATCATTGTCTGCAAACTGGACTGAAGTGTGTCTGTTATTAAATAATCTTACAAGTCCAGGAGGCAAGTTTGTTCTTTTAAACTTACCATCAATTTCTGAATATGTATTTTCAAAAACCGGGTCTTTGTCCGAATACAGTGCAAGGGTGTGTGCATTATCTGGATCAATATCTGAATAAGTACGAATAGTCGAACCTACATAAATCGAGTCTTCGACATTTATATCTTTAGTAAGCTCCAGACCAAGAGAATTTTCAACACCAAGCACAAAAATAGAATCATTATCTGGAATTTCGCCACCGGTAGTATGTCTTGTACCGCTATTCTCCAAATATGTAACAGTTAAGTCAACGTCGTTTGGATTATTAGGATGAATTGCCAGAGTTCCATTTGACTTAGTAATGGTAGTAGATGAACTACCGTCGCCACCAAGATTAAAATTATTATCAATACTGTTTCTCAGATCACCATTTGCAAGATCTAACCTATGAGTAACCGAAAATCCTCCCCCATTTATAACATCAGCGCCCTCAAGATTGTTAAGCTCCAGTTCTCTTATAATTCCAGTACCATAAATATCCTGAGCTTGGTTACCATAAAGACCAATTCTACCATAATCCTGCCCCGGATTAGTATTGCCATCATGATTAACAGTACCAAGACCAACAAGTGTTTGCTCAGGATTATAAAGAATAGGTGTTGAATCATCTGAACTGAAATAAGTTAAGGTGCGAACACTTCCATTTGTACTCGCATCAAATATTTTATTTCCTAATCCTTTTAGCTGAAGGTTGTTATAGTCAATAGTAGGTACATTAGTTTGATTACCCGGCTCGGTATCAATAATGAGGATGCCACCCAAGTTGCTTTGGTTCAGTTTCGAAATCTGACCATACGATGTGATAGTACCTTCATTATTAATATTGCCTTCACTATCAAGATTAGATTCTTCTTCTATGATAATCTCACCTTGATTTTCAATAGATCCTTGATTTTCAACTATATTCTTTTTTGCAACAATGATCTTGCCATTCGAGAGGTTCTTAATAGTACCTCCAGCACCATTCCTTATAGCCTCACCAGCGGCTACTAGAACCACCGAGTAAGCAAAGAAAATTAATATGGTAAGAAATGTTTTCAAGTATCTATTAATAAGCCTATTATTCTTTTATAAATCAGGGGAATAATTCACGATCGTATTATTCCCCTGTCTGCAATTAGCATACCACTATTATATCGGCATTTTTTTCTGAAATACTTTCCAGATTAGATTAGTTATCACCACCGATAGTAAGTGTACCAGCATTCTTAGGATTACCGTTATCGTTTATCAAGCAACCTGTCACATTAAAGCTGGTTCCAGCGAATACAAACACACCACCGTTGTAATTAACATCAGCATTATCGTTTGCACCACCTGTAAGAGTTGCATCAGCAGGAGTACTTAATGCACCTCCTATAGTCAAAATCTCAAAGTCGGCGTCATTTCCTGTAAGACCAAATGTACCGTTACCACCTAGCAAGAGTGAAGCACCATTACCCGGGGTATCATCCACTGTAATCTTAGTTGCCAGATTAGCAGGAGTTGCTTCAGCAGTAGCATAACTATCAGAAGGTCTTGTATAACCAGCGTGTACAGTATGGAGAATAACTGCTTCATCATTAGATCCAGGCTCTGCACCCTCATC